>ULQX01022803.1_pt1 | contig 41347 bp, 65 predicted proteins | sample 1954941 | NCBI WGS metagenome assembly ULQX01 (sample SAMEA4835667, study PRJEB28245) | human gut metagenome | biome: gut microbiome; material: fecal sample | place: Denmark | collected 2008
GACGGGAATAGTCACCGGCAAGCGTCACAAAGTCAAAGACGTTGTATTGGAGCTTATTGGGCATCTTCGTAACATACTTCCCTTCCACCCAATGGGCACAGAATTCGTCAAGCGTTATCTTAGGCATAGAGGAATCGTTTTTTGAGTTTGTCGCCTGTCTGCACGGCAAACTCCGGCAGCGGCGTGCTGAAATAAGGATGTGCGTTGGAGAAGATGCGTCCACCCGTGGCAAGACTCTCCCGAAAAACCGGATCCACCTTCCTATGTCCGGAAGAACGGGAGACAGAAGCGTGTACCGAGGCGAAACCGTTGGCCACGAGGTAGCATCGGCAGCCCCATTCGATAGGCGGAATCAGTTCCGGCGGGAATTCCGACTTGCGATAGGAAACCCCTTCGAAGGAAAGGTGCCAGGGACGGACCCGTTCATCCCCCTGCGTCATGAAGGTAACAAGCGTGTCCTCGCTGACAGCCATCCACCAGGCAGCCATCGCAGCTGCCAGTCCTACCTGCTCGTTTTCTTTCTGTGCGTACACGAGGTTATAGCGTCGGCAAACCTCCTCGCACTCCGCCAAATTCGTTTCTGAGACCTGTTCAGGGAGAGCTCCGAGCATGGTCATCTCTTCGGCCACGGCAAAATCAATCAGGTTTTCCACCGCAGCCACGAGAATTTCATGCTGTTGTCGCTCACGGGCAGAGATGAAGGCGTTCCGGTTCCGGAGAATATCCAGCGCACGGTCGAAATCAATGCGCAGCCCACGCAGGGCCCTGTCAATCAAGAATGAAGCCCGCAAGGTAATGATCTCCTCGATCAGGTCTTTCCGCTCGGCACTATTTTCCCACCATTTCACAAGCCGGCGGAAGGCGTCCCGAACAGCCTCGTATTCCTGCTGTTCCTCCGGCCCGTAGGCAGCATTGTCGGCAGCCCTGCATTCAGGGAGCGTAAGACGGGCTGTTACTTCGCTCCCCGCAGAAAATTTGCCACATGCACCCCGCGAGGATGTCCGTAGCGGCGGTAGTATTCCTCGTCGGACATGATCCCCCGGTCGTTATGGCTGGTTCCTGCGACCGTTCCACCGACCAGCCCGGTCATCACGTTGAGCTGCTTGCCCACGTTGATGCCGAACTCCTTTTCAATCTCATCGGGCGCCACTTCATATTTGTCCGTAATCAGCGAATAGAGCTTGATGCGGTCTTCGTTGCTCATCTCGATGCGGTTCGAATACTTGAATTCCAACCCCGGTAAGATATAGCCCATGGCAACCAGTCGCGGCACAATCTCCTCATTCATGATGTTCTCAATATATCGGCGGTACACCTCGATGCGATCCCGGAAAATATCCTGATGGGCTTTGGTCGAGCCGACATACGACTGCATACCGCCCGCCATCGACTCGCTGCCCAGCACCAAGTTGGAGACTTCCCGGTTCACGAACTCGATAAGCCCGGTATATATTTTCTCGCTGTTGGACATCGTGAAGGTTTTGATGTCAACCTCGTCCTCAATGCCCGTAACCACCACCTTGTTCTGCGCGGCGTTGGCAATCTCGTTGGCCAGCCGCTTGCGGTCCGCATTGCTCTCCGAAACGGTTTTTCCGTGAATGATGGGCTGTCCATAGGTGTGTGAGAAGTTCACATAGTTGGCTACGGTGAACTTCTTAGCCAGAATGAGTGGCGTAGTGGCTGAAAATAGCCCGAGGTCCCCGGAGTTTATCAGCACATAGTGTCGTCGATAGGTCGCCTTGCGGAGATCCCAATGCGGCATCCATTGCCCCTGCCGCTTCAAGACCACCTGCTGATCCGGCAGGACGTTTCTCCGTTCTATGATGTTTACCTCCGCCAGTTTGCCCGTCTTCGGGTCTATATCCGGCATGATCTCCAGCAATGTATAGCCATACAATTTAGCCTCGATAACGCCCTTGATGATGCGGTCGAATTGAGAACCCTGTATCTTCTGTGTCTGTGCGACATCCTTGATGTACTTTCCTTTTTCATTCACTCTTGCCAGCATGTAACGGTCCCCCAGAATCTGGCTCTCCAGCGTTTCGATCACCGAACGGATATGAGCGTCCTGCTGCAGACACGCCTCATACAAGTCTATCAGTCTGGACCGGTCGTCCAGGATATAACCTGTTTCCGTATCCATGCGGCATGAGCGGTACAAGTTGTTCCGCTCGATTTCCCGGACATACTCCTGTATGGTCTTTTTCGAGGTCTTGAATATGCTTTCCAGCAGTTCTTCGTGAAACGAATGGTCTGATTCTGCCATCTTTGCTCCTTTTCTTTTAAGAGTAGCCTGATTTGGAAAGCAAAGTTTTCGGTCGGGGAAATGTATACAGTCGAAAATGGGGTTATGGGCTATTTTTCAATTAAAAAGAACTGAATATAATATACATATTTCACATCGTATTTATTTTATAAATAACTTATAATCAATATAAAAAGAGTAGTCTAAAACATAAAATAATAATACTTTTGCACTATATTTACACGCAAAAAAAAATATACCTTTGTTCCTACTTGTTAAAAACGAATCAAGAAATGAGAATCAAGAGATGAAAGTTAAAAAGGTTCCTTGTCGGAGCATCCGGTACAAGGAATTTCCCGACTTGCTGTTTGGAACGCCGCAGGAGGGCGCTCCGGCCTATTTCGACGCGACACATTTCATACAGAGCCGCGGAGACGAGAAACGCCACTCTCTGGCTGATTTCCGGGTGGCTTTCCACTTGTGGATCGAGGAGTTGTGCCGGCAATACGAAATAGACAGGGAGGATTTGTTCATCCGCGACGAGGCATCGGGGCACCTGTTAATTGATGAATGTCTGGCTCTATTATTTGTCGTTTACATCGAGCCTCCTTTCGGCGTCTACCTTCTGGAGCGAATTTCCGAAATGTTTGTCGATGGATTTACGGTTTCAGACACCTGGCTGGTTCAATCGGTCGGGCTTAGATTTACGAATGAGGAATTAACGCAAATTTTAGAACATCATGAGACGCAGTAATTTTAAACGACCAAAGATGGTGCTCATCTTCAACGGAGCACAGATTCTCGTTGCCATCACGCGCTCGCTTCATAGTGCGGCAGAACTGACAAAAGGCAACTTGCAGGCAATTTCTTTTTGTTGCACCGGTAAATACATCTGTAGCGGAGGGTTCTATTTCCGACACCTGCACCCGAATGTGGAAATCGAGTTGCAGGACCTGGGAACTCTCCAACTTCAAGATTACGATTCCCTGTGTGGAGAGAAGCGGACCTATTACTCGGTCCGGCAAATGGCGCACAAGCGGACATTGCGCGAAAAGAAAGGCAAACAGGAAAACAGAAATACCAACGAAGACAAAAATTCATGAAAGAATATAGGAACGTGCCGTTCCGCGAGTGGAGCATACGGGTGTCGCGGAGTCATAACGGACAAGTGCACATCTGTGCAAGCGATGTATGTGAGGTCCTCAAGCGGGATGAACTGATTAAGAAAGGGACGATTACCGAAATATGCCCCTCGGCCCTGCGGCTTCCCTTCCGCGCCAACGGCCGCGAACTCTGGGGGTTCCGACCCGCGGACATGAGACGGCTCCTGCAATTGGTCCGCAAGGACAGTATCCTACCCCGAGACCTCATTGATGAGCTGGAGGTCTGGGGAAACCAGTTGTTGGAACTGGAAGCCGGAGATATGCACGCACACGGGCAGCGGGACTTTGTGCTGAGCTACGAAGCGGATTTTCCAGTCACTTTCCGCAAGATGGGCAACAAACTGATGGTGAATGCCACGCAGATCACGATGCATTTCGGGAAAATACCCTCCGAGTGGCTGCGAATTACAGCTACGGATTCCCTGCGGCGTGAGATGGCCCGCAGCGGACAAACTGACCGTTACGAATTCCAAATCTTTACGACTCGCGGACGTGGCAAGGGTGCCACATGGATTGAATCACCGTTAGTGGTTCCTCTGGCCCGCTGGATAGCGCCCGACTCGGGATTGGCCGACTGGTGTGCACAGCAGATTGAACGGCTTACGGCGGACATAGCTCCGCGTCCCGTGCGGAGGAGGGAATACAAAAGCCTTGAGATTCGCTGTCTGGACCAGCCGCTGCCCACGGATATGGATACGGCTCTTGCCATGATCGAGGAACACAGGAAGGTTATCCGGGATTTCATTCCCAAAGTGGCCTTCTACGATGATTTCATCGAAAACAGGGAGTGGTTCCGAAGCACACGCATTGCCGACGAACTCAATATCTCGCCGCGCAGCCTGCACCAGTTCCTGCTCGAACAAGGCATCTGCAAGTACCAGAAGCACCAATGGCTGGTCTTCCCGGCGTACAGGGCATGGCAATGCGATGTTCCCTATACCTGGGAGAACGCACAAGGGAAAGTGTTCACCTTCGGTTCAGCCAAACGGTGGACACAGGTAGGACGTGAATGTATCATTGAGTTGTGGAAAAGAATACACCCAGAATATCAGTGACTATGGAGAAAGCCTTACAACGCATCATCCGCAAGACCGGGCGCAAGCCCGTTTCCTGCAAGTGCGAGAAATGCCGCAACCAGTGCCGCACGCCTTGTCTGGGTACCCCCGACGACATTCTTCGTCTCATTGAGGCCGGCTACACGGATCGATTGGCGCCTACCTTATGGGGTGTAGGGCTCGTCATGGGCAGGTTGCCTTACTTGGTGCCCATGGTACAGGCTATTCGTGAGGACAACGGCTTCTGCACGTTCTACCACGACGGTTTGTGCGAGCTCCATGATCGGGGACTCAAACCCACGGAAGGAAGGCTCTCGCACCATACCATCACAATGGAGAACTTCAAGTTCGGCAAGTCCCTCTCATGGAATGTGGCTAGAGAATGGCTGGACGAAACAAACCGGCCGACTATCGACAGGATAACCGCTCTGATGGCAAAATAACTTCGGCGGTTCCGGGTGGCAGACCATAATCCAGTTAATTCCTCGTCTCATGCTACCCGGTACCGCCCTGTGTTTAATTCATCTTAATTGCAAACCATTGGCATTGATTGGCTCTACTCTTAACCTGAGAACCATAAATGCCGAAAGAATGAAACTCAAAAGAAGAATGACTTACGAGGAGATGGCCAGATACCTCTCCGAGACCACCGGGAAAGTAGTCAACCGGGTCTCCGTCGGACGATATGCGAAAAAGCTGGGCTACAGAGTCTACAAACCGATGATCAACCGTAAAATCCAGCATTGTTATCTCAACGATGCCATCCAGGACGAAGAGACGGAGTCGCCGCTTACGAAAGGAGGAGACGATGGGGAAAAGTAGGAACAGAAAAAACGGCGCATCGCAAGGTGTGCCGTTTTTCAAATGTTACAGCCGGTTGCTGGGGGTCTTTGAGCCTGAAGAGATTGTTTTCATGCTTTACATGGCCGACCTGTCCCGACTGCGCGGCAAAGGATTCGATACGCTTCGGAGCAAAAAGACACACATGGCCAATACCGGCATCGGATCACGCCTGTTCGACCGGTGTGTCAGGCGGATGACGGCGTTGGGGCTTCTTAAACGGGTTCCGCTCAAGGGTATGTACGATTATCTTTGGGACGGAAGGGCTTATGAACGGCTCATCACGATCCTCAATGCGCCCGCCTCAGCACTCGACGCGCGAACCGTCGGCCGACAGCTTTTTGTCTCGATGGAGAGAAATATTCTCTCCATTTCGGATAAAGAGATTGAAGAACTGGGAAAGGGGGTGTAGATGTCGGTATAATGCTACTTTTGTACCATGGGATTGCTACAAATGTTTCAATCGGATTGTTACAAATGTATCAACAATACTATATGTATTATATAGTAGATAAAAGACAACTTTTTTCTTGGAAGAAAAAAGTAAACAAAAAAGAACCCCTATAACTAACAGACGGCTTGTGCCGTCTGTTTTTTTTAAGATTTTTCTTTTTTACCCAAGAGACCGTTTTGAAAAGATTCAAACAAAGAGAACCTCTTTCCCCAGTTGAAAAAAATAATGAATGAAAGGACCCTTTTTATTCACCTTGTCCCTTTTTCCTGTCTCCTTTTCTGCGGATGGCTCCATGATGCATCCGCAGAATCGCCAGATAGCATTCCTGGATGCCACGCACCTCCTCGACAGTAGCGAAATAGTTGCCCGCAGCCTTGCGTTTGCGGTCGCGGGGCTTGTAGGTATCCTGTACCCTGCGGATTTGGAAATACTCGTCCAAATAGTAATAGAATTCCCGGCGCTCCGGAGAGATTTTGTTCAACTCGAAGCAGCGCAGGTGACCGTTCCATACGACATGAGCAGCTTCCATAGCCTTGGAGAGCTTGTTGCGTGCGGTCGAGCCGATCGGCTGGAACTGGTATTCATCTGCAGCCCCCAAAATTTCGGATGTATTATAGCGAAGAGCACCGTCTTCCATCAGCAGACAGTAGAACACAGCGCGACACCGATCGTCAACATGTCTGAAAATCCCTGTAGCAACAGGTTCACCCAGCACGCTGATGCGGATCCGTTCTCCATCGGCAGGCAGGAAACCATTCTCCCTTACAACTGCCTTACGCGGGTCCCAGCAAAGCCGGCTGCCATTGAACAGGCGTTGGAGGACTGTCTTCTGTTCTGAACTGGCCGGACAGCAGTCCGACTCGGACATGACAACTTCTTCCAGGCAGAGGGTTCCATCGACTGTGCAACGTATCGGCATTACCACACAATCATTTTCCACGCGGCTCACCACTCCAAATTCACCGGTTTTCATGTTGGCAGCCGCCAAACCTTTTCGTATGCCGGAACCTGAGGATTGGCCCTCTTCCGGCTGATTGATTTGAATCTCGTTGCGCTTCATACAACTTTCAGTTTATTATCCCCCGCGTTGCGAAAATCATATATACATATATATATAGGATATGGCTGCGTAAGACAAATATACAATATATCTCACAAAGATAGGATAAGAAGATTCGACAAACTGCGCCTTTTCTTATAAAATAGTAAAAAATAAACAAATATGTAAGATTCGGACGCATATTGCCGTGTCTATATATTTCTTACTATATTCATAAACAAATTATTGTATCTGGTATATGGACTGAATAAAAACGCTGGTTCCTGACTGCCAGCAATTCCCGGAAAAACAAAACCTGAACAAGTGGTACGAACGCAGTTCAGGAGTGAACAATGACGCTGTATATAAAGTACCATCATATGAACTCCCGTAATAGCGAAATCCGCATAAAATCCTTGAAAGTCTGTATATGCCTACAATTTGTAACTTTGCTGTACTTCCCAGCCGCTTGCTTGTCAGCACTCGTCTCGCACACACTCTCTACAGGTCGGTCAGGCTGAATCTGCCCCCCCGTCCAACCATATATTTTTTGAGGTCTGCTTACAATATTATCTGAAAATGGCCATTTTAGACCATTTTCAAAAGTCGGACTTGGAAAAATGGGCCGAGGCGAGATCCCGAATCCGCACCTGAGCGGATACCCTCCCCAATCTTTTTTAATTTGTTACACCGCTGAATATCAATAGTTTAGAATGTTTACTTTGTCCAAAAGTAAACCAAAACAGCCCTTTTGGCTTTTTGTTGCTTACAGATTGAAAGTCGAAAAAAATATTTTTCCATTAAATACCTTGTTAAAATTAAATTGAACTTGCAACAGTCTGTAAAACAGCCATTTATGTAAGATTTTAGATTATTACATGCGTTGAAACGGTGCTTTTTTGATTTTTGCAAAGAGAAAAAATTTTTTTTGCTTTTTACAAAACATTGATATTCAAGTATTTAGAAGCAATCCTCGCGCGCGTGCGTTCCATATCTGGAAAAAGAATTTTTCAAGTCGTTTCAAAAAATTTTTTCCGAAAAAGTTTTGGAGAATGAAAAAACGGTTTTATAATAGTCATGTACTCGAAAGCCAAACAAGACGGCCAACAAGTACGGAAAAAACGAATAAAAAAACAAGTAAAAACAAAACAGCAAAAAGAAACAGACAAACCAATCCGCAAGAGCGAGAAACAAAGAGCCTTTTTTGTGGGAAACCTATTTTCGTGGCTCGGACAAACGAAAATTCGCCCGTTCGTTTTGGAACGATTAAAGAGGGTGTCAAATAACCACACCGCGCGGGACTACAAACCAATGTAGCAAACTGGAACGGTCTAAAAACGTGTTTTTAGTCCGCACACGCAAAGCACGCAATTTTGGGAGTGCGAGAGTCGTGTGGAAAAGAGAGGCGATAAAATAATGCCATAATTGCGCCCTTGTGCGCTCGGAGATAAAAATCGCTATGCGGTAAAAACTATCCGCACGGGAGCTTGAGAAAAGAGCATTGCCAATGTTATGCCCATAATCACCAGCCGCGACCGCTTGCAAGTTAGCTGCCGGATTGGAAAAGATCCGGGACGTGCCAAAGAAACGCCCTGCCGAAATTGGAGTACGCAGGCACAGCGCGACGACACGGTGAAGCGTGAGTACGCAGAAACACGATATGCCGAAAATACGCTCATTTGGATAGCCTGTTATATGGTACGTTATAAGGTGCGACAAAGTTACGAAAAAATTTGCCGTGCAGGGTGAAATGCACGGTAAATTTGGGCACGTGGCTACGGCTTGCCACGCCTTGCGCTATTGCGTGAGGTCTCCGGTTCGACTCCGGAGTGCCCGCAATGCGTGATTTTGCGCAGAGTTTCTAAAATTTATCATTATGGCAACTTCTAAATTGAACAAGGAGCAGTTTGCAAACATCGGTACGTTTGCAGGTATTATGTTGGTTTACAACTCGACCAACAGGGACGGCGAGACGGTGCAAACCGCCCAGCACTTCTTCGGCAAGGATTTCGAGCCTGCCGACAAATCGGACAACGAGATTTTCCGTGTCATCAAAAACATGGTCGCAACGATGTGGCACACCATTGCGGAGGAAAAGAAACTGCGTGCGGACGCCGACGGTATCCGCTCGAAATTCCGTGCCACAACTCCGGCGGAGATTATCATCTGCGACAAGAGTAACAACCGCATCAAGCGTTACGACCTGACCGACAGTGTGTGGGCCCGTATCGGACTGGTGCCGACCAAAGTAGACCTCGAAAAGTCGAACCGCGACTTTGCCAAGACTATCCATGCGGCGGCAAAGGCAATCCGTGATGCCATGAACTTTGCCCCGAACCTTGCGGGACTTGAAAAGGCCGAAAAGTCCGCCAAGACTGCCAAGTCTGCCACGACCGAGACGGCGGAAATGCCCGAAACCGCAAGCGAGAAAAAGGCGGCATAACGTCCGACCCAGACCTGAAAACTCTGCCCGAAATACACAGATAGCGACAGGCCCGACGCTCTGACAAGTGCCGGCGCCTGCCATTTTCGTATCTGTCGGAAAGGTGCGTATTTCCCGAGTATGCCGGAAATACGCCCTTTTCATATCGGGCCAAAGGTATCGTAGCGTGAACGGAAAGCGCAACAATCCGGCGGAAAAGAGTGCCGGAAGTGTGTCCGCACGAGGTGACGGGTACACGGTGGACGATGTAAAGACTGCATTGGAAGAGTCCCAGAAAGCACTGCATGAGGCGGTTTTCATTGCCCGCAGGGTGTGGGAGCAGGATTCGGAGGCATTGCGGTTCGACATCGACGATCTGGTGCAGATAGAGTCTGCGCTGGAGGAAATATGCAACCTCTCCGCCGGCATAGCGGTAGAGGACGACGAAGAGTGAATGTGGATACAGCGCGCACGGTTGCCGGGAAAGTGCCGGAACTGTGCGCGTGTTTTCCATTACGGGCATTGATATACACTATGTCAGGATTGTACCCTGAATTGCCCGCCAATCAAAAGGACAAATGATATGATCGAAGTATTTGATGCAAGACGCACCCGCAGTTTCGGGTGCTTTGCCAGTTTCAGCGTTGCAAAGGGAACGCTTGACTTGCTTGCCAGAGACGGCGCATTGGGGCAGGTGCCCAGCGTCCGTGTGATGGCATACCGTAACGGAGAGCTGTGCCGGGACTATGAGGCGGTATTTGCCGCCGGGAAGTGGCGGGTGCCGAAAGCTCCTAAAACGGAGAAACATATCCAGTCAGAGCGGGCCAACCGCCTAAGACGCCGCCGGAAACTCTGCAAGGAGTACGCCACGGCAGAGTTGATGTTCCGCGAGGGATTTCCCGACTGGATGAACCGCAGCTACCCGTTATCTGCCGACAGCTTGCGAAAGTGCAACCGCAAGTGCCGGATTTATGGCGTATGAAACGAAGAATTAAAACCGTGAGAATATGAAGACTTTAGCAGATGTAAAAAGGAAAATGACACTCGGCTCGAAATGGCGGTGTGTCAGAGTGTCCAATCAGGGCAAGGATACGGGTGTGCGTGAAATCGGCAAGGTGCAGACCAACGCCGTCGCATTCGTCAAGGCTGACGGAAAACTCTCGTGGCTGTGGTGGCCCAAGGCCAAGGATGTGCAGGTGGAAGGTGATTCGTTCACCATCCTCAAAGACGGCCAACCGCTACTCAGGTACACTTTCGTGGAATAGCCCGGCATGATGGAATAATGCAAAATAATATCAATTAGTAACAACCGTAGGGGCGAAATGCCCCTATACTTTTCTAAAACGAAAGCCTATGCCAAACTGGTGTTCAACCTCCTATGTCGTGACGGGAGACAAAAATGAAGTGCGCGACTTGTATGAGAAAATGAGGTCGCTTGAAGAGCGGGAGAAGCCTCTTGTGGAGAACGACTTTGGTGTAACGTGGCTCGGGAACCTCGTAACGTTGCTTGGCAGAAGTTGGAAAGAGGTTTATTGCCGAGGGGAATGGTCCGGCCTTATTGTCGATATTGAAGATAATGAGTTGCGCTTTTATACGATGACCGCCTGGTCCGAATTGCAGCAACTGCGACATTTCCTGCAGGAGAAATATCCCTCGCTGACCTTTTATTTCCGCTCCGAAGAGCCGGGAATGTGCATTTTCCAAACCAACGACGCAGGCGGTATATATTTCCCCGAACGCTACAAGGTGGAACACTGGGATGAAGAAGACGAGTATTGCATGGACATGGAAGAGGTTTTTGATGTGGTTTCCGACATTACGGGAACTACCGTGCGAACCGTTGAAGAGATGAATAAGGCAGTCGATACATACAACGACACCCATGAGCGCGAACCGATTTTCATCTATGAATTTGAGACAGTTAAAGATTAAAAAATAAAAAGATATGGGAACAATGACACAGAAACAGGTGGATGCCATCAATGCTGCGTGCCGGAACGGTTTCAGTTTCGACCGATACGATTTCGCGGTGTCGAGAGAAAAACGCCTCTCGAAGATTATCACGCTTGTTAAGGACCGCAAAGAAGTAAAACTAAGCCTCAGTTGGCGGGACGAGGTGATGAAAGTTGAAAATGAACATGGCTGCATGGTGCCAACCTACACCGGCAATGTGGTGCCGCAGTTACATTGCTCGATATGGGACAAGGCTCCCGGAGAGAATTGTTGGCACAGTTGCGGACTGGGGAAATACCATGTGTTTTCGGACAAAATTTCTCCGAAACGATTGATGAACCGCCTGTGCGAGATTACGGGATTGGTTACAGACGACTTGGTGTGCGAGATGCTGCCGGACAAAGAATGCGCGGAGTTTCGGCAGAAAGCAGAGCGTAAAGTCAACGAGGTAAGTGGCGTAGTCATCAGCCGCGCCCTGCTCGATGAATACGGATACGACGGGAACGTGCCCACCGACGAGCAGATGCAGATGATTGCCGACGAATTACTTGAGTATTGGGGCGTGAGCGGCTGTTTCAAGGACGCTCTCGACAGCACGATGTCGAATATTTTCGGCGTCGAAGCGGAGGAATAAGCATATGCTGGCTTTTCGTATCCATGCAATAAATTAAACAAATCTGCCAACGGAATGAAAAACAAAATGGGAACGAATGAACTTACCGTTCATCAGCGAGGGGTTATTCTGCGAGGCATCTGCTCTGGATCCGCATTGCGGGGAAAGTCCCCGGAAATATCGGAAGAGAATACCGTCATCATCTGCCAGGGAGAATTGAGCATGTGGGATATCTGTAGTATATCCGCCGATGCCGAGGCCTTCGGACTGGAGGCACATTTCGGTTATGATGGTCGGACCAAGATTACTTTCAAACCCAAAAAGGAGATGCCATGAAAACCTGCTACTATCTGGAAGAATTGCATAAGGAGATTCTTCTTGAAGAAGAGGATATTCAGGCCGTGCCGGAGTCGGGCCGTGCCGACGAAGCCTGCGACGCGATTGCGGCTAAAGACTATATTGTCCGCCAGTTCCAGGCTGACTCCTTTGAATCGCTCAGGCAGGCCGTGTGTCGAATTTGCGACAGCCCCCGGATACGCAGCCGCCATGAAGCGTTGATGTACATCGTCTGGATGGCGGCCCTGGACATCAAGGAAAGGCGTGTCATCCGGCATACCGAAGCGGAGGTCAAAATTACCCGTGACGACGGTTTCGTCTGGCTGATTGTCCCGCGCGAAAAGGTCCGTGGACTATGGGAAACGGGAACCTTCACGCTGTACAGGCTCTACGCGGACGATTCCGAAGCCGAAATCGAGAACAAGGAGCAATTGGAAGAGACCTTGGAACGAGGCTATTCTGTCGGCATTGAGGTTGGTTTCGTTGCCAAAATGGGATATGCCGCCCGAATGCACAGATAATTCAAATAAGGAAACATTCAAAATCAGAAAAAGATATGGAAACAATCACGTTGACAAGAGAAAACGCCCACCGTGTTACCATGGTGAGGCGCAAGGATGCCCCGGACAGTGTCCCGGTACCGTTCGTATTCCGGGGCAAGCGTTACGGCTATTGCAGTTACTCCCATCTGGTAGGGTTTGCCGGCCAAGAAGAGGTGCTACCTGCCAATAATTTCGGAGAATGGGAAGTTGTGGAGGTCGCGCACCCGGGTTACCTCGAAGAGTTCTTCAAACGTGCCTGCGACGCCTACAACTGCACTTCGCACTCACCGGAGGAACGCGGGGAATCTGAAATTGCCAGCCACGAGCGGCAGTTGCACGACGATCTGATGGGAATGCCCGAGGAGCAGCGTGGCCGTTATCTGGAAAACTACAAGAAGCGTTATTCGGACATCATTGCCGCCAACAGCCGCTGCTTCAGTGCGATGATTGTCGGTCCGGCCCGCTTCAACAACCGGAAATGCGAACAGGCGGACAATGCCTACCGCAAGGCCGTTGAGAACTTCATGCAGTGGAGGGAACGTGCCTTGGAATCCATCACCAAGGCGATTGAGGCTGCCAAACCCGAAGAACAGCGTCAGGAAGAGGCATGGCAGGAGTTGAAAAAAGACCTGGACAGAACCATCACGTCAATCCATGCTCTGGATACGGGCAAAGAACGAGGCTACAACCGGGCGCTTTTCGTGAACAATCTGGCCGGACGACTCACGACGATTGCCGGAAAAGGAAATGTGGAACTCATAGAGCGTGCCGTTGCCTATATCCGGGAGTGGAACGCGAAATTCACGAAACCGGTGGTGACGGAGCGCCACAGCATTTTCAAACTGCCTGAAACCGCCCGCAAGGTACGCGAACAGCAGGAAGAACGGGAAAACAAGGGGAACAAGGAGGTCAGCTTCGACAAGGGGAAAGTTGTCTGGAACTATGCCGAAGACCGTCTCCAGATTCTTTTCGACCAGATTCCCGATGCGGACATGCGCACGGCACTCAAGCGACATGCTTTCAAGTGGTCGCCCCGTAACCAGGCGTGGCAGCGCCAACTCACCCGTAATGCCGAGTCCGCGGCCAGACAAGTGTTAAAAACAGATCTGTAAGACGATGAGGTATGTAATTGACAGCCGGTATTTCGACGGTTCGTGCCTCTCATCGATGTGCGATGACACCCATAGTGACTATGGCAGGGAGACATTGCAGGAGTTGCGCGAGCGGGAAAGGAATCCGTTCCTGGTGGCCGTTTCACCGGAAAAGATCCTCTTCCTGATGAGACGTTACATCCGGATGCTATGCACGCCTTTCCGGGAGATTACGCGAGAGGATTATTACAACCTCTTCGAGTGTGTTCCTCCTGCACGGATGGGGCGTAATTGGTTCTTTGTGGGGGAAGCCTATTTTGGAGACCTGTATCCCTTCTGTTTCACGAGTGACGGCCACTATTTCAAAGGTGAGCGCCCCGTGCACCTGAAGGATGAGGCAATCTGGAGTATGATTGGCGAGCACATGAAAACGCTGGACTTCCACCCGGAACTTGTACATGGTGAACCGCAGGTAGAGAGCGACCGCTGGTATAACGGGGACATTACGGTAACGCCCTACTATTTCCTGCGGGACGGGAAAAGGATGTTCATCGGCAACCTTATCTCGGACACGGGACGGGCAGCCGAAGATAGCCGACACCGCCGGGAAATGGCAGAACGCCTGCTGGACCTGCGCCGCAACCATTATGAGTATTGCACCTTTTACAGCCATGTAAAAGACCTTTTCGGGTTCTTCGAATGGATCAGGAAAAACCGGTACACGCTCGAAATCCAGGGGACGCTTCTCTATTTCGACCCGGCACGCCAGTATGTGGACTTCATGGGAAACGTGTGTGAATACTCTGCGGCCTTTCATTACCGCATCTATTCCCGTAGCCTTCTCGAACTGCTCATCGGACAACTCCGGACAGTCAAGCGGGATTACAGTTGGAAACCTACGAAAAACGAAAAATAAGATGGATACAATAGACAAAGTCCGCATCATCGAGAGTGATGCGGCCGCCAAGGAAGATGCCGCCGCCGAAAAAGTCATGGCAACGATATTTCACACAGACGGCACCCGAGAAAAGGTATCTCCCGCCAATGGGTCGGATTTCCGCTTGGAGGAGATGCAGAGAATGGTCGGAGGCATTATTGAGATCGTCTATTTTGAAGATAACACGGTGATGGTCATCAACGAGGAGGGCAAGCTGCTGGGACTTCCCCTGAACATGGATGCGACTGTAATATTTCGCGCTCATTATCCGGATTCGAACGACTACATTGTCGGTGATGCGCTGGTATGTAGTGAAAAACAAATTTTATAACAAGAAAGAAAACAATTATGGATAAAGAAAAAGTGAAAATGCTGCAAGAAGTCCTGGGGTATTTTCAGGAGATGCAGGAGAACAACACCCTCGTGGGAATTGCCTTCAAGACCTCTGACGGCAAACAGCACGAAATAGGGACCCCGACAGCCTTGAAACTTCTGCTGGAAGTGGCCGTTATCGAGTTGGAACGCCAGCTCCACAGCGCACGGTTCGGGGATGCCCCGGAACAACTGACTATGTGCCGTGAATACAAGACGGCCATGGAATTGGAGCACCACTTGAACAATTTCAGTTTCAATGCGAACCGTTTCGCAGAATCTATCCCTTACATGCACCGCACCTTGCAACAGACGTTCTTCCGTCTGGTGAAGGCATCCATTCTCCACATGGCGCGGCAGAAACCTACATCTATTGACGGACGCAACAAGGCCTCCTACGAGATGTGCTGCAAGCTGGCGCCCATGCTTCAGGACAGTCCCCTTCCTTTTGTGTAGCCTGCCATGTTCACGGTCAGGAAAAACACGTCACCGAAAAGCTGATGTATGATGCTTGTATCTGGAAAGCGAACTATGGGTATGATAAGAATAACAAGAGACAAGCACCATGACATTTTCAAGGATGGTGTCTATATCGGACAGATTTATCTGGCAAGGGCTGAAAGCCGGACATTGAGATACTGGGCCATATCCTGTGTGCCGGGGAAAGGGTTCAATTCTTTCGACGAGGCTCGAGGATATGCCATGGATTTCCTCTAAATAAGAATGTTATGACAGATAAAATCCTACAAATGTTCTTCGACATCGACAGGTGGACGAAGGCTATCGAGAAAGGAGTTGGCAAGGACATCCGTAGGGACCAGCTCATTCGCTTGTGCGACGAGCGTACACGGCTGCAAATAGCCGACGCGATGAAGCGAGGTTGCTACGAGATTTCACCTCCGCATACCGCACTTATTCCCAAAGATAACGGGGAGTATCGCACGGTATATGTCAACGAACCGATTGACCGCGTGCTGTTGAGCATTGCAAATGACTTGTTGTTCGACCTGATGCCGGACCGCATCCATCGTTCCTGCAAATCATACCAGAGCGGTATTGGTTGTGGAAAGGTGGTGCTGGAGGTGAGCCGGGAGATGACAAGAGTGCCAGGAGATGAATGTCTCGGTTGGAAATCCGACCTGAGCAAGTATTTCGACAGCGTGCCCCTGCGGTATATCGACCGAGCCTTCGATGCGGTAGAGTCCCGACACGGACATTCGGCACTGATCACGGTGCTGCGGAAATATTACCACAGTGACCTCTACTTCGATACGGACAACCGACTGCAGCGGAGCTACCAATCCCTTAAACAGGGATGTGCCGTGGCAAGTTGGTTGGCAGACGTTCTGCTCTACGAACTGGATGAGGAGCTTTCCGGCATGAACGGCTATTACGTCCGCTATTCGGACGACATGCTGTTTGTCGGTGAAGACTATCCCAAAGCGATGGCCCTACTGCAAGACCGGCTGGCAGAGATGGAAATGAAGCTCAACCCAAAGAAGGTGGAGTACCTCACGGCCGACAGGTGGTTCAAATTTCTCGGCTTCAGCATCAAAGGACGTATGATTTCGCTCTCCCCGGGACGTATCAAGGCCTTCCAGAAGAGCATCGAGGCCTTGACCGTCCGTAAGCGTGGTACGAGCCTGCGGAAAGCCGTAAATGCCGTGAATCGGTATCTCTATAAGGGAGAGTATTGCTGGGCTACCCAGATTCTTCCAGTCTGCAATGTAAGGCGGGACCTGAACGAACTCAATAAATTCGTGATAGACTGCCTGCGGGGTGTGAGTACCGGGAAACGGAGAGTCGGCGGTCTGGGATATGTTCCGACACGACGTGACGGCTGCATTGTTCGGGGTACGGGACGTAACGTCACGGCTAATCGCGGCAAGATGCCCCGTATCGAGGGTTATCTTTCCATAGGTTGTATGCAGAATGCCCTGCGCACCAGCCGGGCGGCCTACAACACGTTGGCCGCATCCCTGTAAGAGATACCGAGCACACGGTCTGCGGATGAAGGACAGGAATTCAATGTTACAGGTTCTCCAGCCAGATCAGTCCGTTGATTCACCGGTTTACCCACCGGTGAATCTTCTCCGGATCTGGCTCGCTCCTGTAAATATCGGAATAGTAAAGCAATGTGCCGCCTGCCTGACATCCTTGACACACTGGAACACATCAACCGGCCCCAAGGAATAGCATTCAGATACCCGCGCACAATATTCATCTATCGGAGTCTTGAAGGATGCTAACACCATCCTTCAGACTCCTCCAAGATGGAGGTTCGCGGGATTCATCAAACGGATAAAGTCATGTGTCAGCTATTATGAGGGTCTGAACCCAGCACGGGGTAATGGTTCAAGGGACACAAATTCACTACAATGGGAATACAGTGCACGCCAGTGCGGCGCTGAACTCTCTATCGAGCACTCTGCCCCGCGTGGCGTGCTCATTATTCCCAATGTACATCGCTTTGATTAAAGTCATGTGCCACAGTCATGAGAATCATATATATACATACGGAAGCCCGGCATGGGGCACGCGGATTCGGGATCAGAGGTTCAAGTGCGCAGCTCTGCAACACTTCGGGAGCCGTATGTCATCTCCAGCCAATAGCTGGTTATGACGTCCGGAGCCCGAAGTCACAAGCTGCCCATATCGAGTTTATAAAGGGATGTGCCGCTCTGGGCAGGATCCGCAAGACGGTAGCGCAGCCGCCAATGTGCAGGGAGCCCGCTTCAATATACAGTTGGCTACCTGTATCCTGAACCCGGTGAACACCCGGTTCAGGATACAAGCATACTGTATTTATCAGATTGATAAAGTGATGCGCCAGGGGTTCGAGTGCAAGTAATTTTTGAAGAGAGAAACAATGGATAATATTTATCAACAAGTAGTTCAGGCTGTCGAGGGCGGCGCAAAATTCAGGGTGAACTTTCGCTCACGAAGCCTGCGACTGAATGGCCGCTATGTCATTCGTGAGGGGAATTATGAAGGAAACCTGGGGGTAGAACCTTGTACGGAGGAAGAGTTCCTGTCTCAAATCGAGGAACTGTATCTTCGGTATAAGCATTCCGTGCCTTCGGAGCGCAGTACAAGCCGGTCCCGCAACTATTTTCCGGCTCTTCCCGAAAAGAAATTGGACGATGAGGACATGCTCTATGGAGAACGCCGAGACAAGGCACAGATTGAGCTGGAACTGTACATTCTCTGCCAGTTGCTCAACGGGTTTCAGTGGAATACTGAAACCTTGGGCAAATGGTTCTGGCAAAGCACCCGAGACAAGGACCTGGTGTTGCTTCGGCAGTGGATAGACATCGAGAACAATTAACCATTAAACAGAAGAAAATGACTAAAAAGGAAAAAGAAAACACCATGACCTGTCCGCGTTGCGGTGCAAGGATTAACGCGAAGGAACGTTCTGTCAGGTTGCCGAGAACGGCACAGGAACGAATCGAGGCCCTCCGTGCCGTCGGTGTGGACGTAAATAATCTCTTTGCCATGCAGGGTGCCAACGGCGGGGATTACGTCGCCTCCAACCAGGATGGCAAATTGACCATACTCGATGACAACGATCCGATCTTCTCGTATATCACCAGTCAGGGAGACGTGCCCAACCGCCGTCTGTTTCGCCGATGGGTGATGGCTCAGATGTTCCACATGCTTTCCTACACGCCATCCCGGGGGCAGTCTCCACTTGGAGTGACGGCCATGATTCATCGGCTGGGATATGAATACCAGTGGAAGATGCTGCTGGACGAGCTTCGTGCACAGTTGAAGATGGAGAGTCGTGACCCGAACGGTTTTGCGGAACGCAACCGTTGGTTCAACAACGAGGTGGCTTCTGCGATGGCCCATCATTATCTTGAACGTCTGAAAAAACATGTAGACAGTCTCCAGGAACGAAAATGCAAGGGAATACCTTACAAACGTATCCACGGTCGTGACATCTTCGTCTCGGACCTGGACCGCAAGGTGTACACGCCGTTAATCATTGCGGCCAACCTTATCAAATACGCTCAAAACGCCGCACAGTTATATGATGCCGTCAGCAAGTTCAACGTCCAGCGTATCAGACTGAGCCATGATACGCCACAGAGCAAGACGTGGATGGATGCCTACAAAGGAGCCGGCGCGTACTTCACGATGCAGAATCTCATTCGCTTCCACGGTTGTCTGATTACTGACGACAAAGGAAGGCGTCTGAATAAAAACCAATCGCTGGACTTCATTACCTTCAAGGCAACCCTTTACAAAGATGAGGGCTGGCGTCTACTCGCCGTCTTGAAGAAGATGCTCCGAGACAACAACATCGACATCAAGAAGAAAATGGCCGAATGGCGTAAATAGTAAACAGCTACCTGGCAGGTGAGATATAAGGGGCCGGCATATTCAGGTGTTCCTCCTACAAATGATGTTCATCTCTGTTAACACAAGATGAGCATCCTTGTCGGAGGCTCCCGCATCAAAAGAATACAGTAATGCCCCGGGCTGGCAATCATATCAATATAAATTTAAATACAAACCCATGAATATGAATAAGAAAGAATTAAGACGCAGAGACTATTTGCTGTACAAGTTGCGCAAACGCGGAGTTCGTTGCCTGACGCGCTGTCGAACGATTTTCTTTCCGTACGGCAGCGACCCGATGACCGTGCCCCAGATTGTCAACCTGGTCCGGGAATACAATTTCGCGGTGCAGTTTGAAATCCGTTGACCGAGAATAAGACCAAGTGAAATAACAAAAGATGAAGCGATATGAACGAAGAAGCAACCCCCGGCGATATTGCCACCCTGCACCGGCCTTACATGGGTTATCGCCGCATTGAACTGGTAGAGAAACTTCAATACACCTGGCTGGCCCGCATCTGCGGAAGCGGAAAGGAAATCGAGGTTCAGGAAGATGAATTTGAACTGGACTAAATACGAAACGACATGCAGAACACGAGTAATGATTCTTTAATACCTGCTTATATCGCCTATGCTGTCATCATACTGACTGCCGAGCATCTGGGATGCGAGGTGGAGATGAGCGCCACGGCCAGGGAGGTCTGGGAAAGTAAAGGATTGCCGGCCGCACCTTTGTTGGCTTTATATGAAAGGGCCGCACAGGATGCGAAGGAGATTGTGGTGAAACAAGGGTTGGCAAAGACCGCCGACAGACTGGCCGAAGAATTTTACAGAACAGGACGGTTTCCAGACCGTCCTCCAACAAACGATTAACAGACAGGAGGCAATATGAAGACAAGAACCTTTCAGGAGATTTATGATTTTTGCCGCACGGATTTGACCTACCAGGCCTATTTCCATATTCCCGACGAATTCAGTGTGAAGGATCGGAAGACTGCCCGGTATTATTTCGGCGCGTTCAGCGGAGGAAGGAGCCGCAAGGGGACCTTCATCTATACACAGTCGATGCGGCAGCTTGAAAGGTTCCTGCGGGGAACGAAGCAGGACCACTACCTGCACGCTAATTCAGAGACGTTCGAGGTAGTAAACCGTCAGAAGTATGACGGCCCGGCAATCTACATCGTGACCCATATTCGGGAACAGGGTGTGAGGATTGAGTTTACACACCCGTTTTATCGAACATGCCCGTATGAGAGAATCACGCTTACGGCACGTTCGCACAGGACCTTCACGGTTGAAGGAATCATTGCCGAAGTCCGTGCATACATAGAAAGACATCTGCTGCTTGCGCCGGGAAGATATCGTGCCTTGCAGTTGGAATACCAGATTCCCAAGGAAAAGTTTCCCGCGTGGTACAGACAATACCGGAAGCAGGTTCATGAGCGGGAGGAATATGCCCATTGGGAGATGGTGGACAGGTATCTCCACCAGAATGACATCACTTTCGAGGAGGGTTACCAGATATTGGCGGCCTCGGGGATGTTCTACGATTTTAATTGTGACGAGTATGAACGGGACGAACTGACCGAAGAGTTTGTAAGGCTCTGTAACAGCAGCCACAGTGCCGTTCGGCAAAGAACAAATATCAACACCTAAAACCATTAAAGATGAACCTTTACGAACAAATCAACTATAAGGGCCACCATATCAACATTTATTACGATGAGGATGCCCTCGACCCCCGACAGGAGTTCGACCATCTGGGGACATTGTACACGGTGCATCGCCGCTATCAGCCCGAAAAAGACTTTCATGCGAATTTCAAAATCAACAAGGTATTCGATGGGCGAATTGAAGACTTCAGAGATTCGTTTCTGAAACAATATGTGGCCCTGCCTGTCTACCTCTATGAGCATGGTGGTGCTACCATCGCTACTTCACCCTTCGGCTGTCCGTGGGATTCTGGCTTTTTTGGCATCATCGCCGTTTCTCTGGAAAGAATACGGAAGGAGTTTGATTGGAAACACGTTACGAAAACTCGCCGGAAGCGGATTGAAGCATACCTGCAAGGGGAAATCGAAGAGCTTGATAATTATTACACCGGGTCGGTTTACGGCTACGAAATCACCCTGGAAGATGATGATACGGAGGTTGTGGACAGTTGCTGGGGGTTCTATGGTGATGACGCCATGAAAGAGATGATAAAAGAGTGCAAATTGTATATTGACGGTCTCAGCCATATGGTGGCATGACCGGACAGGGAGGGAACAAATGATGCATGAAGCAGAACAATACCTGCGTAACCCGCAGAACCCGCCGTCACTCCACGTGATAATCGGCGGCAAAAAAAGACGGTTGTTCATTAACCGAGATCAGGGAGAAATTGGAATCGTGGCCCCGAAGAAAAAAGTAAACGGCTATTTATTTAGCGAGTGGAATACCATAGAGAAGATATGCTATCCGCGCCCGCCAAGACAGAAAAGCCCGGAAGAGCTGAACCGCCGTTTGGTCGGGAAGTACCAGCAGATGGCTGCCAGGGCAACCTTCTCAAGCCCTTACCAACGCAAGGTCATGAAGGCGGATTCTTCAAAAAGTCTGTATAAAAATGGAATCACGACAGGCGTGACCATCGAAGGACAGGTCATCTCACTTGCTGCGGTGGAAAAATGGTGCGGGCCTTACGTGGCAGACCAGTTCCGGGATGCAGTTCGAAGGTGTAAAAGTTTTCATTCCTCTCGCTTTAATTTCAGGGGGTATGATGGTTCTCTTTGGGTGGAGCCCTGTAATAAGACAGAAGAGGGCTATCAGGAAGGTGATCTGCGTGCCGGGTTCTGCAAGGAATACCGCAACTGCGGGAATGGGTACTACTATATTCTTATCGACGATGAACATTTCATCGGATATGACATTGACTAACTTAAATACACAGAGATAATGACTTACGACTATAACGAACAGGAAAAAACGCCTGTAAGCATCACTCTGGGGAACGGGGTGAGCGTGGAGGGTGAGTTGGTGGATCTGCGCATCACTCCCGAAACAATTCCCGCCGGAAAGAAGTGTTATCAGTTCCGGCATTCTGATGAGGATTGGGGAGATATTGCCTCCTTAAGAAACGGATGTGTGGCTGTCAACTTTTACGGCTCTCTGATTTGCGACCCGATTCCCTGTATGGAGCCGGCCGGTACGGAGCTTGACGTCATGGATTATTCATTTGACGAGCCATGAAAGAGTTGAAGGTAAGGTTACACCACATCGACCGAGGTCGGTGTATGGAGGTATGGGAAGTGTTGGTCGAAAAGGGAAAACCCAGACGCTTCCTGGCAAGAAACGACGGATTCACGCCACATGAATGGGGCGTGCTCGCTGATGCTCCCTATGGGTATTGTGAGATAGAGTGCTATTTAAGGGATGATATCACGCTCATCATCTGCGACAGGAACTGGAACGAACTGTTCAGGGACGGTATGGACAAGGAGCGGTTTCCGAAAGGATTCCCTTCCTTGGATGAGGCGTGCAATGAGGCATGGAACGCCATCTCCTCCTCCCTCCCGAATGTGACACGACAGGGCTTCGGGGAGTGGATCACCAAACAGTCCAACACGCCTCTCTCGGAGACAGACCGCTTGAACTGGAGGGGTTGCTGGCAAGAAACGGTTAAAGTTGAAATAATCAGCCGGTTTACATGGATTGGTGAAGAGTACGGAATCTTCCGGCTTCACCAACGCCACACCAAGTGCGACGCCACCTGGTACGAGTATTATGCCGGAAAGACTGCCCGGTACAAGCAGGAGGGATATGTGAGGTTCTTTGCCTATGAATACCGGGAACGTCATATACGGGAAGTCATACATTCGCTTGGGGCATATTGCGACAGAGTACATGCCGAAGCCGTGCAGACCCGCAATGGCGAGTACGGCCATGAGGTATCCTATTTTATGGGGCAGTTTCTGGGATACGACTTGTCTTTTGAGGCCGTCCGGGATGCCCAAGACTCTTTCATAAGAGGCGTTAATGCCGATTACAACGAGGCTTACGCCTACTATATGAAACTTAAAAACAACGAGACTTCAGTCCGGTGCCTGGACGCCGAACTGTATTTTATCAGAAAACAAATCGAAGAAGCAAAGGAGGAAAAGAAATGAGTTGGAACATGCATGTATGCTCGGTTTATGATATCCAATACGAATATCCGGGGATGATTGGATATGAGGCGCAGGACGCCTTATATCGGATTTTCGAGATGTTTGACGTAGAGACTTCTGCAGAAGATATCTACGATGAAGATTACGAGGTGGGACGCTCCGAATTGGTCGAATTGCGCCGCCATATCGTCGAACAGGACGAAGAGTACCAGGAAAACGAGAAGGCGTTTCTTGAACAGCTCAAGAATGCCGGAATTGGCCGCGAGAAATTCATCACGGTACTTGACCGGCTGATCAACGACAGCGACCAGCGGAACTCGGAGGTGCATATCTCCTGGTTCTGAGAACCGTGCCAATAACAAAAACAATTGAAGTCAATATGAAACATGAACATCAGTCCAACACCAATATGGGAACCTGTTCCACAATACATTCTGAAGAATCTGTTGTCCGGCAGGCAAAGAATTATATGCCTAACTGCTACTTCCCGCAGTCATCCAATGCGGACGAGTGGAACAGGCTGGTAAATAGTGAATATGACCGTATAACCAAGTTGGTCATCCGTGAACGATGTGCCTCGTTGGACGAATCGTGTCCGCAGACATGCAGCCTTCGTCAGATGCTTGAACGGGCACGTCCCGTTTTGGAACAGGAAATCCGGCGGCGGATTCGCCGGGATGGATACCTGTTTCAACTAACCCTCATCCGTAAACAACTGACCAGCTCTATTCTTGATACCGTCAGACGGAACAAGGGATACATCGATACGTTTTACCTCAATGAGAACGAAGACAAGGAGTATGATGAATCGCCAATCGTGGTGTCTTACGACTGCTCTGCTTTCGCCAGATATGGGGGTTATGAGGCGGCGACCCTGTATGGGTTGTTCATGAAAGGAGGTGCGCTCTATTGCACGCTAAACGGCGAGTCCGGAGAAAACTTCTATCTGCCTATCGACGCAATCCAGATTGAAGGTCTTGTAGTAATTACCCATTGGCTGACCGAGTACGGTTTTCTGGTTCAGAATGACGAGGAGATTCTTGTCTGCGACGAGTGCGGCTCGCTCGACATCCAGCAGCTTGTATGGGTTGAACCCAATACACACGAATATATCGGTGCTACCGAGTACGACAAGGACGACAACTGGTGCGGTGAATGTGACGATCATTTGCATTTCACCTCGCTTCGGGAATTCAAGGAACGGATGCAAGCCTGGTGGGACAGTACGGATTTCAGGCAGATGGAACGTATTACCGGTTTCCGGGAGGCGGATTTCCCGGCAGAAGAAGGGAATCAGGCTTTTGTAGATGCCTGTGAATCCTGGTGGAACGAAAAAAGCTACGATGAGAAAAGAGCAATCTGGAAACAAAATCAAGATGGAATATGATCTATCAGTTATTGAATGACCTGAAAAGATATTGGAGCGACAAAGAATCCCTTGCCCCGGAAGAAAAAGAAATGTTGCAGCGTCTGACCAAGGCTCTTCCAGCGATGCTCTGCGAACAGAGTTGCGAACAACTGGCGCCCGGAGAGGTGCTGGTACGCATCTGCCCGGATACCCGGCGTCAGGTACTCGTCTGCCACAACGGAGACGGACAATGTGTATGTCTGCATAACGGTACGATAGAGGAAGATGCTGCGGACGTGGAACTCTGGCTGCAAACCGAGGGGCAAGAAGCGAACGGAAACAGGCGTGCCATGGAAGCGCTCGTGGATTTGGCCTATAATGCGGGGGCGGACGGACTTTGGGAAGAAAGGGACTCACGCGAGGTCGTGAATGAACTTATCGCCTGGGCGTTTGAGTTTGTTCATAAGACAACCGACACGGACTGGTATACTACGGACTACATCTCCGCCATCGACAATTTCTACGCCGCCAAGAAAGGAGAGATGTATAAAGAAAATGGAACGGAATGAAGCTCTGGAAATAATCCGCCGGGAAAGAGCCCCGAGAGATTACGAGCTGGAAAGTTTTGAGAATGATTTCTGGAATCGGTTCGAAGAGTTTAGCGACTCCACCGATTTGCTGGGCGCGTTTGACAATTGGCTTGGCGATGCGGATCTATATTACGAAAGGTTGCGGGCTGAGCTATACATGGAGTCTCGCGGCTTCCCTCATTATTATGATTGATAAGATTTGGAAACAGATAATTAAATTAACAGAAATGGTACAGGAATTATTTAATCAACTGCGTGACTATTTCAGTGCAAAGGAAAAACCCACGGAAGAAGAAGTTGATTTTCTCAAAAGGCTCTCTGAGGGATATTTCCCCATCACTTCCGTGCATCGGGACGACTTGCAGGCAAAAGGGTTTGATGTTGACAAGATTACGGATGCCCAAATGGAAGAATTGGCTGACAAAATGGGCGATGACTATTGCGAACAGCTATTCTGGGATAGTATGGAAATCATTGCAGACAGCATGGGTCTGCCGAGGAAAGAAATCCTACGTTGCCCCAAATGTCAGTCAGAGACCGTGAAATACGATATAAACGACGGCCTTTATCATTGCGGTGACTGTAGCATGGTCTGGGACGATGGTCTCTTCGTAAAGACCGAATTTCCTGAAGATGCTTCCTGTTTCGAAGAGGAAGGAATCGGATTCCCTTGCTGGAACAGTGAGGACAACGGTGCCCGTTATGTTCCCGTATGGGAATATATCCGAAAGTTTGGAAAATCTCCCGATCCGGAAAAATGTTACCGGGCGATATGCTGGCCCGACTCTCAGGAATACATAGGAAACGAAGAGTGTGAGCTCATACAGGACGAGGAAGCGTTGGAGAAATTTGGTTCTTCTGCCTATTGGGTTCCGGCCCGCTACAAGAACGGTAAAGTATGATTGCACTGATTCCACTTTTCCAGGAGGAGATGAAACGGAAGGGGTTTTCATCATCCTACCTCCGGTTCTATTGTGATTCCAGCGGGTTTCCCCAGATCATTACGAACGAACCGGAGACACAACGAAAAATACAGCAATATTTTGAGGAACAAGAAATCAACCCGTGCGAACTCACCTATGAGGATGTCATTGAGGTGTCTTATGATTATGTGAGCACGAACGTACCGCCTCAATTGACCGACGAGGAAGACGGTGAACAGTGGTATGACGAGACTTACGACTTGTGGATTTCCAACATCGCACATTATGTGACATACTTTTGTTTCGAGGTATACATGCATGACCATAAAAATTGGGTAGACAGGTAAAAATGCATCCATTGCAGTTCGTGGGCTATTGAAAACTACTGGAAAAAAGATTATAAAATCAGACAATGAAATCTATCGGGCGACAAGTTTAGGCTTGCCGCCTTTTTTATTATTAACCATTTAACAATCAGTCATTATGGCAAATGTAGCAACAGTAACTGCTCCCATGCAGTTCGATTTCAAGAACAACAACATTGAGACGATGAGTCTGGACACTCTTCGCCGGACGTACAAGGAAAACGACATTTACGGCAAGCCCCTCAAGGGATTGTACCACTATGAAGTCATCGAAAGGATGATGGACATCTGCGGCAAACACCAGTTGAACTACGAAGTGGAAGAGATCTTTGCCGCGCAGAACAAGAACAAGAACGAACCCGGCGTGGTGGTACTGCCGCAGGTGGAAGAAAAATTCTCACCCAATGCGGTTGAGGCTCATATCCTCCGACGTGTCTACACGACTATCCGTATCAAGGATTGGGAAACCGATGAACTGACCACCACGTTGGTTGTGGCTTTCCATCAGGACGGCATCCAGGCCGCTATCGGCCCTTGCGTAAAAATCTGCCACAACCAGTGTATTCTTTCCCCGGAACGTTGTGTGTCCAATTATGGCAAGAACAAGGTGACCACGGAAGAGTTGTTCGCCCGCGTGGATGAGTGGATGGCGAATTTCGAGACGCAGATGACCGAAGACCGCGACCGCATCCGCCGCCTGAAGGAAAAGGTGATGACACCGCTGGAACTCTACGCGGTCATTGGTCTGCTGACGGTTCTCCGTGTCTCCCACGACAGCGCCGACAAGCGCCTCTCCTCGAAGGTGGAGACTTATCCGTTGAATCAGGGGCAAATCTCCATGTTTACCGAAGATCTGCTGAAACTCGCCGAAGTGAAACCTCGAATTACCGCTTGGGACGTGTACAACGTGGCCACGGAACTTTACAAACCCGGAAAGACGGACTTCCCGGCCATGATCCCCCAAAACGGGGCCTTTGCCGAGTTGCTCCTTTCCGACAAACTTCCGCAGGCCTGATGACACGCATCAAAGGGCAACTGACGACAGCCGACTATCTGCCTTACAAGGAGTTCCTGCGTCTGCTGGATGCGTTGGACAGAGACGGGGAATATCTTGGTGAGACCTATTGCTGGCTGTCGTTCTGTACGGCTTTCCGGGCTTCGGATGTCCGTACACTCAAATGGAAGGATGTGTTGGGGAAGAAAGAACTGGTAAGAATTGAACAGAAAACACAAAAGAGCCGCAAGGTGAAGTTCAATGCCGGTGTTGTGGAAAAGACGGCCGGGCTTTATGAAAAGCTCGGCCGTCCGGCCACCGACAGCTACATTTTTGCCAATCCGCACACAGGGGTCCCTTACTCGTTGGAACATATCAACCGTCTGCTCAAGATTTACCGGGTCAAATACCGAATCCCGGTGCGGGCCTTTTCCACACACTCTTTCCGGAAAACATTCGGCCGGTATGTCTATGAACTGATGGGACGTTCGGCCGAATCACTGATACTGCTCAACCAGATATTTCGCCATACCAATCTGGAAACCACAAGGCGCTATATCGGACTGGCACAGGAGGACATTGACAAAGTCTACATGTCCATTAAAATATAAAATCAACAGTCTGTCAATCGTGAACGCCGGGGGCGGACTATTCTTTACAAACAACAGCATAACTGATACAATTATGAGCCTATTTCAAATCGGCAAGGTGCTGCCGGACGGTAAAGTCCGCCATATCAAGGCGTACCTCGAAAACACCATAGATGAGATTTCTCAAAAACTCCGAGTCTTTTATAGCTCGGAGAAACGCGTTGATGCACTACTTTCTCTTGGTGATATCGACGTCTTGGGGCCTTCTCCTTTCGGCAAATGGGAAAGATTGGACAGGGTACATTGCCGCTCCTTCATACGGGACGGATACGGCGACAAAAACAGATATTCTGCCCGAATCGCAGACAACGTGGAGACGTTCACACACATGGCCGACCATTGTCTGTTATACGACAATGGTGTCTGGTATCTACTCACCAACGGCGAGTGTATCCGCCTCGAGAGGTTCAATTTCTTTCCTGTGCATAAAGACATGAGAATGTACTCAGTCTATGTGGAAGGAGGGCGTGGACTTGAAAAGATTAACGCGCCGTATTCCTGGTCGCAGCTCCAGAAATATGCCGATAAAGTTAACTGGACCCTCTATGTGTTCCGTAAAGAAAAACTTGTGAAAATAATCCGTCCGTCCAACTTAAAATCCAAAGGCCATGCATAACGACATCATCAGTGCCATCCAGGCACTTCCCGAACATTTGTTCACTCCCGAAATTGCACGGGCCGCCATTGAAAGCAACGACATCGATGTATTGAACTACATTCCCCGCAGATTTCTGACTATGGAAATAGTCGAGAATCTGATAGAAAACAACATGAAAACCTGGAGTTCCTTCGATCTGGCAAGACTTCCGGTTGAGTGGCGGACACGGGAAATATGCGAGTTCGCTTTCAAGAATAACGTAAACAACATAAAGGCTTTTCCTGAAAGGTTCATATCCAGGGAGATTGCCAAAACTGTAGTATCTTGTGGCAGCAGATATTTTAATATTCTTTCTTACATACCCGCGACATTATGGGATGCTGAACTTGCATACATAGCGTTGAATAATAAGACTGTTTCAAACAGTTACAAAGAAGATAACGAGGAGGACTATCGCAGGATGCAGGTCGTATTAAGGTACATTCCAGAGAGCGTGAAAACCAAGTCTTTCTATCTGGGTATGTTCCGGGAACTGAAGGCCGAATGTGTCGTGTTGTCCATGTTGGTTCCCGACAAGTATAAAAATAAGAAGTATTACATGGAACTTGCCAAGCGCGACCTGTCTCTTGTGCCCGAACAATATATCTCTTATGAGGCTTTATATTGCGCGTTGCACTCGGAATACCAGAATTACCATATATATAGAGACCCTGAGTTCAAACGATATCTCCCATTCTTGGATAATCTCTTGGCTGACCGTCTGGCCATGAAGGCGCCCTACATGTTTTCGGATTTACCGCAGCAATTCCAAACTCCCGAACGTCTGATAATCGCCATCGAAAGCAAAGAGTGCACGAATGTTTATCATTTGGCCGAAGACATCAGACGGCAATTGCTTACGCCGGAAGTATGCAAGGCCTTTATCCGAAAGAATTCAACCTGTCCTAAGTTCCCCGACAATGTGTGGACAAAGGAGTTTGTCGACTACTGTATGGAACATGGAACGTCATTCCATTGGTTCAGGCAGATGCCACAGCGATTTCAGACTTCCGCCAATACACAGGCGGCATTTGACTATTGCACGTCCTATGTTTATTCCTTTGCCAAGCGCTTCATTACTCCGCAGATGGCAAAGCACTGCCATAGGGATACATCCTATAAAGATGCTGTTCCAAAACTATACTTGGAGGAGTTCAAAAAACAGACCGGGCTTCCCGAAGAATTTTATGGCGGTGAATGCAGTCTCCTTTCATTGAAAAATGCCAAAGTGGATTATTCATATTGTAAGATTGGCAATACTTATCTCGCCTTGTATACCAAGGATTGGGGCCGGACTGATAAACCCTATTTGATGATGACACGCGCCGAATCGAGATATTGTACCCCGGAAAAGGTGTTCGATGTTCCGATTGGCACTTTTCATCGTACATGGTTGGAGAAGATAGTCAGTCAAAAGGATCCGCAGTTTGTCAAGCCGAAAGTGGACAGTTCGCTCCGCGCCGTTCAAGCCCTGTGCTACTATGGAGTTGAAAAGATCAAGGACGTAAACCGCACCGAGATTTTCCGTAACACGTTTATGGGGGAGACAATCGGATATTGTGCCCGACGCAGGGACCTGACCTACCACTGTGACGAGTGTGAGAACCTCCTTGCGGGTTTGAAGTATAAAATGCGAGGTATGGCTGTCCCGACCATACTGGTAGACGAATGCTTCAAGTACAGCGCCGATATGCTGCACCAGAAGTTAGGCTTCTGCTATGCGGGAATGACTTCTTTCGCTACGGACTACGGGCTGGATATGGACAAGTCCTACAGCATCCGGGAAATGCGGCAGATAGTCAATGAGATTGGTTATAAACCTTCTTTAAGTTCCTACAGAAAAGAATTGAAAAAACTGAATATAATATGAAGTATAAAGTAGCTATTGAAGAGACTTTCTGCAAGACCATCGAGGTAGAAGCGGAAAGTGCCGGTCTTGCGGTAAGCATTGCCGAGAACGAATATAATGAAGGCAGACATAAGCCGGGTGCGGATAACTTTGCAGGTGTGGATATCGCACTATCCGCACAGGATGAAGAGGCTAAATGCGCCATGAATGACCAGGAGTTTGTCGATTTCGTCGAGCGTTACTTCGAGAGCATGGAGTGCGAAATTTCTTTGGACGACAAGATCAGGGTTGCGTTCGGAAGCATGGATAACGCCTTGTACGAGTTCAGAGAAAACAGGAAATGCCCCAAGGCGAAAGAGGAACGTCAGGTTTGTATCTTGTGTAAATGCGATGCTTGGCATTTATACAACTCTATGGAGGCAATCGGAATATTCTCCTCACAGGAAATAGCGACTGAATATTTACGTCGCAACCAAATACGGTTTCGTCTGAAAAACGAGAATCTGGAGCAGTTCGAGGCTTTCGGTCAGACACAGGGTCGGGACGAGAATTATATTTGCTCGTGGATGTCACTTGACTTGTTGCCCGAGGAGGAGAAACCGCCCGTTCACGATGATGCTTTCTATGACCAAGAGTTCACTTGTAGGGACTCCAAATTGTCAAGACGCGATCTTGAGTCTCTTCCTGCACCTTTCTGTACGGAGGACGTGACTGATGAGCAAATGCAGGAAATCATAACTCAAACAGACGTGGAAACACGAACTCGTCTGAAGCTGAATGACGAGGAACATATCAACTTCGACAATGAACGCCACAATGAAGCTTGGTGGGAAGCGTTGGAAGCTGCCGTGAACGGCCAGAATGTTCCGTACTATGAGGATTTGCTGGATGTATATCACGGTACCCCGGACCCCGAAGTAGAGTTTTTCACGAAAGGAGACCAGACTATCCACTTTACCGATGACCGTGCAGAGGCGGAAGAATACGCTTACGATGAGAAAAATGGCGGTATTGGGCCGAATGACCTTCCTGTGTTGATACATGCCCGAATCCACATGAAGCATCCGTATCTCATTACAGACCCACAGGAATGGGCGGAACTGATCGCCAACAATGAGGTTGATAAGAAGAAATACGAAGGATATGACGGACTCTGTTTCACAGACGAGGAAACGGAAGTCAGCTATTACATACTCTTCGATGCGCGAAACTGTAAAATCACGGAACGCGAGATTTTGGAATAATGTTCATCAAATGCCATAATGATGACCGACCGTCACGGCTCCCGTTAGCTGTGGCGGTCTTTTTATTTAAGTGGCGAGTTTCAAACACCCCCAATCATATCTCTCTATTCTTGAAAAAATCCGAATGATGAAAAAGCACATTACTTGGCAGGAAGTCAGCGACCTAAGTGTTGCCCTGCAAAATGAGATCATTTCACTGCTGAAAGAAAACAATCTCGATGAACTCGAACTGAAAATCGACGACGAAAGACCGGAAGATGCCACCTATGTTCTTGACTATAATGGGCATTTTGACTCATGGACGGAAAAGATGGTGACGCATGTCGGGCTGAGCGATGATGACCTCTATTTGAAGGTTTACGATAATATCGAGGGTGAAGAGTCTACGATTTACGCCAGCGAAATGAGCCTGGCGACAAGAAATCCCTGTTGGCTTGTAAGTATCCGCGACAATATGTTGACGGCATTGGACGCAGACCGCACAGACAAGGAATACGCGGAATTGAACGAGCGGCTGAATCAGGCAGAACAGGATATCCTTCAGTTCATGTTGGAACTGCTGAAAAAGAAAGGCCGTATTTCTCTTGACCTTTCGGAAGAGGAAGAATTGAACGACAACATCTTCCCGATCACGGCCACCTTGCATGAAGGTAACGATACTCCGCGCATCAAGCTGACAGATGTTTATCTGTCTGAGGACGGTCACCTGAAAGCTGACGGTATAGACGCGGAAACCGGTGAGAAACGCTCGGGTTTCTATGTTCACGCCGAGCAGTACACCGATGTGTTCCACTTCATTGGCCATTGTATATAGCAACCCCGAAAGGCTATGGCAACAAGAACGATATACTTGACTGTGCGTCTGGACTTGTCTAATCCGGACGTGGACGAAATCACGGACGACGACGTGGAAGAGATTGTCAGTGAGGTGGATTATGAATTCAGAAACTATGGGAACTATGAAATCGAATCGGAAATCTGCGGACAAAATGACGAGGGCGGTTTTTAGAAAATACCTTGATGGACAAATCATCGCCCTCTTCCCGGACATCCCTTGGTCCGAGGATGGTTCTGTAACTTCATACATGCATGTCGGGCAGCACGGCGCCGCGTACTATAAACAGGTGATTGACTCGACAACACCTGCCAGTGAGGAAGATTACAGTGCATTGCTCGAAGAACTGGAAACGATAGGTTATGACAACCTGCGTATTGTTAAAAGAAAGTGATCATATGGAACTGGACAGAGAAACACAAATCCGCATTTTGGAGGAACATTTCACCGGCTGTCTCAATTTCTGGAAGCATCAGGGCATGGATGAAAAAGCTGCAGAAGAAAGCGCCCTTCGGGAACTTCGCCAGGTAAAGAACAACCCGTTTTCCTCTCGCCCGTGTCCTATGGATCCGGCAATCGTGGCGGAAGTTGCGGACAGAATTCAGCAGGAAAAACAATGATGTGACATGATAACTTTTAAGAAAGGACAACGAGTGTGGTGGGACGATCCTGCCCACGAAAAATCCGGCGAGTACGATGTGCTTGCCGTAGATTACGCTCAAAATATCGTGAAAATAGGGAACGGGAAAGAGACTGTCGAGTTGCCCTCGGAACAGTTGGAGATTACCTGCCCGGTATCGGAAGAAGACCGGTTGCAACTTGACAAACTGGAACAGCATTATCATATACTGGGAAAAGACGCTCTGGAACTGATGCGGAAAATCGTCTCCTGTTTCGATGAAGGGAGGTTTTCCGTCGAGGGGTATTCCGTGCGGGGTTGCGACGAGGAACATGACCCCTGCTGCATTTATGGTTTTGTGGTGGACAACGAGGAAGTGTACGTCGAGTTGGAATATGAAAGCGGAGGTGTCCGTATGATCCCGGCCCGGGATTTACATACCGAGGCACTCTTTGAGGCTTTCTGCAAATTGGCCGGAAATCTATCAATATCCCATGAAACAACTTCCAACTGACGAACATGAAAGAGCTCTATATTAAAAATCTATGTATCGAGATTACCCGGCGCTGTAACATGAGCTGTGCCCACTGTATGCGGGGAGACGCCGAGCATGTGGATATTCCCTTGAAACATATAAGCACCTTGCTGCGGCATGTCAGGCATATCCACCATCTCAATATCACGGGTGGTGAGCCATCGCTTAACGTCCGAGCTATCCGCCATATACTCAACCGGGTACGCGCCTATGGCATTACGGTCAATAATTTCTATATCGTAACCAACGGCTCGGCAGCGTCCCGTTCCACAGAATTCATAGAAGCCTGTGCTGCTTTGTATGAATACCAGGAGGAAAAGGAACAGGGGACGTACTCCGGTCACATGCTCGAAATGAGCGACGACCGTTTCCACGATGCGGCGGAACATGCCGCCACCGTCGCTGCACTCTCGCCGTATCCGTTTTTCGGAGTTCGGGGACAGGCCGAGCATATTGCCCTTTTCCGGGAAGGCCGCAGCACGGAGGGGATTCCGAATCCCATTCATGAGATTTACCTTACGGAGACAAACTATGTCTATGGCGACCTCTATCTCAATGCCGAAGGCATGATTCTCTCCAATGGAGACCTGAGCTATGGCCGCCAGCGGGAACACGCCTTGTGTCCCTGCGGGAAACTGATGCAGTATCTCCGCATGACCTTGAAAAAGCGTCAAAAAGAAAGATTGTACGAATAAACATTCAAAACCCCAAGACACATGATAAAAATAACCCTGATTTTCGGCGAGGGCGCCGTGAGAAAATACGACGAGAGTAAAGAACTGCCTTCCCAAGAGTGGCTGCTGGATAATGGGGGCGTCGTGGACGAGAAAGCGTTCAGAACCGAGGCGGAGTACAATGCCTACGTCGCCGGAGTGAACGACGCCGACGGATGGACGGACTACCGGATCATACGCCACAAGGACGAACCGGAAGATACGGACACTTCGCATGAGGAGGCCGTCTGGCTGCGCCTCGGAGTTACCGTCCAAGGCCGCCGTGAGGAGATCGAAAAAATCCTGGAAGGCGATACGGATACTCTTCGGAAACTGCTTGAAGCTGGACGTTATGAAATAAACGGAGAGACCTATATTCCGGGAACGGCCATCGAAGAGTATAACGCAAAACATCGGACCAACTTCGACGCAAAGGACATCGATTTTCACATCAGCGTCTAAACAAAACCTTCAATTACGATCATGATAAAAGCAGTAGTATTGCTCGGAACAGAAACAGTGAAACTGTTCGAGCGCACGGGGAAAATACCGGAGAACAGCCCGGAAGAATCAGGCGGCTATGTAATTGTCCAGCAGTTTGAAACAAAAGCCGAATACGATGCTTATGTAGCCGGCATGGAGGATCATGATGGACATGGAGATTGGAGGATGATTACCGTTCAGGATGCTCCGGATTCACCCTTTCGTGAAGGGGACCTGGTCCGGCTTACCGATGATGCCGTGGAAACCATCCGCCTTGCCTGTGGGAACGAGGCTGCGGAATATCGCAGGCAAATGATACTTGAGGTTAAGGCGCTGGAATGGAATGAAAATGCATGCACGGCAAAGGTAATGGATATTCGTGAAGATGACGAGCAGGTGATTTCCGTCGCCTGCCTGCGACGGCTGACGGCCGATGACTTGCGAGAAAGACAGTAAACAGACAAACTAAAAGTAGGAATGATGGAGGATATATTGATTCTGGCGGACAGCGATCAGGAACTGATTGACCGCTATCTGGATAAAGAAAAGAATGCTCCTGACTATGCCCAACTGAAGGAACTGGAAGAAAAACAAGGCCGTGACTATGGGCAGACTGAGACCGCGTATGCGCAACTGAAAAGGAAATTGTTTCAAAGGGCGTTGAAAAATTTTGTCTCGCGTGTGTGCCAGGAACAGCGGGATTTATGCGAACAAGGGTTCTGGGAGGCGGAATGTGGCGATGAAGCGGAATTTATTTGCCAAGCGCCTATGCCGGATCTTGTGGCAGACATTGAAGAATATGAGAGAATGTGCCGATGGTGGCATGATCTGGACGATGACACACGAATTGATCTTGCCGCCGTCTTTGAGGGAGAATTTGGCTCCATTTACCATAATGAGGATGCGATGGAGACGCAAGATAAAATATGCAACTGCTGGATGGCACTTCCGCTCGAAACCAAACTGCGTATTTACCATTGCGTCACAGAAGACTAACCAGGTAAAAACATGCCATACAAAAGTGAAAAAATAATCATTCGGGGGTCACAATATGACCGGCGCCAGAAACTGACGCCAGAGCAGAAGTCGGAAATAGCCTTTCGATACGCCACAACCGACATCAGCCAGCGTAAATTGGCCAAAGAATATGGGGTCAGCAGACGGCTGATTACCTTTATCGTAAACCCCGAAGAGGAGCAAAGGAACAGGCTACGGCTTAAAATAAGAAAGGCCAAAGGCCTGTACAAGCCTGATAGAGCCAAGCTGACCAAGTCAGTACGAGAATACAGACGGTATAAGCAGAAGCTTTTCTTGGAAGGGAAAATACAATTAACAGACTCACAATAATGAACATTCAAACACTCACCAAGAATTACAGGGAGCGCTTCGTGGCGTTCAACAAGCGCATCGACGAAATCGGGACGGACCCGAAAAAGAAAACCAAGCTCGGCCAATCTCCGAACTTTCTAAAAGAGGTGCTCAGACCTGTCCTGGACGAACTCCCGAACCTGTTACCCGGATACGGTTTCAAACCGACAACCGATAGCTACGCCATGTATGGCGAATATTATCGTATCAAGGCCGGCATTACCTTGTTGGGGGGAATAACCATCAAAGAGGATTTCAATTTGGTGTTCACTCCACTGTTCCACGGCCAACCGTGTGGCGAACAGCATGATATCAATTCGATGGATGATCTGCTGGCAGCTCTGAAAGAACAACTTGAAAGAAGGGAGGTGGCTTGCAAAATATAAATAGATATGAATGGACGCTTCGTAAATTATTGTATATTTGTCAGATGATAAATGTCTGTATATGATTTACGGAACTATACCACCTATTATGAGCAGATTACAGGCATATCCATTGTTTGGTTCTAAAACAGATATTATTCATATATGAAGAAAGAAGAGAACATCCGTCTATGTTATGGTCGTATGAAGGAGAGGCATGGCTCCGAAGCTGTTGTCTTATTTCATGTGGGAGACTTCTATGAGGTATATTTTGATGATGCCCAAACAGTTGCCCGGATCGCGGATGTGCCTCTGTTCACAATGACTGCAGCGGGAATTCCGGCAGCGAGAATACCCGAAGCGTCTATGGAAGAATGTAGAAACCGGCTGCTGGATGCGGGACACAAAGTATCTGTGTCTGAGGTCCGGGGCGCATCCGGTCGCCATGTGCTTAAAGTTCAATGAAAGAATTCTGGAAAAAGGCAGACGAATTTGTTTTCATTTCCTCTGCAATCGGACCGTGGACTTGGCTTGTCACGATCGTAATTATTGTTGCTTTTTTCAAGATATGCTTCACGCATGGGCCTGACCCCGTTAACGAAAGTATCAACAAGTCTGCCGAGATTGTTGACCATATCATGGTTCTCGACAGTACAAAGAACGGATTCCGCGTAACCTATGCGACAGCAGAGCCTGTCACAAACGAAAAGTTCGTCGAAATAGCCGCCCGACAAGAAATCAAGGAAGGCTTTGAAAGACTCAAAAAAGAGGCTCCCATCCATTTCGGGGGAAATTTGCTGGAGGCCGATATCTGCGATTTTGCCTTATATGCCTATCGCTTCCACATCGATGATGATATTCTCATTCATAACATCTTTGTGGCGGGTAAAGAGAAGATGGATTTCTATGTGCGCCCGAATCCAAATCTGCCAGGATGTGCTACATGGATGCATCATGGGACAGAGCAAGGCAACCAATATCTCAATAGCAACGATATCAATTACTATATACCTAACGGCGGTCGGGTTTACAGATACTGGAAGTGCCGTTTCCTTTTGCAATCGTCTGATACAGACGAGCGTTTCAGCCATTTTACGGAAGAAGAACGACTGTACTGACCTGCGCAAATCTCTGTATACACACCCATAAAGTGCTGAAAATTAAAGCGTAAAAGCTTTGTCCGTATGGCAAAATATTCATACTTTTGCCTTATTACAGACTGATTCGGTATAAGATTGTCAATTGAAAGCAATAGTTTGAATATGACAAAGATTTAGCATGACCTCAGAAAAGTCGCAGATTAAGTTTGCGAAATCGGAGCGTACGGGTGAATTGATCGGCTTTGTTTCCCGACACTCCAAAACACGTAAATTGATGGGAGTCCGCGAAGACTCAAGATTCGGCAAACAGATTTGTGTTCTTTCAGCAGACCTGAAAGGCAAAGTCGAGCCCAATGTTCTTTATTCTGTCGAACTGAAACCTATGCACAAGGCAAATGGGTATGTAGTTGTTGCCGCTACACCCGTGTTGTTCCCAGCGCAGGTAGAGACAGTAATTATTCCCAAAACACTGTATCAGGTGACAGTGACGTTCGGCAACAAGAAAGTGTTTTTCGATCCGAAAGACGGGAAAAGTGCAATGAGCCGCACCATTGAAGGAGTGCTGTCCGTCTTACAAAGCAGAAAAGACATAAAAGACCAGGAAGGCGTAATCTTCGATTATCTCCAACAGGCAAAAGCCTTGGTAAGAAGATTGGAAGCGGACGGCTTCATCTATGTGGACGGCAAGAGGAACGGATGAAAGAACGCCCCCAAATAGGTATCGCAACTGACGGATCCCATTCTACAAAAGAGAGGTTGACGTGCTGCCGGGCCGTCGACCTCTCTTCCGAAAAAGAGATATTCCGTATAGTGTTAGGAAACTGGACAAACAACATCGGGGAGTTTCTCGCGATTATAGAAGCGGTGAAATACATTCTGGCAAACCCGGACACTCCTCGCGTCATCTACTCAGACAGCATTACCGCTATAACATGGTACAGGAACAAGAAAACGGCTTCTTCAAGGCGTTGTCCTGCGTTACTTAAAGCGGAAGTTTTCCTGAAGGCGGTGGCCGCCAGAATCGACGACATCGAAGTGGTTCATTGGGACAACAAAAGATGGGGTGAAATTCCGGCGGATTTTGGGAATAAATAAAATGTGCTTGATTATGGCAAAATTAAAATCTGAATCACAGAAATACGTTGAGCTGAAGGAGGAAGACTATCTTCTGTTGGTTGAAAACACAATTAAAATGGAAGCCTTGAAGATTGCAGGTATCGAGAAGATGCCCATCTATAAAGCGATGGAACATATTCTCCAACATCAGCACATCGACCTCATGGTTAAGCCGGTATCCAGGAAATATTCCTGATATCGGCAGTTGGACAATATCATACTCCCGATACCCCCATTTTAATATATGTATCAATTAAAACCAAATAGCTCCAATTAGTATAAATCAATAATAGCCAATTAGTTATAAAACAAGCGCATGTACGGCATTATGAACACCGCACATGCGCTTCGTTTCCTTGTTTGCGATCATTTTTTAATGATTGGAAGAAAAATCTTCTCTATCAGCTCCTTATAAGCAAAATATTTCATATATATTTGCAAAAGGCGTTAGTTCGATTCTGGGCCTCCTATGTATGCTTACATAGACAGTTTCAGGAAATTCGGTAAAACTAACACTGACAATCAATCAATTAAAATCAAAAGGCCATATCCTCAGGGGAGGGGCTTTATAGCCGCCGACACCCCAACGGTTCGGGAAAGCCCATCCGAAATTGCCGCTGCTGCCGGTTCCCGAACGGCGCCGTCGCGGCCTCTGCCGCGGTTCCAAATCCGACCCCATTCGAAGCTCATCCCCGAGGGAAGGTCTTCGAATTCCGCTCACCCCGAATCGGAGTCAGCAACCAGGCACAAACGTTTGCACTTTACCGCGTCGACGCGACGAAAGCAAGGATGCGCTCCGCAACCGCGCAAATTCGAACTACCCTTCCACCGGAGCGCTGGTCGATCCGGGACTCTTCCCGACACGAACCGGAACACCCTTCACCGACAACAGCGACATTTATGCACGCCCGATGGCGATTCTTCGCTTTTAATTCTTAATTTTGTCGCATGACATCGCTCTATCACGACATCATCTTCGGGCCGGTGCACTCGCGGCGGCTCGGTCTCTCGTTGGGCGTCAATCTGCTGCCCACCGAATCGAAACTCTGTTCGTTCGACTGCATCTACTGCGAATGCGGCTGGAACGCCGACCATCCCGGCCGGCGGCGGTTCAATCCACGCGAAGAGGTGCGCCTTCAACTCGGCGCCGTACTGCGCCGCATGACGGCCGACGGAACCCCGCCCGACGTGATCACCTTCGCCGGCAACGGCGAACCTACGCTCCACCCCGATTTCGAAGCGATCATCGACGACACGCTCGCCCTGCGCGACGAACTGTGCCCCTCGGCACGGGTTTCGGTACTGAGCAACGCCACGCAGATCCACCGCGACGACGTGCGCCGCGCATTGCTGCGCGTCGACAACAACATCCTGAAACTCGACTCGGCGTTCGACGCCACCGTGCGCCGCATGAACAATCCGGCGGGCGACTACTCGGTCGCACGGACAGTCGAACTGATGAAACGTTTCGAAGGCCGCATGATCCTCCAAACGATGTTTCTTGCGGGCGAGATCGAAGGCGAACCGATCGACAACACCGCCGAACGGGAGGTCGAGGCATGGCTGCGGCTCGTGGAGGAGATCCGCCCGTCGAAAGTAATGGTCTACTCGCTCGACCGCGACACCCCGTGCCGGACGCTGCGCAAAATTCCCCGCGAGGAGCTGCAACGCATCGCCGCACGGGTCGAAGCGCTCGGCATCCCCTGTCCCGTAGCCTGAAACCCGTTTAAAACTTCCCGATAATGAACCGAAAACTACTTCTCTGCTGCATGGCGGCGCTCGTCGCCTTCGCCGCTCAGGCGCAGGACCGCGCCGACCGTCAGGAACTCACCGATCCCGATTCGTTTACCATGATCCTGCTGGGCGACCCGCAGGGCTATACCAAATACGACATCAACCAGCCGCTGTTCGACCTCTGCACGGCGTGGATCGCCGACAACGTCGACCACCTCAACATCAAGGCCGTGCTCTGCACGGGCGATCTGGTCGAACAGAACGAAAACATCGTTCTGAACCGCAAGATGCTCAACCAGACCAGCCGCGAGATGTGGGAGGCGGC
>ULQX01050781.1_pt1 | contig 40600 bp, 40 predicted proteins | sample 1954941 | NCBI WGS metagenome assembly ULQX01 (sample SAMEA4835667, study PRJEB28245) | human gut metagenome | biome: gut microbiome; material: fecal sample | place: Denmark | collected 2008
GTTGTTCTCCTTTCGGTTCAATTTATTCTCACGCTTTGATTGCGTATACATCTTTTATGATGAGCAGCTATAATGTTCAGCCACCCATGGCTATATCTTAAAGTCCCTCGAAGATCTCGATGTCCTTGCTGTCAGCAGTAAGCTGAACGATAGCCTTCTTGTACTTAGCTGTGTTTCCAAAAGTCATTCCACGTCTCTTTGTCTTGCCATCGTTGTTCATTGTGTTGACCTTTGCTACCTTTGTTCCTTCGAACATCTTCTCTACAGCTTCCTTAACCTGTGACTTGTTTGCTAATGGATTAACAAGAAATGTGTATTTCTTGTCAGCCATAGCGTTCATGCTCTTCTCTGTGATCACCGGCTTAAGTATAACGTCATAATATTTGATATCTGCCATTATGCGTACACCTCCTCAATTGCTGCAACAGCTTCCTTTGTAAGAACAAGCTTCTCATACTTGAGAATGTCATATACGCTAAGTGAATTAGCAACTGTTGTCTTAACTGTTGGAATGTTGTTTGCTGAAAGAACAACGTTATTGTTCTTATCCTTTGTTACTACGAGAGCCTTAGGAGCTGAAAGCTTTGCAAGAATCTTTGCAAATACGCTTGTCTTAACCTCCTGGAGCTCAAGCTTATCTACTACTACAAGCTTATTATCAGCTACCTTTGATGAAAGTGCTGACTTCATAGCAAGCTGCTTTTCCTTCTTATTCATCTTAACTGAATAATCTCTTGGCTTTGGCGCGAATACAACTCCACCGCCTGTCCACTGTGGAGATCTTGTTGAACCCTGTCTAGCATGACCAGTTCCCTTCTGTCTCCAAGGCTTTCTACCACCACCAGAAACTTCTGAACGTGTCTTAGCGCTCTGTGTTCCCTGACGGTTGTTGGCTAACTGACCAACTACAGCCTTATGCATTATATGCTCATTTATCTCTACACCGAACACTGCGTCATTGAGCTCTAATGTCTCAACTTCATTGCCTTCGATGTCATAAACCTTAACTGATGCCATTGTTGTCTCTCCTTTCCAAAGCCCTATTTACCAGACTTTACTGTATCTTTAATCATAACCAATGACTTCTTTGGTCCCGGAACAGCACCCTTAACCAAGATTACATTGTTCTCAACATCTATTTTAACTACCTCAAGGTTCTGGATTGTAACTCTTACACTTCCCATATGTCCAGGCATCTTCTTACCCTTGAACACTCTACCCGGAGTAGTTGCAGAACCGTTTGAACCTGCATGTCTGTGATACTTTGAACCATGTCCTGAAGGACCTGACTTAAGGCCATGTCTCTTAAGACCGCCTGCGTATCCCTTACCCTTTGACTTAGCAGTAACATCAATCTTGTCGCCAGCAGCAAATACGTCTGCCTTGATCTCTGCGCCAAGCTCGTACTCAGCAGTGTTCTCAAGTCTGAACTCTCTGTAGAAAGTCTTTGGAGTTGTTCCTGCCTTCTTAGCATGGCCAACTTCTGCCTTACCAGCACCATGTGGATTTCTGATAACTTTCTTTCCTGATACGTCCTTTGTTGTTACTCTTTCTTTCTTCTCGCCGAATCCTACCTGAATTGCATCGTAACCGTCATTCTCAACTGTTTTGATCTGGGTTACAACACATGGACCAGCCTGTAATACTGTAACTGGTGTTAATACACCGTTCTCGTCGAAAATCTGTGTCATTCCGACTTTCTTAGCTAATATAGCCTTCTTCATTTCTGTTTCCTCCTAATTTAATTCACAGCGGATTGCCTTGCAATCATACTAAATTACATCCGAAGATGCATTAGGTACTGTTATTTAATTGTTCTTTGCGGTTTGTTTTGAATTAGCCCGCATCTAATTGTTTTTCATTACTTGTTGTCTGATTATTTCATCTTTACATCGATGAATACACCAGCTGACAGATCGATCTTCTGTAATGCATCAACAGTCTTCTGACTTGGTGCCACAACATCGATAAGTCTCTTATGAGTTCTCTGCTCAAACTGCTCTCTTGAGTCCTTATACTTATGAACTGCTCTTAAGATTGTGATCTTCTCAATCTTAGTAGGCATTGGAACTGGTCCGCTAACCTTTGCACCAGTCTTCTTAACTGTATCAACAATCTGTGCTGCCGCCTTGTCGATAAGTTTGTGGTCATAAGCCTTAAGTGTAATTCTCATAATCTGATTTGCCATAAAAAAAGCCGCCTCCTTTTCGCACTTAATCTTAGTACAACAAGTGGTGACTGTACACTCTCCCGTGTGTGTCCTAAGCTAAAACCCAGAACCATCACGTCGTTTCTGCCCTTTCGGCAGACAGTTATGGTACAGTGACTTGTCGCCAGTTTTGTAAATTGACATTCGCTCCACGAAAAACCTGCATCACATTGATACAGCAACCTCCGCTTCACAGCTATCATGTCACAGCAAATTCGATTATATACTAGGGATTCTGTTAAATCAAGACTTTTCTCAAAAAAAGCTCACAAAATTTCAAAGTTGATTTTGTGCACTTTTTTCGCTCAATTTGAACGTTCTTTTCATCTGTACACCTTTGTTGCCATATATCGACAATTTGGAAAAGCTGAGTATGAATCCGTAATCCGAATGATATCCATAATTTTCGATAGCAAAACCAGGGAACTCTGCCTCCAGCGCTCCAAATAGTTCAGTCATATCATCTATCTTATATTTTTTCTCCGTCATATATGTATATATGAATTTCTCTACGACATCTCTGTCATCGATCACTTTTATTACAAGCTTGTCTGATTCATCTGTCTGAACAATAGTTCCAGGCACATTCTGCTGTACAAGCGTAGCGAAATGTGTATATCCATAGTTTCTCACATCGAAGTCCGGATACTTTCTCATTATACCCTCGTACACCTGCGAAGCATCAGCTTCACTTCCTATACTCTTATAATAGGAAGAAACCGAATATATCTCCCTTGCTATCTCATCCATGCCGACTACAGCTGCAGTACATTTCTCACCAGCTACAACCTCTGTATATATAAATCTATTGCCCGCCTCAACCAGTGTCCTGGGAGTGTCACACCTTCCCATCAGCACAGTATCAACACCATCAAGATTCAGTTTTTCCACAACCGGTATGAATGCCGTATCAGAAGTGGCTATATACACCCTGTCCACGTTTGCCTGTTCCATATCGATAATGATGTCTACTGCCATCGCAACCTTCTGTTCCTCTATCGTGTCATAATTTACGGCACAGGTTGTAAGTCTGCATCTTTTAAGCACCTTTCTACCAATATCGCCGCCAAATATCTTCCTTATAACAATATCATCCGATCTGTGGATCTCATCGCAAATCGCTGGTATCATCTTCTCTTCTGTACTATTTCCATCTATATATAATGCAGCTCTCATCTCACATCCCCTTTTTCCGTATATTATATGCCTTATATCCTGCCATCATCTTTCAGCATCTCCATAAGTGTCTGTTTTACGCCAAACTCTTCACATAGATTCTCCGCCTCAGTAAGTGCTCTCTTCCTCTTTTGCTGTGACACATTTTTCTTCACAGCACGTATAAGCAGATTTTTTGGAGAATGTGCAACATCAATAAATTCCATCACATCAGTTTTGTAACCACACGCCTCAAGCATAAGTCCTCTGATGGAATCCGTCATAAGCGCCGCCATTCTCTCTTTCAAAATCCCGTAATGCGTTATAGCTGCAAGCTTATCCGAATGTATCTGCCTGTTAAGCTCATGCTGACAACACGGAACCGAAAGAATATAGTCCGCATTCCAGCAGATCGCATTGTACAGCGCATAGTCTGTCGCCACATCACACGCATGGAGTGTCATGACCATATCTATATCCATATCAGTTTTATAACCGTTTATGTCCCCCAGTTCAAATCTAAGTCCCGTATACCCAAATTTCTCAGCAAGCCTGTTGCAATCCTCTATCACCTGAGCCTTAAGATCAAGTCCGGTTATGTGAACATCCAGGTGTTTCACCTCATGCAGATAATAATACACAACAAATGTCAGGTATGATTTACCACATCCAAAGTCCAATATATTAATAGAAGATTTATTGTAACTTTTCATGACATCATCCACGATCTCTGCAAATCTGTTGATCTGCTTGAACTTGTCATACATGGAATTCACAACTTTGCCATCCTTAGTAAATATACCGAGGCTGACAAATACCGGTATATCCATTCCTTCCTCCAGGATATACTTTTTCTTTCTGTTGTTGCCTGCTATCGTGATGTTTTTTCCTTCAGTCTTCCTCTTATTCACGGCAAGCTTTCCCTTCTTTGAGATCTTCACATCCCATTCTTCTCCAACCGCAAATGCATTTACCTGTCTGTAGCCACTATCCAGTTCACCCGCCAGACAATCTCCAAATGAATCCTCTTCAACGTTCTCATAAAATACCTGTTTTTCGGTATACCTGCCTATCTGATAACAGCGCTTCCCGCCAAGGACCTTCTTCTCGAATACACATTTTTTATATTCACCTCTGCCGCCACTGAGCACAACCTTATACGGCGCCAATTCTGTCAGACTGTCAATCAATTCTTCCATATATTCTCCTATTCACATTTATTGCAGCGTCTTTACCTTGACGCTCCGCACTGATACAAGTATAATCTAAAAGATATATTTTTTGAAGCAATTTCTGTGACGCATACCGCATCACAGCATACATAAAGCATAGATTCAGGAAGGAATAAACACATGTGGATAGCAGATGGATGGAAAGATTATGAAGTTATAGACTGCTCCGACGGAGAGAAGCTTGAGAGATGGGGCAAATATATACTGCTCCGCCCGGATCCTCAGGTTCTATGGAGCACCCCAAAGAAAAATCCAAACTGGAACAAACTTAACGGACACTACCACAGAAGCAACAAAGGCGGCGGGGAGTGGGAATTCTTCAATCTGCCTAAGCAGTGGACAATAAATTACAGAGATCTCACATTCAACCTGAAACCATTCAGTTTCAAACATACAGGCCTGTTTCCAGAACAGGCGGCAAACTGGGACTGGTTCAGCAAGATTATAAAAGAATCCGGCAGAAAAGATGTAAAGGTTCTGAACCTATTTGCCTACACAGGAGGCGCAACCTGCGCCGTAGCAAAAGCAGGAGCAGCAGTGACCCACGTCGACGCCTCAAAGGGAATGGTCACATGGGCAAAGGAGAACGCTGTTTCGTCAGGTCTTGCAGATGCACCGATCAGGTGGATTGTTGACGACTGCGTAAAGTTTGTCGAAAGAGAGATCCGCAGAGGCAACAAATACGATGCGATCATCATGGATCCACCATCATATGGAAGAGGTCCCAAGGGCGAGATCTGGAAGATTGAGGAAAAGATACATCCTTTCATCCAACTTTGCAGCAAACTGCTGAGTGATACCCCCCTCTTCTTCCTTGTAAACTCATATACTACAGGACTTGCGCCAGCGGTTCTCACATATATGATTTCAACAGAGGTCAAGGCCAGATATGGCGGCCACGTCGTCTCAGATGAGATCGGACTTCCGGTGTCAGATACAGGGCTTGTACTCCCGTGCGGGGCAGCCGGAAGATGGCAGAAATGATCCGGTCCTGTGCATATAGTGGCTAATGCTATAGCAATGGGCAAAACGATTTATACATCAGGTCAACGTTCAGGAATAAATGTATAAACAAAAATGCAGTATATACAATTCACGATACCGAATTGCATATACTGCATTTTATCTTATTTTTCTACACAGCATCTTTCTTCTACACCGTCACATCCGCAAATTCATATCGTATAACCTTTGCAAGATCAGCAGGTGCAATCTCTATCTGATATCCAACTTTACCAGCACTCACATACATTCTATCAAGATCCCTGGCACTGGCATCAATAGTTGTCCTGAAAAATTTCTTCATTCCTATAGGGGAGCAGCCACCGTGAATATAACCGGTAAGCGGCAGAAGTTCCTTTGCCTTTAACATGTCTATTGATTTCTCTCCAACTGCCTTAGCCGCTTTCTTGAGATCAAGCTCCTCCTTGACCGGGATCACAAACACATAATTTACCCCGGATTTCGCAACCGTGACCAGAGTTTTGAACACATACTTCGGATCCTGTCCCAGGATTGCTGCCACTTTTTCTCCGTTGGTCTCCCCTGTCTCGACATAACAATAGTGATTATAATTTATTTTTTTACTGTCAAGTATACGCATGACATTCGTTTTTTCCTCTGTCTTTGAAGTTTTATTTTTATCCTTCATAATTAAATATCCTCTCTATTCGTCAAACAGCGCTTCAACCAGACCGTCAGTCAAGTTGAAGCGCTGTCATCTACACTATTATCTCTCTTCCATAGAAAGATATTCTCTATGTGTTCCAACATATTTGTATGCCGGTCTGATTATCTTGCCCGCATTTACAAGCTCCTCTATTCTGTGAGCTGACCATCCCGCAATTCTTGCAATTGCAAATATAGGAGTGAACAACTCGATAGGTATTCCAAGCATGGTGTATACAAAACCACTGTAGAAATCCACGTTCGCAGATATGGTCTTTGCACTGCGTCTTCTCGCTGCGAGAAGTTCAGCAGATATACGCTCAACCTCTGTATAAAGCTTGAACTCCTTCATACGGCCCTTCTCCTGTGCAAGCTTCTCAGCATATCCCTTAAGTATTCTTGCACGCGGATCAGAATTAGTATATACAGCATGTCCCATTCCATATATGAGTCCGGAATGATCAAATCCTTTTTTGTCTAAAAGGCCTGTGAGATATTCCTCAAGTGCAGCTTCATCATCCCAGTTTTTTACATGGCTCTTCAAATCATCAAACATCTGCTGGACCTTAAGATTCGCGCCACCATGCTTAGGTCCTTTGAGTGAACCTAACGAACTGGCAACAGCTGAATATGTATCAGTACCTGTGGACGATACTACATGTGTAGTAAATGTCGAATTGTTACCACCACCATGCTCAGCATGTATCACAAGGCATATATCAAGAACCTGTGCCTCAAGTTCTGTATATTTCTTGTCACTTCTTATCAGTCTGAGAAAATTCTCTGCTGTAGAAAGTCCCGGCTTTGGATTGTGTATTACAAGACTCATATCATGAAAATAATGCTTATATCCCTGATATCCATAAGCTGCAATGATCGGAAACTGAGCAATCAGCTCCATACACTGTCTGAGTACGTTCTCAATACTTATGTCGTCCGGGTTGTCATCATACGAATAGAGCGTAAGTACACATCTCTGTAGTACATTCATCATGTTTTTGCTTGGAGCCTTAAGTATTACGTCTCTTGTAAACTTTCTCGGGAGTTCTCTGTAGCACTCCATCATCTCAACGAATCTTTTGAACTGAGCTTCGTTCGGAAGTTTTCCAAACAGAAGAAGATACATCGTCTCCTCAAATCCAAATTTGCTGCCGTGAAAACCTCTCTCAAGATCTTCAACATTGTAACCCTGGTAATAAAGTCTTCCGTCAGTCGGCACCCTTTCTCCATCTATGACATCATAACCGATTACATCCGATATCTCTGTGAGACCCGTAAGGACTCCCTTACCTGTTGAATCTCTAAGTCCTCTCTTGACATCGTATGTGACATAGAGGTTCTGATCTATCTTTCCAGATTCTGTACAATAACCCGTAAGTTCATCCAATATTCTATTATATTCTTCGCTGTTCTTCTCCAAACCTCATGTCTCCTTCCCATTCTCCGGATCAAAAGCACCACCGCAGATGATCAAATTTGTTCAATATTTTACAACTCACAACAGTTTAACAAAAAAACAGCGTTTTCGCAAGGAAAGTACGGTAAATATTGTGTTTTTTCATATTTTCCCTGTTATTGTCATATTATTCTCGACTTTACTTTCATAAGCCACCTGGCATCACAGTCCTGTTCTGCAAAGCTTCTTATATGTCTATAACGTACCGCTCATAAGCATTTATTATCTTCGTCTCATGATATGTGGACTCTCGCACAAAATCACGTCCATAATTGATATGGACATGTCCATGCACAAAATATGCAGGTTTATATTCCTCCATAAGTGTCCTGAAACATTTGAACCCCGTGTGCGGAATGTCCTCTGAATCATTTATCCGGTAAGCCGGCGAGTGGGTCACCAGAATGTCAAAGCCTTTTTTCCTTCTGATCTTCCATCTCAGTTTTCGTATGCGTGAGCACATTGCACGCTCTGAATACTGATGATCCGCCCCGCCAAATTTATATTCCATAGAACCGCCCAGCCCCAATATCCGTACGCCCTTATATTCATATAACTTGTCGTCTATGCATATGCACCCATCCGGAGGTGTATCCTTATAACACACATCATGGTTCCCATGGACATAAAGCACCGGTGCATGACTAAATGTCGCAAGAAATGACAGATACTGCGGCGACAAATCACCACATGATATTATCAGATCTATACCTTCTAATTTGCTTTTATCAAAGTAATCCCACAGATATTTAGATTCCTCATCTGCCAATAACAAGATCTTCACTACTATATTTACTCCCGTTTTCCTACCGTATTTTTCGGATATCCTCGTTTTTCTTCCAAATAAATCCTCTCCCCGACATCCGGACTTATTTTACATCAGGTACTGACTTAAGTTCAAGACTTTCCGGTGTATCAACACCCTGCAGTGCTACAACCGTTCTGGCCTCATCTACAAGATCCTCCGCTGTCGGAAGCATACCAACTATATTTTCAGCCAGCCAATCCATCTTAAGTATATCTTCATGAAGCATAGCCCCATCATCCTCATTCCTCACAACGCCATTCTGCGATGTGAGTTTACCACTGAACGGAGTTATAGCACCCTCCCGGATCAGATTTGTCATAACGGATATAAGCTTCTGTGTGCCAGCTGGAAGATGTTTTGAACATATCACATCAACTATTCCCGCTGACATTCCCCACCAATAGCTGACCGCATTTGCAGTCTCACTCTTCTCCTCCTGCTTCCAGTTGCCATCCAGAATCGACCTGAGTATCCGCTCATAGAATGCGCCCCAGTTATAAAATGGCATAGCAAGATTGACAACGTCACCATTCTGGTCATAATGGTAAAGTCCGAAATTACGCGAGGCATCATCAGGCATGATCATATCCCTGTCCGATATATATGTTATCCCGTTTTTCTCAAAGAACTTCTGAGGGTTTGCCCCCTTCACCTTAGTCCACTGGAGGTATATCTTTGCCCGTGGATTGACCATCCTTGCACCTATCGCAAATGCATTGATATTCGCCGTAGTTCCAAATATAGGATAATCTGCCACATAGCCTATCTGCCCATCTGCGCACAGACTTCCAGCTATCATACCTGTAATAAACTTCACCTCATACATTCTTGCATAATATGTTCTGACATGGCTGTTTGCAAGGCTTAATGAACAGTTCAATATCTTTATATCAGGATGAAGAACAGCCACCTTAAGAGCCTCAGGAAGCATCTCCGGGCCCGTGGTAAATATCACATCATATTTTTCATCCACCAGCTTATTCAGGCACTCAACAAGCTTTGCCTGAGTATCAACATTGCAGAACGTACTGCTATCCACCGCATCGCCAAGCTTATTCTGCATATCAAGACGCCCCAGTTCATGACAATATGTCCACACTGAACTGGCAGGGGTTTTATCATATACAAATGCAACCTTGAGATTAGACGGTGCCGCAGGCTTTATAACAAGGCCAAGAATGGATTTCTTCGGCTCAACGGGATCCAGCTTCGGAAGCACTACCTGCTCCTTCTTCTTGCTTGAAAGGACAATCTCTGTCCACACCTTTTCAACACTATCCTTAACCTCAGCCGCTGACATCTTTTTCAAAGCCTCGTATCCATACACATTGAGAAACACAAGCATCGCATCATCAATGGTTATCGTCAGCTCTTCGCTGCCCTTCTTTGCCAGATATGCTCTCTCAAATGCAAGATGAGCTGAATTGAAATCCAGTCTTTCATCATCAGAAAGCTCTCTGTCATTATCAAGTCCTATAAATTCCCTCAACTTATCGTATCCACCCGTCTGGGAAAAATGCACATAGTTGATTCCTGTCTGTTTATGAAAATCCATAAACTCATAATATACTTTATTCTCTATCGAATCGTTCTTTCTAGGTATCTTTCTCGTAACCATGGCTGGAACTGAATCCGCGCCAAAGTATTTGAGAACACTTACCCTTTTATTTCCCTCGATCACATAAAACTTATTCATGTATTCATAAACCTTTATAGGGTCATGTATACCTTCCTCTATATGCGATGCGCACAGAGCTGACCACTTGGCTCCAAACTCTGTATGGTAATCAAGTATCGGCATAAAATTGCTCGCAAATGCAGTTGTCCTTGCCGCTGTCGCAGTACCGACAACCCTGTCAAGCGATATTGTCTGTAATCCAAGATTTACCTCTCCCACAGTATCTGATGGTGATATGATCTCATCCAAAACCGGAAGATATGGATATTCATTTTTTGCTACGGCCGCCTGGTACCTCTTCTCTCCAAGCTTCTGTGCCTTCAGATATTCGTTTGCTGACATACTATCACTCTCCTTTATTCAAGACCATATAGTAATACTATAAAATTCAAGATTCAAGATTCAGTTCGCATATATTTTACTTAATATTCCAACTATTATACACAATTTGCATGATTAATCTTAAAATTCAACAATATATATATCATCGCCGTCAAGCTTCTTATGCAATCTACACAAGCGTCATTGTGAATTATGTATGACTACCTCTTGATTTTGCATCTAAAATATTGTATTATAATAATATCTTCATGAACATTTCACATATTTTCGACTTATAAAATCGGTGTGTGTGAATAGCAATATATAAAGGAGTCTGGCTAATACACTTCCACCAGGCTCCTTTTCATTTTACCATCTATTTGATTTTTTGACATCATATCACAACAATGTTCGTCGATTTAACCTCTATGATTGTTCATCTTCCCTGTATCTGTCAAATGTAACTGATATATCCGTGCCCTTGCCCGGCTCACTTTCCATATCAAGTTTCGCATTGTTGCGGGCAACTATATGCTTTACTATGGCAAGTCCAAGTCCGGTACCTCCAGTTGACTTCGATCTGCTCTTGTCCACCCTGTAGAAACGCTCAAAAATTCTCTCCTGGTGTTCCTTTGGGATTCCTATACCTGTATCCCTAACCCTGAGAACAACTTTGTCATCCAAAGTTTTAACAGATACATCCACTTTACCATTCTTGTTGTTATATCTGATGGCGTTGTCCGTAAGATTGTATACCAGCTCTTCCATCATCATCTTGTTCGCATATATATATCCATGGCTTCCATCATAGCTGAGTTTCACACTATTCTTTTCAGCATTTATCGCCAGCATGTCTGTTGCAGTTCTGGCTATTACAGCCAGATCAATCTTCTCCATAAGCGGTGTATCCTCCGACACATCCAGTTCAGACAGCCTGATTATATCATTGATGAGCGTAAGAAGACGATTCGAATTCTTGTGTATCTCAGTCGCAAAATGATGTACATCCGCCTCAGTTGCCATTCCAGTCTCTATAAGCTCAGAATAACCAGATATGGAAGTCAGCGGTGTCTTCAGCTCATGAGATACATTCGCGGTGAATTCCTGACGCATCTGAGAGCTCTTAACTATATCCGCATGCTGTTTCTGTATAGTATCTATAAACGGACGCATCTCCTTGTACGCACCTATATGCGTGTCATCGTCCAGGCTGTTCGCCATCTGCTCAATCGGCTTTATTATATTCCTTGTCAGATAATGTGTGATTATAATTGTCACGACTACCAGTATGACCATCACCAAAAACATGGCCGGCACTGCCGCAAGAAACATACTGAGTACATTATTAGACTCTCTTGCAATTCTGAGTACGCGGCCTGACTTAAGCCGTATCGCATAATAATATGTGCTCTTATTCAGTGTCGCAGATTTTCTTATGACATGACCGTCACCATATTCAAACGCATCTGCTATCTCAGGTCTGTTTAGATGGTTCTGCATAGAAGTCTCATCGACCTGATTGTCATACAGGACGCTTCCATCTGGAGCTATAAGCGTAAGCCTCAAATCGCCAGTGTCCACACTCGAATATACACTTGTGTCATCGTCATCAAAATCTCCAGTATTTTTCAGGACTTCTGCATAGCCTTTCAGATCTCTTATAATCTCAGCCTTGTACACCTCATAAAATATGAAAATGGACAAAACCATAGTCACAGCTATCGCAACCAGTGAAAATGTAATAAACTCCAGATTGATAACTTTTTTCAGACTTTTGTCATGTCTCTCGCTCATACGCTACTCCATCTTATATCCTACATTTCGCACTGTCTTTATCATATTTCCTGCTTCACCAAGTTTCTGTCTAAGTGTCTTGATATGCATATCAAGTGTTCTCGACTCACCCTCATAGTCAGTTCCCCACACATCTGACATTATGGTGTCTCTGTGAAGGACTATCCCGGCATTGACCATAAGGAGTTTCAAAAGCTCAAACTCCTTGAACGTCAGTTCACACAATTCACCATCGACATTGACCTCTCGTCTCTCTGAATCAAGTGTTATGTCTCCGAGAACCAGCTGCTTGTCATCCTGAAGAGCCCTGCTTCTTCTGAGCAGCGCCTTTACCCTTGATATGAGTTCCATCACACCAAAAGGCTTTGTGAGATAATCATCCGCCCCTATATCAAGCCCTTTAACCTTATCTAATTCTGTTGTCTTGGCTGTGACAAGAATAATAGGTACTCTGACCGTGTCGGGTCTGCTTCTGAGTTTTTTCACGATTTCAAGTCCGTCCATATCAGGGAGCATTATATCTAAAAGCACTAAATCAGGTACCTTTTCAGTAATTCTGGAAAAGAATGTTTTTGCATTCTCAAACTCCTCCACCACATAGCCACTATTCTTCAGGGCAAACATCTCAATCTCTCTGATATTCTTATCATCCTCTACTATATAAATATGTACTGCCATTTTCCTTCTCCTTTCCCATTAGTGCCAAATACCAATTATCATGCACCCTGTTTATATTTTAACCAATATTAACTTGAAGCTTCTTATTTCAACTTGTACATCTCCCTGTAATATGTGTACATACTTTGGAAATCAATATTCGTATCCTTTTTCATGTTGTCCAGATACTCATGCGTGTCAAAATTGTCCGACTTAAGCTGCAGCATGGCTACAGCAACATTTGAACAGTGATCTGCTACCCTCTCATAATTGTTGATCAGATTTTCAAGGGATATTCCAAGTTCAATAGTGCACTTGCCCTTCTGAAGTCTCTTGATATGCTGTTTCTTAACTGAACTATTCAGTTCATTTATGGCTTCTTCAAGTGGTTCAACATGAGATGCCTCCTGAAGGTCCTCTTTTTCATATGCCTCGACCGTCATCTCAACTATCTTCCTGACAGCATCTTTATATACACCAAGCTCTGATTTTGCCTTGTCTGAGAAGGCAGATCCCTCCACATTCATCTTTTTGCATATATCCGCAATAGTTATGGCATGATCAGACATCCTCTCAAGGTCACCTATGACATGAAGCCCTATGGACACCTTTTGACTGTCATCATGAGAGAGCTCCTTGCTGCTGAGCTTTACCATATAAGAACCAACCTCATCCTCATATGTATCTATGATGCCCTCAAGATCTTCAACCTTATCCCTGACCGCTTCATCATAATTATCAACCAATGACAGTGCCATATCAACACTGTTCTTTGAAAGCTGAGCCATATATTTTACGACCTCTATACAGTGTCCAACCGCAAATGCCGGCTTCTCAAGGAATCTGACATCCAGACGCTTGAGCATCTCCAGCTCTGCAGGAGTATTCCTCTCCACCTCATCCTTATCTCTGACAGTGAGCGTTGCAAGCTTCTCAAGTCCACCTGAGAACGGAAGCAGAAGGAGTGTCGCTGCAACGTTGAACACACTGTGTACAACAGCTATACCAGCTGCATTCGCAGAATCGTTCAGGAACTGGAAGTGTACAAATGAATTAACCGTGTAGAACACCACCATGAACACGACTGTTCCTATGATGTTGAAGTACAAGTGAACAAATGCTGCTCTCTTGGCATTCTTCTTGGTTCCTATACATGATATCAACGCCGTTACACAGGTTCCTATGTTCTGACCCATGATGATAGGGATCGCCGTCCCAAATGATACAGCCCCAGTAGCACAGAGCGCCTGGAGTATACCTACAGACGCCGAAGAGCTCTGTATGATGGCTGTTATGAGCATTCCCACAAGCATTCCAAGGAATGGATTGGAGAACATGGTGAGTATATTCGTAAATTCCGGTACATCCTTAAGTGGAGCAACCGCACCGCTCATCATCTCCATACCGAACATGAGAACTGTAAATCCAAGAAGTATTCCACCTATATCGTGCTTCTTCTCAGACTTGGTGAACATGAGGAATATTATTCCTATTACTGCGAGTATAGGTGAAAAAGATGAGGGTTTCAACATATTAATAAATATATTGTCACTCTGTATTCCTGTAAGACTGAGTATCCACGAGGTTACTGTTGTTCCTATATTTGCACCCATGATGATACCCACTGCCTGTCTCAGCTTCATGATGCCTGAGTTTACAAGTCCAACCACCATAACTGTTGTGGCCGATGATGACTGGATCACTCCTGTCACCGCGGCACCCAGCAGAACACCCTTTATAGGTGTGGATGTGAGTTTCTCCAGTATCTTCTCCAGCTTACCGCCAGCCGTCTTGGCAAGGCCATCTCCCATCACGTTCATTCCATACAGGAACATTGCAAGTCCGCCCAGAAGGGATAACACATTGAAAATATCCATATCTTTTGTCTCCTTATTACATTCCGGACATACCGACATAAAGTTTCATTCCGTTTCATTTAACTCCATATCATGTCCCGGTTACTTCTGTATAAGGACTTGTATACACAATATCCCTTTTACAGCGTCTGTTTTATCAGAGTCTATTGTAAAAGGGATATGTAAAATACATGACAGGCATATGTAAAATCTGTGTAAATTTAAAATCTGTGTAAAATCTCAACAAATTTCAGATTAAATTTTATATAATTCCAGTCCATTTTCTTTAATTTATCTATTGCCCAGAGGCTCATTTATGAGCAGATACACCGCACTTCCAAGCATTCCTACCAGGAACATGCCGTAGCCGCCACATATGAACATCAGCTTTGCTAATGAGACATCGCCAAGCACAAGGATCATGTGGAGCAGCAATGCTACAGCACATCCCGCAAGTCCGCACACCACCATGCTGACTATTATGAAAAGTTTCATATTGCCTATACCTGTTTTATGTGACAGTTCATTTATCTTCGTACATACCCACTTCATAGAAATCACCTCTTTTCGTCCATGACTCAATCATCAGTCTACATGTTCTCCCATTATGGAGAAGAGAACCCATTCTGATATATTAGTTGCGTGATCACCAATCCTCTCAAGATACTTGGCAACCATAAGAAGGTCACAAGCCTGCTCTCCGTCATCCGGATTCTCATGTATCATTGTTATGAGTTCGTTCTTGACCTTATCAAAAAGATCATCAACGATATCGTCATGCTCTATTACACTTTTCGCCTTTTTCACATCTGCGTTGACATATGCCTCTATACTTGACACCAGCATGACAATTGTCTCTTTTGCCATCTGCTGTATGTGCTCAAGCTTCTTTATATATGGTGTGCCAGCCATGCACAGTGTAAGTTCTGATATATCTGAGGCGTGATCTCCGATCCTCTCCATATCCGTTATCATCTTGAGTGCTGCGGATATCTTTCTCATATCCCCGGCAACCGGCTGCTGGGTAAGGAACAAATTCAGGCACAGATTCTCAATCTCTCTCTCCTGATGATCGATGGCATCATCTGACTCGATTGCTTTCTTTGCAAGCTCTGTGTCCTGGGCCACGAGAGCCTTGATCGCCGTCTCGATCGCCTGCTCAATCATAGCTCCCATCTCTATCATCTCTGCATGAAGCTTTCTAAGCTGCATCTCATATTTGTCTCTCATCGTGTCCCTCCTAACCAAATCTACCGGTAATATAGTCCTCTGTACGCTTGTCAGCAGGCTTGCTGAACATCTTCACTGTATCAGTGTACTCAACAACCTCACCAAGGAGGAAAAATGCTGTATTATCTGCAACTCTGGTTGCCTGCTGCATATTATGCGTAACCATGATGATGGTGTATTTGTCCTTCAGCTCAAGTACCAGATCCTCTATTTTTGATGTAGATATAGGGTCCAGTGCCGATGTAGGCTCATCCATGAGAAGCACTTCAGGTTCCACTGCCAAGGCTCTGGCTATGCAGAGTCTCTGCTGCTGCCCACCTGAAAGTCCAAGAGCCGACTTCTTAAGCCTGTCCTTGAGCTCATCCCATATGGCCGCCTGTCTAAGTGATCTCTCAACTATCTCATCAAGCTTTGCACGGTTTCTTATGCCATGTGTCCTTGGACCATATGCTATGTTGTCATACACACTCATCGGAAAAGGATTCGGTTGCTGGAATACCATTCCAACTCTCTTCCTGAGAAGGTTGATGTCCATACCACTGTATATATCATCACCATCAAGCCTTACATCACCTGTGATCTTACAGCCCTCTACCAGATCATTCATTCTGTTGAGCGACTTGAGAAATGTTGACTTACCACAACCTGATGGTCCGATAAATGCTGTAACCTCATTTGCCGGAATATCCATATCTATATCTTTAAGAGCATGGAACTTTCCATAATAGAGGTTCAGATCTTTAACGCTGAACTTAACGTTATTATTCATCTATTTTCTCCATTCTTAACATCAAATGCGAAATCCCACACAATATCCTTATATGATGTCTCTGTATAATTTCGCACTTAAATATTTTTACTTTAATTGCAGAAGCTTACACACTTCTGCCAGATATTGAAAGCATCTGCCAAAGCTCTGATTCCAAAACCCTGACACATGTTAATTTGCTTTATCAGCCGCAACCTTGCCTGCAATCTTGTCTGATGCGAAGTTGATAAGCACCACAAGCACCAGAAGGACTACTGCAGTCGCATAACCCTGATCAGTGTGAAGTCCCTCCTTTGACAGAAGATACATATGAACCGCCAGAGTTCTTGTTGAATCTGTAAGTTTTGTCGCCATCTTTGCAACCGATCCGGCTGTATATATAAGTGCTGCAGTCTCTCCAACTATACGTCCTGTTGCAAGTATGATTCCTGAAAGAATTCCAGGAACAGCACTTGGAAGTACTACTTTGAATACTGTTCTGAGTCTGCCCGCTCCAAGACCGAAGCTTCCTTCTCTGTATGACTTTGGCACTGCCATGAGCGCCTCCTCAGTAGTCCTCATGATCACCGGAAGAACCATTATAGACAGCGTAAGTGCACCAGATATAAGTGACAATCTGAGTCCACATGCATTTGTGAAAAACAGCATTCCGAAAAGTCCATATACTATAGAAGGAATTCCTGTAAGTGTCTCCGCTGTTATTCTGACTATACCCACCAGTTTATTACCAGTTTTTGCATACTCAACAAGATATATTGCAGCAAATATTCCTATTGGCCCCGCAATAAGCAGCGAGAGCAATGTCATATATACCGTATTTATAAGTGCCGGTACAAGTGAACAGTTATCTGATGTGTACTCCCAGCTGAATATATCTGCATTCAGATTTGGAATTCCTTTCACAAGCACGTACACAAGAAGAAAACCAATTGACAGCACCGTTATAAGTGTTGCCAGATGTACCAGGATAAATAGCAGAAATGATCCCGGCTTCTTCTTGTACTCAGCCAGTTTTTCCGACCATCCTCTCTTGTTTATCGCCTCAATCTTATCAACATCAACCTTTGATGAAGGATCGTCCTCCGGCGCAGTTCTCTTTGTACTTATTATTGTATTCTTTGATCTGTCATCCCCGCATGAGACAACAGTCTTTAATCCTTCTACTCTCTCTGCCATCTATGCCACCGTCTTTCTCTTTATGATGGAGAACAGGAGGTTGATAATGAGTATGAACACGAACAGTACAACACCCGTCGCTATCAGAGCCTGTCTGTGAAGATCTGTCGCATATCCCATCTCCATTACAATATTTGTAGTAAGTGTCCTGACACCTCTCAATATTCCGTCAGGCATATGGACCTGATTTCCTGCCACCATGATGACCGCCATGGTCTCACCGACCGCACGGCCTACACCAAGGATTACTGCTGCCATAACTCCAGATTTCGCTGCCGGAACCACTGTCTTGAACACGCTTCTCTCATGCGTTGCTCCGAGAGCCAGCGCACCCTGATAATATTTGTCAGGCACCGCTCTGATGGATGTCTCTGATACACTGATGATCGTTGGAAGTATCATCATTCCAAGAAGCACCGATGCCGTAAGCATCGTATTACCATTTACTCCGAATATGCTTCGAACCATCGGTACAAGCACACACATTCCAAAGAATCCATACACAACCGAAGGTATTCCAGCCATAAGATTTATAAACGGCTTTATTACTTTGTATAAACTGTCAGGACAAAACTTTGCCAGATATATCGCTGTGAGAAGTCCTATTGGAACTCCTATGATCAGTGCTCCGGCTGTCACATATATACTTCCCAATATAAAAGGAAGAATGCCGAAGTATCCATTTGTAGGCTTCCATACTTCACCGAGGGTAAAATCTCCGAAGCCTATTTCTTTGATAGCAGGTATTCCATTCACGAACAGGAACACACATATGAGTGCTACTGCTGCAATGGATACCAATGCCGCTATCATGAATACTACATGCATAATTATTTCTTTAAATTTATGCATAAGCTGATTACTTTACGTCCCCCCACTTTGCTGCTGAACCTGTAAAAATACTCTTGATCTGATCTACTGTGTAATCATCAGCAGGATTGTTCTTGTTTACGATAACTGCTATTCCGTCCATAGCTATTACAGTTGCCTTAAGGCCAAGTGCTGTCTCTGTATCCTTAAGCTCACGTGATGCCATACCTATATCGCATGTTCCATCCGATGTTGATGTGATACCTGTTGTTGAATCGCTCTCCTGAAGCTCGATGTCAGCATTGGCATTGATTGCCTTATAAGCCTCGATAAGCTTCTCCATAACAGGTGTTACTGATGATGAACCTGCAACAACGATCTTGCCCTTTGGATTTGTTGAAGTAAATGCTCCGCTGTTTTCGACCTCGATGTACTTATTTGCTGAGATGATCTTCTGTCCATCCTCGCTCATTATGTAGTTGATGAAATCCTGTGCAACATCGCTGATGCCATCCTTTGTAACGATATTGAATGGTCTTGAGAGGGTGTATGAACCATTGTTGATATTCTCCTCACTTGCCTCTACACCACCGACCTTGAGTGCCTTAACCGTATCATTGAGTGCACCGAGTGAGATATAACCGATTGCATAATCATCTCCTGCTACTGTTGTGAGTACGACCTCTGTGCTGTTGCATGTGATGGCATTTGTTGTTGTGTTGTCGACCTTGTTGCCATCTGCATCCTTCTCTTCAACTCCTGTGAGCTCTACGAATGCTCCTCTTGTTCCTGAGCCTTCCTCTCTTGATACTACTGATATATCCTGTGTTGCATCGAATCCGCCATCTGCGCTCTTTGATGAATTATTTCCACAGCCTGCAAGACTTCCTATCATAAGTGCTGCTCCAAGTGTTACTGCCAATACTTTCTTTAATTTAACCATTTTCTTTTTCTCCTTACTTTGTCCATATTCTTTTATGGCTTGTAATGCATAACAAGTTTTCTTCAAAAACTTGCTGCATGTGCCGGTTATCTCTTGAACCGGTCTTTGCAAATATTGTATTATTGGGACATATCATTCTTTGCTTATGTCCCGGAAAAGAACTCGCGCGCCTTTCGTTCTTTTCTTTGAACTATGATAAATGGCATAAGTAAAATACATAACCAACGCAATGTAAATTGAATGTAAAGTCGGCGTTAATCAATGCATGCTGAATGTACAACAAATAATCTGCCATAACTTATAAATTGCAACCAGAAAGTGGGATAAATATACATGACAAATACCAATTTAGAAGTAATAGGATATGTGAGATGCGACTATAAAGAAAAGTTCGGCATTCCAAGACAGAGCGGCCTGACAGACTGCGCCACTGCTTTTATAGAGATCCTTCCACCATACAATCAGGCAGAGGCTTTCAGAGGACTTGACGGATTCTCCCACATATGGCTACTGTGGGACTTCTCCAGGGCACACAAGCACGGTTTTACCGCAACAGTAAAACCCCCAAAGCTGGGCGGTAACCAGCGGATGGGGGTTTTTGCCACCAGATCGCCATTCAGGCCGAACAACATCGGACTATCATCGGTGAAGCTTCTGGATATTATATATAATGAAGAAACTGGCTGTGTGCACGGGCTTGTGGTGTCGGGTGCCGATATACTGGATGGAACACCGGTGTACGACATCAAGCCTTACCTGCCATACACAGACAGCCACCAGGAGGCGACTGGGGGCTGGACGGACTCTCTTGATATTCCGGAGCTGTCAGTACGTTTCTCTGACGATATCGCCACCAAACTTGAAACGATATTTTCAAATACACAGATTGAGGCCCTGAAAGAGATACTTGCGCAGGATCCAAGGCCGGGCTATCAGGACGAACCGAATAGACGGTACGGGATGCTGTACGGTGGATACGATGTAAGGTTTACCATATCCGGCGACACTCTTACCATATGCGAAGTAGCTGAACCCGGATCATAATGATATAAAAAGGCATTTTACCGGCATAAAGATGAAAAATTATGATATTTTCTCATCATCATGGCTGTAACGCTCCTCTCCTCAAAGCTGATATTTCCCAGTAGTTTCACCGGCATGACACCCATCAAGGAATTGGTCACAAAGCATTCCTGATACGATGACAGTTCATCAGGGAATATCACCGTCTGCGTGACCGCCTCTGATTCACAGATATACTCCCTTACTGTTCCAGGCAGAAGACCTGAATCTATCGCGGGTGTGTATATCCTGCCATCTCTCACAAAAAATATATTGCTCACCGTACCCTCGCATATCTGTCCCTTTGTATTCAGGAAGATCCGTTCATCCATTCCAGCTTTGCCAGACCGCCTTTTTTCAAGAATGCAGTCTCCGTAATTCATGGTTTTATGATATACGAACGGCGATGTCTCATTTCTTCTAACATTACTTATGTCCATTGTAAACCCCCGTTCGTATATATCCGGGGTGTAAGGATTATCTCTCATTGAAAAAACCACATTTTCCTGAGTCAGCATGATCTTTAACGCACATCGACTCATATGACCTGATCGATCTCTGTAATCATTCTCACTCATCCACTTTCTCAGATATTCCAGCACAGTTATCCTGTCTATGCCCCGTTCTGCTGGCATGCCAAGATCCAGGAATCTTGCAGCATCTTCCAGGCGCCTCAGATGCCTGTCAAGAAATATCGGCCTGCCGTCAACCACACTTATAGTTTCAAATGCTCCGAGACCAAATTGAAAGCAATCATCCATTTTTACATTCATTTTACATTTCTCCCATTTTCATAATTTTCAAATGCTACTGCAATGCACTGAGTATTGCTTTTGCCTTATCCCGTGTCTCTTCATACTCTGCACCAGGATCTGAATCGGCAGTAATACCGCCTCCAACGCCAAGATAATACCTACCATTTCTGTACAATACAGTTCTTATCACTATATTAAAATCGCATTTTCCATCCAATGTAATATAACCAATAGATCCGGTGTAAATATTTCTCTTCCCACATTCAAGTTCATCTGTAATCTCCATAGCCCTGCGTTTCGGTGCCCCCGTAACAGAACCACCCGGAAATGCCGCAGTAAGAAGAGACATCACATCTTCCCCATCCTGCAGCATGCCTTCAACATTTGCCACCTGATGAAAAACAGTCGCATACTCTTCTATCGAAAATAGTTCAGTCACTTTTACGCTTCCCGGTCTGCACACACGGTTCAGGTCATTTCTCTCAAGATCTACAATCATCAGGAGTTCACTCTTTTCCTTCTGTGATTTCTCAAGCTCCCTCCTGAGCGCCTCATCCTCCCTGTCAGTCTCTCCCCGTCTCCTCGTACCCTTTATCGGCCGGGTGTACACACGACGATCCTTTATCTGCATAAACCGTTCAGGAGAGGCGCTCACAATCTGATAATCTCCCAGATCAAGATATCCACCAAATGGCGACGGATTGCTAACTCTCAGGTCATGGAACACGTCCAGAGGCTTTTTATCGCTGTCGACAACTATATGCCTTGTCATATTTGCAACATATACATCCCCCTCGGTTATATAATCCTTCAGTCTTCTTATAGAGTGCTCATACTCTTCCCTGCTGCATTCTTCGTACACATTCAAGTTATACTTCTTTCTCTTTTGTACATCTTCACTCGTCCTGTCAATTATATTGCCATTTTCCCGATCATCCCTGCTGCAATACTTCTCTATATCATTCTCCATTACATCAATATTTGACTGTGCATCACCTGTCATCCCATTTGCCACAAGATATGTCTCTTTTTTTAGGCAATCTTCAACAACAAAACAGTCATAGAATGTCATGACTGCCTCTGGAACAGACACAAGGTCTTCATTGATGGAGTCAATCCCCATCCTGTCCATTCCATAATCGTAGGATACATACCCTATCGCTCCTGATACGATCGGCAAATCCTCCGAACTCTTATCCATATGCTGTACAAGATACTGTCTCATATATTCTTCAAATGTTATATTCTTTTCTGAATCTCCATTAACCTCAAATGTATCCCCATTCTTAACAAGCCTGAGATACGGGCATCTCCCGATGATCGAATAGTGTCCCAGATTATTCACAAGGGATGAGTCAAGAAATGCTATTCCTGTCTCATCCTCATATATTCCAAAAACATCAGCTGCACACACATATCTGTCAAGTTTTTTTACCACTCGCCTCATACTGCTCATATATGACTCCTTATCTGCAATTAAACTTCTCCGCCGCTATACAAAAATTATACAATATATCACGACCGTACTCCGTAAGTACCGCTTCCGGGTGAAACTGCACCCCGTACAACGGCAGCCTTCTGTGTGATATCCCCATAACTGCACCATCCTCGGATATCGCATCCACCCGGTAATCATCCGGCAGACTGCTGCCATTTATTACCAAAGAGTGGTACCTTGTGACACGAAAGCTTTCCGGCAGCCGCGCAAACAGACCTGTTCCACTGGTATGTATCTCTGTCACCTTTCCATGCATTGGCATCTTTCCTTTTTCAACAATGGCGCCCGCACAATACCCAAGTATCTGATGTCCAAGGCACACTCCAAGTATCGGAATCTTTCCCTTATACATGTTCACAACATCCACACACATTTTTGCCTCCCATGGCCGCCCAGGTCCCGGTGAAAGTATTATGCCCTCCGGCTCCAGATCTTCCACATCATGCAGAGATATCCGATCGCACCTTTTTACGGTCACACATCTTCCCATTTCCTCGAAATACGCCTTCAGGTTATACACAAATGAATCAAAATTGTCTATCATCAGATACATGCACTTCTCCTTATCCGCAATCACTATAAAACACAAAAAGGATAACAGCCGGCATGCCAAAGCATGCACAGTCGTTATCCTTTTCGGTCCGTAATCTGCACGTTATTTTTATCTTTGATTTTTACAGATTCTATCATATCTGTCCTCAGAAAGCAAATGTCCATATATATTCACTCTGAATCGTTATGATTACTCAGCAAAATGTACTCCCGGCGCATACAGATAGTAGCCCTGACCATATGCCACACCTATTCGTGCCGCGGTCTCAAGCTCTGCTTTAGTCTCTATGCCCTCTGCAACCAGCTTGATCCCTTTCTCCTCACAGAAATCTGCGAAATGTTTCACAAAGCTTCTCTGATACTCATTTGAATCTATATCCTTTATAAGTTCAATATCAAGCTTGATGTACTCCGGATGCAGCATACACACTCTGTTCATCCCTGCAAACTCAGCTCCGAAATCATCTATGGCTATATGAAATTCTTCATCCCGATAATGATTGACCGTCTCAGTGAATGTTGTCTCCTTCTTTATCCTGGTCCTCTCAGTCACCTCAAACACCACATCGTCAGGTGTCAGACCATACTTTTTCATCATATATCTTGTGGTTCCACTGCGGAACTTCGGATCAAGTATGACATTTGGATCAACATTTAAGAACAGCTTTTTCCCAGCCGGCATATACACCGCCTGCTTCAGAGCATTGCGGCGGCATACCGCCTCGAGTTCCCAGACCTTTCTGCACCTGCATGCCAGCTCAAACAGCTCACCTATTTCCATGCTGGAACCACCCAGTACTCTGGACAATGCTTCATAAGCAAATATATGTCCACTTCTAAGATCTACTATAGGCTGAAACACCGGGTATATCCGTTTATTTTTTATTATATCCTCAAGCTCCCTGATCTTTATCTTCTTATTTTTCACCATCATCCCTCACTATGTAATACATCTACTGACGTGCCCTCTCATAGGCATCTGCATACTGCATTTCCTGTGAGTTAATCTCCTCTGCATCACGGTTCTGCTTCATGTAGGTGCCATCAGGCTGCTGTATGCGTGCCTGCATGTTGTCCTTCATCATAAGCCCAAACATGTCTCTGATACGCTGCTTGATCTTATCATCGTATATAGGTGTAGCGACCTCCACACGGCGCAGAGTATTACGTGTCATAAAATCCGCCGAAGCTATATATATCTTGTCTCTGTCAGGTGTTCCGAAGATGTATATTCTTGAGTGCTCAAGGAAACGTCCAACAATACTTCTTATATGTATATTCTCCGTCTCACCAGGAATCCCTGCCAGCAGACAGCATATTCCTCTGACTATAAGTTCAACCTTCACTCCCGCCTTTGATGCCTCAACCAGCTTGTCGATGATCTTTTTGTCAGTGAGAGAATTGATCTTAACTCCGATATAAGCAGGCTGACCGTCCTTTGCTATGGCAATCTCATCATCTATCATCTTGAGAACCGGAGCCTGCAGGCATTCAGGAGCCACAAGCAAGTGATCAGCATGGCTGACTGTATTGCCAATGAGGATTGACTGAAACACTTTCATAGCATCCTTACCAATAGCCTCATTTGCAGTCATAAGTGACAGATCTGTGTAGAGTCTCGATGTCTTCTCATTGTAATTGCCCGTTCCTATCTGTGTTATGTACTGGATCCTGCCTCCATCCTTTCTGGTTATAAGGCAAAGCTTTGAGTGTACCTTGAGACCATCCACACCATACACAACATGACAGCCCGCGTCCTCAAGGGTACGGCTCCACTCTATATTATTTTCCTCATCAAATCTTGCCTTGAGCTCCACAAGTACCTCAACCTGCTTGCCATTCTCTGCTGCTTCCACAAGTGCCTCCACCACCTTGGAGTTCTTTGCCAGACGGTAAAGTGTCATCCTGATAGCATTTACCTTTGGATCTCTTGCTGCCTCCTGAAGAAGATTCAGGAACGGTCTGATGCTCTCATACGGATATGAGAGAAGCACATCCTTCTCAAGTATCTGAGGTATAAGCGGCTTCATCACATCAAGATCCGGTGACTGCTGTGACACTCTCTTCTCAAAGAACAGCTCCTGTCTGTCCCTGAGTTTATCCTGTATCTGGAATACAAATGACAGATCCAGCGGAGATTTTGAATAAAATACATGTTTCTCGTCAAGCTCACAGTAATCACACACCTCGCCCACCATCTTCTGTGATATATCTCTTGTAAATTCTATTCTGACCGGAGCAAGTTTCTTTCTAAGCTTAACAACCTGTTCCATCTGATCTCTATAGTTGAGGTCTTCATCATACACCTTGCTCACGTCGATATCGGCATTTCTGGTGATCCTCATGAGTGTCTTCTCCTGAACCTTGTAGCCCTTGAAAAGCCCTGGAGCATAGTGAAGGATAAGCTCCTCCAAAAGTATATAGGTTCCCGGCACACCCGGAAGTGCGACAAGTCTTGGAAGCATTCCGCTCTCGCAAGGTATGATACCGAGTTTCTTCTTGCCCTTTCTCTCAAGTATGGCAAGGGCATATATCTCTCTGTTCTTGAGGAATGGGAATGGCTGTTTTCTTCCAACGATCATCACTGAGAGCAGCGGAAGTATCTCCTGCGAAAAATAACTGTCAAGATACTTTGCGTCAGCCTTTGACAGGTCTGCATATCGTACTAGTCTAAAGCCCTCCGGCTCAACATCTTTCATGAGATTCTCATATATGTTGTCTTTGATCGCATTGAGCTTTGTGACATTCTCAAGGATCGCATCAATCTGTTCCTGTGGGCTGAGCTTTGTCTTGTTCTCCCTCTGATCTCCGGTCAGAAGCTTCTGATCCTCCAGTGAGCCCACTCTCACCATGAAGAATTCATCAAGATTGGACTGGTATATTGCCAGAAATGACAATTTCTCGCAGAGCGGTGAATTCTCATTCTGTGCCTCCTCTAACACACGCTCGTTGAACTTAAGCCATGAAATCTCCCTGTTGACGTATACACCCTTTATTGTACTTATATTTGTATCCTGTGCCATTTCTTCAAATTCTCCTTTTCTGTTCTTTATTTTTCTTATCAATCTGATCAGCCAGTTTACCAATTACCTGTCCTCTTTCTATCTGTTTTATTCTATACATACACATTTATTCTATACATACACAACAAGACGGATAGCCATATGACTATCCCTCTCATCATAGGAGCAGACTCATTATATGCACCCATGTGAGTTGCTGTTCCTTATTGTGGTAATCATCTCAAATCGCTCCAGGCAGTATACTTCTTATCATATATCTTCTTCAGCATATCCACCGATATGTCAGATAGCGTATTCTCACTGTTTACGATCACAGCAATCGCATCACGTCCAAATACATATGACGTGAGCAGCTCGCTCTCGTACGGCTGAAGACTTCTGGATGACATTCCAAGGTCACATCTGCCCTGAAGCGCATCATTGAGTCCCTGTGTCGAATCCGACTCTATGACCAAGATCTTCGCTGCCGGATTGATCTTCATGTATTCCTCTGCCAGCTTAGATACGATCGGAGCTGCCGATGTGGAACCATGTATCTCCACCGTACCACCAGACTTGTCTGACAGAAATGTCTCGCTTTTCTTTACTGGAACACAGTAGTCTGCAACCACTGCCTGCCCCGCTGACTTCACATAAGCCATAAAGTCCTGTGCCACGGCCGACAGCTCTCCATTGTACACCAATATATAATCCCTGCACAGGGGATATTTACCCTTTTCTATGGATGCCGCATCCGGAGCTGTCCCATCGACATCCAGCACCTTTACACCACTGTTATTTTCCGCACTGTAAGCTATATAACCTATCGCATTTTTGTCAGAAGCAACTTCCGATATGACCTTATCTGTGGAATCTGCAACAGTGTTTGTTCCCGTAGCATCGGTACCTACAAGATTGTCAAATTCCGTCTTAGTACCAGAACCTTCCTCTCTGGAAACCACGTTTATCGTACCCATGGATGACATATCCGGAACGTCCACTTTGGCGCCACATCCTGTGAGTAACAGAGAACCCAGTGCAGTCATTGCAAGAAATCTGCCAATCATTTTCCAGTATCTGTCCCTTTTGCAGCTCCTGTCTATATTACTATCAATATACGTTCTTTCACATTTGTATTTTGTCATGCCTGAGCACCCGCCTTCACCATGACTTCACTGTCACTATCCATATTCTCTATATCAAGTTTGTCAAATGTGAAATCGTCGATTGCCTCTTCCGCAATGGATATACAGTTGTCCGCCATACGGTCCATGCTGTAAAGCAGTGCTGAATAATCCGCTGTCAGGCTTCTCACGCAGGTGTTTTTCTTGACTCTTGCGAGATGAGCCTTACCTGCCTGTCTCTGGAGCTTTCTTATCTTCTTCTTGTCTGCGGCAACCTTATCAGGAGTTTCGCTGTCCCCAGTAATTATTGCATTCATTGACTCACTGAAAAGTTTCTCTGTCATATCCATACATGCTGTCAGGTCAGTTATCGCAGCATCCGACAGCAGTTGTCCATTGTCCAGGATCTTTTTATACAGACCATCCACCTCATCGCACCTGTCGGCTATACGCTCTATATTGTTGCTGACTACCATGAGTCCTGCCGCCTGCTCTGCCTGTTTCTCAGTAAGGTTACCGCTTGATATCAGCTTTGTGATGAAATCAACTATTATATTCTGAAGCTCCTTGACCTTATCATGTTCATCCACATATTTGTCACGGATATCTGTAATATTCCTCTTCTCTATAGCATTTTTCATAGACTCTATCATCTTGCCCGCATGAGCCGACAGCCTTGATATCTCCTTTGCGGCCATGTAAATAGCTGCCGCAGGCTGTGACATAGCTTTATCGTCAAGGTACTTGGCTACAAAGCCATCTGAATTTTTCTTGTCCTCACCCCTGATGATGAACTTCACTATCTTCACCATAACAGGTATCAGAGGCAGCCAGATAAGCGTACATGCCACATTGAACGTGGTATGCGCATTTGCTATCTGTCTTGATATGATGTCAAGTTCATCGCCCTTCGGTGATATCCACTGCACAAATACAGCCAGCGGTCTTATAAGGAACATGAAAAGTATGGTTCCTGTGATGTTGAATGTACTGTGCGCGATGGCTGTTCTCTTGGCATTCTTGGACTGTCCTATGGATGCCAGAAGCGCTGTGATGGTTGTTCCAATGTTATCGCCGAACAGGATAGGTATCGCCCCTGCCAGACCTATGACACTGTGTATTCCGTCAGGTCCAGACTGTGACGCAAAGTTCTGAAGTACCGCAATGGTCGCCGAACTACTCTGTACAACCAGGGTCATAACTGCACCAAGTACAACTCCGAGAACCGGTATCTCTGACACCTTGCCCATCAGATCCACAAATATCGCACTGCTGGCAAGTGGTTTCATAACACCACCCATGACCTCGATACCTTCAAAGAGAAGTCCAAATGAGAATATGACCATACCAACATTTCTAATCTTTTCCTTCTTGAACACAAAGTTCATAATGAAACCTATAAATATGATAGGGTATATGTAATTGCTGATCTTGAACGCCATAAGCTGTGCCGTCATGGTCGTTCCTATATTTGCTCCAAATATTACTGATATAGCCTGTGGCAGACTCATGAGTCCTGCACTTACAAATCCGATAACCATGACCGTGGTCGCCGAACTGCTCTGGAGAACTGCGGTTACAAGTGCTCCCGCCAAAGCTCCCATCAAAGGATTCTTGGTAAGGAATCCCAATATCCTCTTCATCTTCTCTCCTGCTGCCTTCTGGAGTGCATCGCTCATGCTGTTCATTCCATATAGGAACATGGCAAGTCCTCCCAGCAATCCAAACACGATCTTAATTCTTTCGTCCACTGTGTTTATTTCCTCCTTATGTAAATCTCATCTTAAACAAGCATATCCACATAAGGAAAGGGCCGCTATCCACATGCAGTAAACGAAATGTAAAATCTATGTAAAAAGCAAGAAAAGCCAGCAGACACATTTCTTGTGTATCTACTGGCTTAAATTTCATCACCATAAATTTGCTATTATACTATCATTTTGTATCGTATTTTTCAATATGCAGGCACGTAAAATTTATGTAAACTACATTAAAACAGTCTATCCAGTGATAGTATTATAAAGTTAACACCTTTCTCCCATTTTGCTACAGCCTGACGCGAAACACCACATTTATCTGTAACTTTTCTAGATGTGACATGAATTAGCGCATATATATCAAGTTAATCACTTGATAACATATAAAAAAGAGGTCTCCACATTCTGATGCGCACCCGGAATTCCAGATGTATTCCAGTTACATTGATTGGGAGAACCTCTTTTTTATTTTCTTATATTATTCTCTTCTAATTGTGCTCTGGCACTACAGCGTAGAACACCAGATCCTCATCGCCGTTGTTCTTCAAGCTGTGGCTGTGTCCCGGGGGACAATAATGGCAGTCGCCCGGATTGAGTATCTCCATTGTGTCGTCATACTCCATGGTTCCAACTCCTGAGATGATAAATATGATTTCGCTGTTGGTGTCATGTGTGTGAAGTCCTATAGAACTTCCGGCTGGAAGTGTTGCCCTCATGATCTTGTTGTAATTGCCTACATGCATGCGTGGCTTGAATACGCCTTCGCCGCCCTTAAAGTTCTGAATATTCTGCTCCTCAAGGGAATCGAATGATATCTTCATCTGTTGTCCTCCTTACGAAAAATACGAAAAATCCTGCAAACGCATTCAAGGCGCTTCCGCGGCGTCTGCGTACTATGTCGTCAAGCTCACTACACTCTCCAGAAGTCTGTCACAGGCTTCCTCTATTATGTCCTCTTCTATACCCGAGTAATTGATGACCAGTGTGTGGCTGTCCTCCTGTTCTTTTCCGTGGCAGTACTGGCTAAGGCTGGATATGTTGATGCCTGCCGCGGCAGCCCTGTCCACCATCTCTTTATCTGTGTACGACGTGTCAACCTCCATAAGGAAATGGAGACCGGCATTCTCTTCCTTTATCGTTACCTGCGGATACAGTCTGTGGTTCCTGATACAACTGAGTATCCTGTCCCTGCTGTTCCTGTAAAACTTTCTCATCCTGTTGATGTGCTTTTCCAGATACCCCTCCTGGATAAACCTTGTGAGTGTATACTGATCAAAATTCGACACCGTACACGCATAAAAGCTTAGTACATAATTATACCTTACCATAAGCGGTATTGGCAATACCATGTAGCTTATTCGTATTGTTGATGACAAACTTTTCGAAAATGTATTCATGTATATGACCTTATCCGAGGCATCTATACTCTGAAGCGCCGGGATTGGATTGCCGACCAGACGGAACTCACTGTCATATTCATCCTCGATGATATATCTGCCCTCCTGCTTTGCCGCCCAACCCAGCAGCTCATATCTTCTGCTTGCCGGAGTGACAGTGCCCGTAGGGAAATGATGTGACGGCGATATATGCACCACATCAGCCCCAGAGTTCTCAAGCGAATCTATGCTGACTCCACTCTCGTCCATGTCTATGTAACAGCATTTTACCTGATATGCATCGTATATGTGCTGTATCTTCTGATATCCCGGATTCTCCACACCGTATACGCTTTCCCTGCCGAGAAGCTGTATGATAAGCCCGTACAGGTATTCCGTTCCTGCTCCTACTATGATCTGGTTCGGGCTTACAGACATCCCCCTGAACTGATAGAGATAATCCGCAATGGCTTTTCTGAGTTCAAATATACCACCAGATGGTGATCTCTTCATAAGCTTTTCCCGGTCATCCATCATCGTCTCCCTCATGAGCTTCGTCCATGTCGAAAATGGAAAGTTCTCACTGAGGGTAGAATTGTTCACAAAGTCAGCAAAGTACCTGTTCTGGTCAGGAACTTCCACGTGTTCCCTGATCACATGAGGACGCTCTGTAACATGGTCTTCCGATCGCATTCCGCGCATGTATGCAACGCCCGATTCATCTGAGGTCGTGTTCTGCCTTGCATTATCTTTCATTACGGAACATTCTGTACCACCCTTATATTCACTGTCATAGTAGGCATTGCGCACTCCCACAACATCCGCATCCTCGGCCTTCACATCACACACATAGAACCCACTCTTCGGCTTGGAATAAATATACCCCTCCGCAAGAAGCTGGCTGTAGGCATTCTCCACAGTTACCACACTCACATTCAGATGTGCTGCAAGTGCCCTCTTTGACGGCAGCTTCTCATGGGCTTTAAGATTTCCCATCAATATGTCATTTTTTATTTCTTTGTACAAATGCTCATAGAGGAAATCCATCCCTCTGTCGTCAAATGAATATGTAAGCATCCATTACTCTCCCAATACTATATCAACAATCTTCTGTGTATCATGTATGACAAATGGTGCACCAAGGCTCATGATGAACTCCTCGTCTCTGAATCCCCAGCCAACCATGATGACATCCGTTCCAGAATTTCTTGCTGTGGCAAGATCCACATCAGAGTCACCTATATATACGACATCCTTCTTCTCAAAACCAAGCGTTCTGAGGCACTCCTCCACCATGTCAGGTGCCGGTTTCTTTGCTATGCCAGACTTCTCACCAAGTGCGAAATCAAACATTCCCGGGAAATAGTCAACACACAGATCCTGAACTGCGAAATCCGCCTTGTTGGACACAACCGCAGTCTTCACACCTGCTGCCCTGAGCTTTGCGATGGCATCATGTATGCCGTCATATGGTCTGGTCTTGATGGCACTGTGCTCCTTATAATAAGAAGCAAATGTATCAAACACCTTATCTATCGTTGCCACATCAGTTCCCGCCGGCACAGCTCTCTCAATGAGCTTTCGTATGCCATTCCCAACAAATCTTCTAACCTCATCTATAGTTCTCTCAGGGAATCCATGATGAGCAAGTGCATAGTTTGTACTGTCTGTCAGGTCCTCCAGAGTGTTGAGTATTGTTCCATCCATATCAAATATCGCTGCCTTGTATCTCATGTCATACATCTCCTTGTCTTATTTGTAATTATGCTTATTCCCATTATAATCTGTGAGTTAAGGTTGTCAATCAACAATGACGCCACAAAAAATCCGGCACAGGAGGGAGGTTCCTGTGCCGGACTTTTATATACAAATGAAAGTAATCATCTATCATATATTATTCAATTGTTATATACTTTGACTTTGGCTCTTCAGGCTTCTTCTCAATCTTTGGAACTGTGAGCTTAAGCACTCCGTCCTCAAACTTGGCCTTGATATCTTCCTGAGTCAGATCCTTGCCGACATAGAAGGTTCTGCTGCCTGAGCCACTGTAACGCTCCTTGCGGATATACTTTGTCTTCTTATCTTCCTCTGTGGTCTCACTCTTTGTAGAAGCGTTCACGATAAGGTATCCATCCTTGAGCTCAATCTTCACATTCTCTTTCTTAACTCCTGGAAGATTCATCTCAACTGTGTAGGCATCCTCGCTCTCGGCTACATCAGCCTGCATAAATCCATTCATCTGAGTCTGCTTTGGTGCTGCATAAGTCCTCTCAGGATATCCAAAGAAATCATCTAAAAAGCTATCTCCAATAATACTAGGCATTAACATAAGTCATCTCTCCTTCCAATATCTATCCCCTCTGCCTTTATCGCATCAGGTATATACATGTTAATAATTTCGTTTCCTTTTCAAAGGATCGCTTCAAGGCTTATCGTTAATTTCTATTTAGAAGCTCTTTCCTTTGACTGATTATGTTATATCACTTCTGTTAGCACTCGTCAACACAGAGTGCTAATAAATTTTGTGAAAATTTTGTGAAGCCCTGTAAATCAAAGCTTCACATATATTAATTGTCTTATCAAATGTCTTTCTTTTTCTCTTTTACTCCATTTTTACACCATTTTTCTTGAATTTAATGTAACGACAAAAGTTTTACACCAAATTACACCACGGATGAATCATTTATATCACGTTCCATCTTATCCATTTCAGACTCTACCTGCGATATATTGGCAATAGCCATATATGTTTCATCATCAGCAGCATATATCTATTCCAATTTGCCCAATCATATACTAAGACTTCATTTCTTGCACTAAAAAAGACGCCAAGAGAAAGCCAGTTATACTGGTTGCTTTCCCCTGCGTCTTTGGTGCTTACATCATTAATAAATGCGCCCTTATCAGGTGGGCCGTAATTCAAATTTTATATTTTAAATGAGCCATTGTCTATACGATGCTTTATCATCTCTTCTGTATATTTCTTAAAAACAACCACTCTCTTACATCTTTCACACTTAACTCCTATCCCTTGCAAAACAATACCATTACTGTCTCCACAGGTATAATATTGCATCATAAGTCTGTTGCATCTTCTACATCGTATATCAATAATCTCTCTATTATTCATTTTACAGTTAAACTCCTTTCAAAATACAAATCATTTTCTTGTACTTGAAAAGGAAAAGGGAATCACCTTTGCAAGCTGTTTTGCCGGGAGTTCCGTCGCATATCCAACATATGCCCCAGCGTTTGCTGATCTATCGAAGCTAACTGATCATGCTACAGCATAACCAGCCCTAAACTCTTCCCTCTATAAACCATAAATTATTATCTTCATAATATAAATGGCTTTGTTTACCTTCAATAATACGTGTATCTCTCAATCCAATGCCTCTCGCCTTTAAGCTCACCGCCCGTCTCATATCTGCCACCTTCTGTTTATCGTATTTAATTCCATCCGTCCGTGTCAATCGCCGATGAATTAGATCTTCCTCTGTTGTAAGCCCTGCTAGAACATCAACATATACTTTCATACTACAGCCATTTGTATCCATAACATTACTTTCATCGTCCATATACCCATCTCCTTATATTATCTGTATAGTGTGAGGATAAACATTGTTCCTCATGATATATCCACACTCCTCAAGTCTTTTGAGATATCCATGAACTTTTGATGACGATTTTAGTCCCACATTCTGTCCTATCTCTCTTATAGATGGCGAATAGCCATGTTCCCTTGTAAAATCACAAATGAAAACATAAACATTTGATGTTTTCTCATTCAAATCATAATACACTGTCTGATTCCTCCTTAAATCGCAAATGCTAAAGCCAATACCTTATGCACCGTTACCTGTAACAATAGGCTTCCAGATACTTCACCACAACAAATCATGTAAAATATCCATATGGATGAACCGTATGATCATCCTTTTCATTCACACTAGAAAATTTTTTCAAGACACATGAGTCCTCTCTGCGCTCTGAAAAATTAAAATTGCTCCATATGTCATCCATAGTACAAGCTACTCTTACCATTAATATTCGTTGCTATATGAAACTGTCTATCCAGAATCTCACCTTCAGTCTTTCTAAGAGCTCTTATATCATCTATTTCTAGGCTAAGTATAATGCTCCTAATTGAGGCGTGTCAACTGACATTCGTGTCTATTTTGCTCCTTTTAAGAGATTAGAGCTTGATTATTTGCCAAATTCATCATATACTACTAAACAAAAACAGTACTAAAATATAACACGAAAAGAGGTAGATTATGGACTCCATCGGACAGATTATTGCTAAGAAAAGAAAGAAATGCGGCTTATCCCAGGATGACCTTGCCAAGGCACTTCATGATAATGGACATAATCTCACAAGAAAAGCGATCTCCAAATGGGAGCAAAATGCCACTGAACCAGGACTTGCTGTATTCATGTCTCTGTGTCGGATTCTTGGGATACATGATATATATGAAACATTCCTAGGCTCAAACCCATTCAACCCTATGAGCACATTAAACGATGAAGGCAAGGCAAAAGTTCTTGATTATATATCTCTCATTCACGATACTGGTAAATACGAAAAGAATGTATGCAAAATCATACCATTTAGGAGAGACTTCACAATATACGAGAATGCTGTATCAGCCGGAACCGGAAACTTTCTGGAGGATGGACCAAGCAAGATTATATCAATTGATACATCCCTTGTACCAGAAAACGCTTCATTCGGAGTAAAGATAAGTGGAGACAGTATGGAGCCAAAGTTTTCTGATGGTCAAGTTGCTATCGTAATGAAACAGGAAACAGTTGAAAATGGTGAAATAGGTATTTTCTCGTTAAATGGAGATGCCTATATTAAGAAACTCAAAGAAGATGGCAATGGAATATTCCTTATTTCTCTGAACAATAAATACAAACCTATACCTGTAGGTAAAAATGATCGTCTTGATGTATTTGGAAAAGTAATTGGGAAGCTTACATCTGATGAAATATCAGAAACGGCTCTTGATTAGAACATATGGAACAACTGGTGATCAACAACTTCAAATGAATGGTATCCGTTTTTTCGGACACTTTACATTCTATATTTAAGCATAAGTGGAGACCTAATATCGCCACCACTAATACTCTTTGAAAGAAGGTAATTTTATGGCTATTGTAAATAATCTAAAAGATATTCGTGAAAGTCGTGGTATTATCCAAAATGATCTTGCCACAGCCACCGGATTCTGCACACGAACCATAAGCCGTGTCGAATGTGGAAAATGCGCACCATCAGCAGAGTTTATGCTTAGGATATCCGCATATCTTAATCTACTAGTTGAAGATATATTTCATGTAGAGGACTAGCCAGTAACAATCCTGATTAGTCTATTCAGTTTGTACAAACTCATCTTATGGTCAACAATAGTATAACATCTGATAAAAACAGCATTATGATGTCTAAAAAATTTCACGACATTATATAAATTAAACACATAAATTAATGCTAATTAATTGTTACATTTACAAACTCATCTGTTTCTTCATCATCCCATTGTTTTTTGCCACTACACACTACTTCATTAGTAGCAAATACATACGCATATATATCTACAATACTACCTTCATTATAAAGAATGGATCCGTTATCATCTATCTCTACTTGATACCGTACATATATACCACTCTTTCCATTCTCTGATTTGCCATTATATGCAATATAATCTATTGTCTTTGCATTTTTTTGTAATGTACATCTAGAAGAATTTTCTGAAGCACCATAATCTACATCAAATTCTATTGACCTTGTATCCGCATATAGCTTATAAATTGTCTTATACCCTGACATTATCTCAACATCATCCAATTCACGATTAACATTATTATCTGTCCATTTTTCTTCTGTTTCAGACTTTTCTACTGTTTCAATCTTATCAACATCGACTTTGTTAATTGTTGCAAGTTTATGTCTTTCAATAGAGCCATCAAAATATATGGTCACATGTTCATCACACTGCTCTTTCCCCAATAATACTATTTCCACTCTGTCACTATACCATGACACATCCCAATTAGTTGCATTAAATCTTGCACCATCATTAGCGATTTCAAACCCAACACTTGTAACAAGCGTTTTCCCTTTTTCCAATATCAATTGGCCATTCGCACTTCCGAATGGCCAGTATGGTTCTCCGACCGAGTACATTTTTAGTGTATATTCGCTATGTGGGGCTATTGCTTTATCAACAATAGCCACCTCCCAACGAGTTTTATACTTTAAATAACAAAATGGAGCAATTATCAAAATTGAAGATATGCCTAATATAATTGCTACCGATTTAATTATTCTATCCATATACTATTCCCCAAATTATAACTTTAAATATATTACAGTTCAAAATATATATAATTTGCAAAAGAATTACAACAAGCATTTATTACATCATCAGTTGGATTATCACCCAAAAGTTGCAACAACAAAGTACTTTGATTCATTGTAGCTTTTACCGCATCTTTAATTGCAGATAAATAATCTGAACACTTCAAATCTTCTATTATGTATTCAAACCGATTTGAAACATAATTATTATAATAATTTATTAATGATTCAGAAAAAGAATGAGTTGATGATGTTGACTTTCCAATTAATTGTGCAATACCTATTGCATCTGCATCACCACACATATCCTCATATGGAAAATACGTATCCGTTGCCCCCACAATTATATCAGCAGCATTTTGATAATCCGCTCCATTTTTTTTACAATATTCAGTTGTTTCCTTCATTGAAGTTGCTAGATCACCAGCCCAACCTACCCAAGAAGCTGGAACTGAAGTTATGCTGAAATATGCCTCTGATGTAGCAGCCAAATGTTTAAGGTCTATTAATCCGTCATGCTCATCCGATATCATAACTTGTTGACTTCCTTCCTGAATATATAAATATAGTTTATCATATAATCCTTTATATTTCCCTATTTCATCACTTTTATTTTTAACGTACTCTACAAACTCCGTATTTATATCACTAAGCAGTCCTACCGCCCAATAAAATTCAGTGTATGCTACACTTCTTAAGAAATTTGTAATCCCCCCTGACAATCCCCTTGGTGATAGGAAAGGAGTCGGATTATCACTGGTTCCATTTTTCAACTGATACCAATCAACATATAACTCCTCCAATTTCTGGATCAAAGGAATAATATCGCTTATTGTTGGCTGTTTCTGAATTTCTGGTTTTTGCGGTTTTATATAAATATAGGTGTTCAATTTCTTAACCGGTTCATATCTTCCCGAATAGGCATCCTTATCTATTCCCCATTCCCCATCGATTGAGGTATCCATATCTATCTCAGCAAACTGATCAAAATTCCAATTTTCCGGAATCTTAAACCCCATATTTCCACTATACCCAGTTGACATATCACTTACAAAGCAAGTTTTAGCATAGCCTGCGTGACATATCTGAGAGCATACATTTCTTGTCCCATATATTCCAATATAATAATCTGGATCCATCTTAGTTGAAATGACTTTGAAATATGGCAAAATATAACTTTCTATCTCATCTGATGTGACATCTAAATCAACCGCAAAATATATGATAGTATTTTCTGGTATACCAAATCTCCTAGCTGCTTGAACAGCCCTTCTTGCATCCAGCCCTCCATTCTCTTCAGTGAAATAATCTATACTATCTGCCGATTCTTGATAAATAGGGAAGAATTGAAGCCCCATAGTCAAAATTCTATAAGGCTCATCATCTCTTAATACTTTAAATGTACTTCCCGTAAGATATCTTCCAACAATTTTATATCCTTTTTCTTTCAACTCAGTCGCACGACTCGATGTAATCTCAAATCGTGTATCACAAGCCAGACAACTTCTATCGGGATTACCTTTGCTCAATAACAATGACATCCAAGTATCTATATCAGCTGTGCTAGTTACCTCTAATGCCAAATCCCTCTGAAATTGTTGGAGCGCTGACTCTAACTCATTATCCCAATCTGAACTACTAATATTCAATTCATAACCATTGCAGCATAATGAATATTTTAATAAATAAGTTGCTTCTTCTATTTCACCTTCTGTCAATTTTCCTAATGTATCAGGAAGTATAGGACACTTTGCTTTTGTCATGTCACCAAAATTTCCTGTTGCTTCGTCTACAGACAGGCCTTCCACCGCTTGCAGTGCAATTATAAGAGCCTCATTCATCGTCCTACTATATATCCCATCACACGGAATTAACCCTATATAGTTCTCATATTTCCGATTCAGTAACTGCTGTACTTTTCTAATTAATGAAGTTCCACCTTGGCTGTATATTACAACATATTGATTCATTGAAAGCAATGCTTTCATTACATTTAATGTCACAGTAGAGTTTGGATTTAAATATCCCGCATCAGTCTTTAACATTTTTATAGCTGATCCAGTACCATCATAAAAATGTTCTGTTATTCCCGAAGCTCCTGTACTATATCCTTTGCACCATAATGCACCCTGCACTATAGCATAAACCCTACTTGAAGAAGTATCATTTGAATCTTGTTGTTTAATTCCTTCTGGATACTGAGCATTAAACAACTTTATGGTCGATGGTCCAAAATTATCTGCTGTTTCTGTTATTCCTAGCTCAATTTGCAAAGCTCTAGTCAGCGCATTAATCGTAGCCCATCCGGTTTCCCCATCTTCAACAATACTATTATAGCCCCTATTACCACCATACATTGAATTCAAATATTTTTGTGTAGCTAAAACCATTTTATCCATATTCTTCTCTCCTCTTTATGCTTTTGTCAAATACGCTTGAATTTAATAAGATCAATCCTCGTATACAGATAGAACTCCGTAATACTTACCTATTGTAGATTTGTCCACAACATCCTGGGCTTCTTCATCTAATCTATAATTCAACAAAAAATAGTCCATATCATGTAATATATAGTACATTTTCTTTGCATGTTCCACATCATGATGTTCCAATGCCATCTGTGTTTCATCAATTAGAGTCTGCAAATCGGCTTTCATTCGTTCATTTTTCACCACATTCTGTTGATTCTTTATTATGTTTATAAAATCTTCTGCAGAATACTTATTTTCTGCCACAACCTGCTGTCCATATTTATTGTAAAATTCATCTTCTGTAAGATTTTCATTCTTCATGACTTGTCTCATATTTATATCTCCATCATATGACCAATCAATCTGAATCTCTCCACTTTTATCAAAGTAATTCCAATACAAATCATTTGGATCTGCTAATCTTTCAAAAAAATTACTGTAAATAGAAGAACTTTCCAATATCTCATTCGCACTTCTGATAATATAACACAAATCTTCAATATCACTATCAGACATACCTTCCAATGCCTTTTCTCGGACAGCATTTACTTTTCCCTTTTCAGGAACTTTTATTGCATCGTTTTGATATGACTCTGTGAATTCTGTACTGTACGTCTTTTCCTCTGTTGTCTCTTCTTCAGAATCTATAGTTTTATTTATTTTATTATCATTGTAATGACCACATCCTACCAATAATAACGCGGATAAAAAGATCAAAAATAAGAATCTTTTCATTTTCTACCTATCTCCTCATACATTCCTATTTTCTTCATATTTTCTATAATATCTATATAGTTTCCATCTATCGCATTTATATATACCCTCTGTATCGGCATATCGCATCGGTAGTCTTCATTATATTCATTCTGAGAAA
>ULQX01048012.1_pt1 | contig 39273 bp, 36 predicted proteins | sample 1954941 | NCBI WGS metagenome assembly ULQX01 (sample SAMEA4835667, study PRJEB28245) | human gut metagenome | biome: gut microbiome; material: fecal sample | place: Denmark | collected 2008
CTGCTTTTTGAAAAATCAGTATGCATCCGAATTTTATTTTGACCATCTGATATCCGGACTCATACATTCTGTTCAGATAGTCTCTCAGTCTTTCAATTCGGGTCAACGCAAAAGGAAAAAATCTTATAAGCTTTTTTTGATTATCCATTTCAACATCCTATTTCGTTAAGTAAAGATAATTTTTTGCAGCAGATGCAGCTTCGCATAAATTTGCAAAAACATGACGCAGTTTTGCCCGAGGGATAAGTATACTTCGATGCAAGATTGTCCTTGCCATAATCGAATTTTTCGGTCATGCTCACTCCACCCGCAGATGAAGTGAACTTTGACACGTTGTTATTCATGTCATATCCGTACTCAGCGTCATAGATGCGCTTTTTGCTGCCGTTGAGTACATCTTCCAATAGAGCAATACGTTTGATTGATTTTTCAACAGTCGCTTCGTTTTTGTGAGATTAACAGGTGAAAGGAAGGAGAGTCCCCTTCACCTGTTTCCCCACATAAAGGCAAAAATGCAAATCTCTGTTTTAAATGTTCACAAAATATTTATAAATCGCGAATGTATTTGCCATGTACCGGCAAGCATCGCCGTTGTGATACCACAAAAGCAAAACTTGTCAGGATATTCCTGAAACCTCTTCAACAATGAGTCTATCCGAAAAAGCAGTGCTAACATTGATTTCTTACAACTTAATGTCGCACCAAGCAAGATACATATCAATAACATAATGTTCGAATTTTGTATTGTACTTGCTTGATTCCCATCCGACCTCTTGGTAACCGGTCCAATAATCCTTTCCACGAAAAGGAATTATATCATCGCCGGGTAAGTTTCCTAAAAAAATCAGATTATTTCTTGGAATTGCCTTCTCGGATTCAGATATTAGCTTGATTTTATATTCTAACGGTTTATTGGGATTGTTTTTTAATGCAGAAGGATTGTAACAAGCTGGTAACAAATCAAAATCGGATAACTTATCCATAGAAGGAATATTATTGCCCAGCCATTTGTACACCTGCACAACAGGTATAATATGGCCTGGCCACCACGTATCCTCTGAGACTTTACGGAAAATTACATACTTCCCCTCGAAACCTTTCTCTTTGCTATAATTGCTAGTAAAACGATATGCAAAAACATCACCCATATCCCATTTACAGTGGCAAAAACGATATTTTGATATTTTTTTAATTGGCGGCTGCGGAGACTCCAATTTTCTTTTGAGTGTTTCAAGAGTCATTTTCCAAGCAGCTTGCTTTTGCTGCTCAGACTCTCTCCAACGTTCCCATTCTTTGTCCTGCGACAAGTAAAACAGAGCTTTTTCTTTTACTTCCGGTAGCAATCTTCCGTAGTTCCACTGTGTATCTGCCAAGGCAAACCAAAACAACGGTTCCTCCTCCGTATCGCCGGTATTCATATTTTCATCAACAAGTTCTTTTGTTGCTTCCTCGTTTGTTTTTCCCCTTTTAAGTTTATCTAAGAAGTCGCCACGAATATCACTAGTCGAGTCGTTATCATACAACGACGTTCCCCATGTACCCACTTGATCACCTTCCCATCAAATTTAATAGTTCATCCTCTACTGCACCACCGAAAATGCTAATAATATTCCCGCGCCAGTTGCAGACAAAGTAGTAGTCGGTTGTAGTGCTGCCGTTCTTGTAGCGAACACCGGTCATGCTCACTCCGCCTATTTTTTGAAGAAGGCATAGAGAATAATAGAATAAAAAATCAATGTCATGATTGGAAGAAGCGTCACTCCGACAGTTACGGTCTTTCTGTATTTCTGCTCAATATATCCGCGTTTCAATCCCCATACCTGAGCGCACCACAATGAGACAAACGCTAACAGAGGCAAGAAAAGTTGTATTTTTGATAAAACATCGGACACCGGTCCCGGTATGTAAGCCCGAAAGAATCTTTCTACCGCGGCAAATATAGCGCAAAAAATAAACGCCGGCATAGCATAGAGCCACGATTGTTTGCCGATCTCTCCCCTTTTCACCTTGATTGCATAACGAACCGTTTCAAAAATCAATATCCCGGTAAATACAAGAGTCACCGCAATAAAAGTCCCGGGCGGCAAATAGCTCAATATTATGTACCTCCTAAGCCTGCATATGACTTAAACGCTTATTATAAAGTTCAATCTTTTTCGATATAATAATACAAATCCGCGGCGGCATATGCTTTATACAAATCCCCCGTTTCACGGTCTACGATATACCAGCCATGTGTAAACGTAAAATCTCTTCCGACTGTATATGCATGAGCTAAGAAATACGGCTTACCATTTATAACTACCTTATGGTCGATTTCCCTTATCATCTTGTCATTGTCCGGGGCGATTCTCGCATTAAGTATTGCTATAGCCTGCTTTTCTGTTAACAATTTGTCGTTATCATCGCCGGGCATTGTTTCGCTTTCCCTTGGATAATAATCTTCTCTTGTCTTAGCTATAATCCATTTCGTGTTCTCGTCCGTCGTTTCCAGTAAGGCACTGACCGCTTCGGAAAACTCCGTTGTGCTTTCTGCATCGGTCGCCTCTGATGTCGTATTTTCATCAACTGTTTCACTCGGCGAGGAACTTGTGTTTGACCTGCAAGCCGATAACAGCCCCAAAGAAACGCACAGAAGTGAAATGATTATCGCCGCAAACATCAATTTTGTTGCGACTCTTGTCTTTTTCATTATTAAATCTCCTCTTTGCATAAAGTTCGATAGTCTATCCTCTGCCGCTGCGCGGAGAATATAGTCGCAACACTTTTACTCCGTCTTTTCGCCGGGACAAGGGTCTGTTCCGCTTTTCTGCAGTTTTGCACAATACCGCTTTAGGAATATTACCCGTCCCAGCCAAAGGACTGCCTCCGCTAACGCGATAACCGGAATACCTATAACAACAACTCCAAAAAGTGCGCTCAAAACCTGAAGCGAAAATTCCGGGACTTCATAATAAGTCAAAACTATTTTGGAAAAAGCATCCGCAGCTTCGTCGCAAAATATAACCATGGAAAAACACAGCGGTATAACTATAAGCCACCGTATAAGATTACTCCTTTTTTTCATTTTTTCATAGTTGTCTAACTTTATTTTTCTGCCACATTTCGAACATTGATATTCTTCTTTAAGCACATCTTTTTCACCGCAGAACTCCCTAAAGCCGGGATATATTTTATGTCTGTCCGCATTTTTATGTTTATCTATATTTTTATTTCTTTCGTACCGCGCAAGTGCTTGCCGTGGTTGAGCCGATGCTGAAAAATGTATAAATCTTTTACTCCGTCTTTTCGCCGCAGCATGGGTCTGTTCCTCTTTCTGCAGTTTTGCACAATACCATTTAAGAAAAAATACTCGTCCCAGCCAAATAACTACCATCAGCAACATAAAAAATAAAAATCCTGCAACAACAACGGCAAAAAATACGCTCAAAAGCCGAAGCAAAAAATCCGGGATTTCATAAACTATTTTCAAAAAAGCATCCGCAGCTTTGCGAGCAAATATAATAAAGAAGTAGAAATACAGTATATATAGAAACCATTGTATGCAGCTATCTCTGTATTTCATTTTTTCATAGTCGTCTATCCTTATTTTTCTGCCGCATTTCGAACATTGGTATTCTTCCTTAAGTGTACGGTCTGCTTTAAATAATCCCTTACCATAAAACTCCCTAAAGCCGGGATATATTTTATGCCTGTCTGCATTTTTATGTTTATCCATATATCTTAATTCCTTTCATACCGCACGGATGCTTGCAGTGGTTGATATCTGATTGGAGTGATATCTCGAACTATTCTGCCGCAGTTCTATAAATAACCGGCTCGTCCGTATGTCAGACATCCCAATAAAACCTGCCTCTCCACCATGACGGAGGAAACCACCAATGGAAGCCTTTACCTTTACTGTGAATCTCAAACCACAACAAGCACGCAAACGATACTGCCATAAGCCCAAATTCACAATACTTATAAATTGAAGTAGAATTAACTCCGAAAGAGTCCATTACCAGAATCAGAAGAACTAAATCTGAAGTCATCAAAAAAACATATATCGCATAGATAACTCTTATGTAATTTCTGCACCGCGATTCGTTCATATGTTTCTTGCTATAGACATAGCCCGTAAAGAATTTATACAAAAAATTATGACCCTTTCGATATCTGCGCCTGTTTGACTTGGATTTATCAATAAAGAAAAGGTAATCCAAGACGATTTTTGATACTAATTTAAGGATAAAAAATATACATATATTACTTGTGATTACCATTTTAGCCATAGAGCACCTCAGATGTTTAAAACCCTGCGTCGTTTGTCCAGCGTTATTTAAGAGTACATTCGCCCCTAAAGAAGCCAACAAACTTTCCGTTTTTGTCACGCGACGTTTGGTGTGAAAGATAAAAAACTCCCGTTGACACCGAAAACGTTTCAAAAATTGCATAGGTTGCTACAATAATCAAGTTGTTCTCCCTTACAAAATAGTAAACTATACTTATTATAACGAGTGCCACTATAGTAATAACATTTGAGATTATATCCCACACATGATACTTCTCAATATTGGGGCTAAAATCCTGCTCGGGAAGACTATTTATCGTCGCTCTTATGTAGCGCATGGTTTTTCTTTTGAAATATTTCTCTTTTCGCCACTCCCGCCTTTGGCGGTTAGTCATGCCTTTTTCAAACAGAAAGATTACGGAATCCTTATATATAAGATGATTGACAAATCCATTTATTAAAATTAAAACTATTACAATAAATATTGGGGCTGTTCTTACTTCATCCAATGTAAGCGCCATTTATTTATCACCGTCCTTATTTCAATCTCTGTCCTTGATTATAAGTATAACAGCAAATAATTCTCTTATCAATAACAATCGCAAAAATTGACACTTTGCGCAGACGGGCGCGCAAGTTTGCCGTATATAAAAACTCCGCCCGGAGAACCGGACGGAGCTTTCGGCATCTGAATTACAGCAAGTCCATTATTTATATATCATTTCCTGTCCGATACTTCCGAAAAACGTCAGAAGAATCATCGGTTCGCAACAGAGAAGATATTATAGCCCTGAACCGTCGCCGATTGTCATTTGCATCTTCTCAAAATTTTATTTTCTCTCTTTCGGTCGGTACGATGCTTCGCACCTCGCAGCGCGCACCGAGCCCAATGCTAAAGCTTGTTGTTATATTCCGGGTCGCCCGGAAATTTGATTGCACAGTTTTTGTTAGGCGAACCACTCCATTATTTTGCCTAATACTCCGATGACTGTCATTCCGCAAAAGCCGAGTGCCCATATGCCCGAAAAAATGACCAGCCAAAATGCCTGCTCAAACGGGTTCATATTCAACGGATTCATTTTCGTTTCCTCCAAATTATTTTTTCATGTACCGCACGATTGATTTTTGTTCCGCCAAAAGTTTCTTAGCCCATCGGAATCACGTCCTTTACTTTAAAATTGCACATAGAAAAAATTTTCTCTAACCTGCTTTTGTTTTTATGTATTTATCTCCCGCTCCGTAATGTCGCACAGCGGGCAGAGGGTATGTCCTCTGCCGCTGCGCTTACATAGGAGTAGAGAGGTGGTTGTCATTTTCAAGCCGCGAATATGCGGAACAGGCGGCAATATATTTTGCCATACGCCCGCCTTTTCGGGATAAATTATAATGCAAAATTGCGTTCTATGTAGCCGCCGATGCAAAAGTATAGATAAAACATGCGAAAAAAGAGATTTTTTGTTCTCAACTATCCTACATATATAGTCTGCGAAAATGAAAAAGGTTACACTTTTTTCAAAAAATTTTTTTAATTTTTGGGCGGGTATTGTATTTACTGAATTAAACAAAAAAACTCCGCCCGGAGAACCGGACGGAGCTTTTGATTTAGATTTACGCGTTGTGCTTCTTGATAGCTGCCTGAGCTGCGCTGAGGCGTGCGATCGGCACGCGGAAGGGCGAGCAGGAAACATAATCAAGGCCGATGTCGTTGCAGAACTCGACGGAAGTCGGGTCGCCGCCGTGCTCACCGCAGATACCGCAGTGGAGCTTCGGGTTGACGGGCTTGCTCATAGCGATGGTCATCTGCATGAGCTTGCCGACGCCGTTCTGATCAAGCTTTGCGAACGGATCGTTCTCAAAGATCTTGGTGTCATAGTAAGCGTTGAGGAACTTGCCTGCATCGTCACGGCTGAAGCCGAAGGTCATCTGAGTCAGATCGTTGGTGCCGAAGCAGAAGAAATCAGCCTCAGCAGCGATCTCGTCAGCGGTGAGAGCCGCTCTCGGGATCTCGATCATGGTGCCGACCTCATACTCAAGGTCAATGCCGGCAGCCTTTATCTCAGCGTCGGCAACCTCGACAACGATCTTCTTGACGAACTTGAACTCCTTGACGTCGCCGACAAGGGGAATCATGATCTCGGGAACGATCTTCCAATCGGGATGCTTCTTCTGAACATTGATAGCAGCGCGGATAACAGCAGCGGTCTGCATCTTTGCGATTTCGGGATATGTGACAGCCAGACGGCAGCCGCGGTGACCCATCATCGGGTTGAACTCATGGAGAGAAGCGATGATAGCCTTGATATCCTCAACGCTCTTATGCTTTGCAGCTGCAAGAGCCTCGATGTCAGCCTCCTCGGTGGGAACAAACTCATGGAGAGGCGGATCAAGGAAGCGGATGGTGACCGGCTTGCCTTCGAGGGTCTCATAAAGCTTCTCGAAGTCGCCCTGCTGATAGGGAAGAATCTTCTCAAGAGCTTCTTCTCTCTCTTCAACAGTATCGGAGCAGATCATCTCGCGGAAAGCAGCGATTCTGTCAGCCTCGAAGAACATATGCTCTGTACGGCAAAGGCCGATGCCCTCTGCGCCGAGCTCAACAGCCTTGGCTGCGTCGCGCGGAGTATCTGCGTTGGTGCGAACCTTAAGGGTTCTGTACTTATCAGCCCAGCCCATGATTCTGCCGAACTCGCCTGCGATGGAAGCGTCGACAGTCGGGATGATGCCGTCATAGATGTTACCGGTGGAGCCGTCGATGGAGATGAAGTCGCCCTCATGGAAGGTCTTGCCCGCAAGGGTGAACTTCTTGTTCTCCTCGTCCATGATGATCTCGGAGCAGCCGGAGACACAGCAGGTACCCATACCACGGGCAACAACAGCTGCGTGAGAGGTCATACCGCCGCGGACAGTCAGGATACCCTGAGATGCCTTCATGCCGGTGATATCCTCGGGAGAGGTCTCAAGGCGGACAAGGACAACCTTCTCGCCTCTTGCCTTCCAAGCCTCAGCGTCGTCAGCGGTGAAGACGATCTTGCCGCATGCAGCGCCGGGAGAAGCGCCAAGACCCTTACCGATCGGGGTAGCGGCCTTGAGTGCCTTTGCATCAAACTGGGGATGAAGGAGGGTGTCGAGGTTTCTGGGCTCGATCATAAGAACAGCCTCTTCCTCGGTTCTCATACCCTCGTCAACGAGATCGCAGGCGATCTTGAGAGCTGCCTGAGCGGTTCTCTTACCGTTACGGGTCTGAAGCATGAAGAGCTTGCCGTGCTCGACGGTGAACTCCATGTCCTGCATATCTCTGTAATGGTCTTCAAGAATCTTGCAGACCTTCTTGAACTCTGCGAACGCCTCGGGGAACTTCTGCTCCATCTCAGCGATCTTCATGGGAGTACGGACACCTGCGACGACGTCCTCGCCCTGTGCGTTGGTGAGGAACTCGCCGAACAGACCCTTAGCGCCGGTTGCGGGGTCGCGGGTGAACGCAACGCCGGTGCCGCAGTCATCGCCCATGTTGCCGAACGCCATGGACTGGACGTTAACGGCAGTACCCCACGAATAGGGGATATCGTTGTCGCGGCGATAGACGTTTGCGCGGGGGTTGTCCCACGAACGGAAAACAGCCTTGATAGCGCCCATGAGCTGCTCCTTGGGATCGGTCGGGAAATCGGTGCCGATCTTTGCCTTGTACTCAGCCTTGAACTGAGAAGCGAGCTCCTTGAGATCGTCAGCGGTAAGCTCGACGTCCTGGGTCACGCCCTTCTTCACCTTCATAGCGTCGATGAGCTGCTCGAAATACTTCTTACCGACCTCCATAACGACGTCGGAATACATCTGAATGAATCTTCTGTAGCAGTCCCAAGCCCAACGGGGATTGCCGGACTTCTCTGCGATAGCCTCAACGACTTCCTCGTTAAGACCGAGGTTAAGAATAGTGTCCATCATGCCGGGCATGGAAGCGCGGGCGCCGGAACGGACGGAAACAAGGAGCGGATTCTCCTTATCGCCGAACTTCTTGCCGGTGATGCCTTCCATCTTGACGATGTACTCGTTGATCTCTGCCATGATCTCGGGATTGATCTCGCGGCCGTCCTCATAGTACTGTGTGCAGGCCTCGGTGGTGATGGTGAAGCCCTGAGGAACAGGAAGACCGATGTTTGTCATTTCAGCAAGGTTCGCGCCCTTACCGCCGAGAAGCTCTCTCATCTGAGCGTTGCCCTCGGAGAACAAATAAACGTACTTGTGAGCCATGATATACCTCCGTAAATAGTGTTTTTAGCTGCGAAGAAGATGCAGAAACCAAAGGCTGCATCTTCGCCTCATGTTATTATAGCAGACCGGCAGGAAAAATACCATATATTTTTACAATAAAATAGCGATTTTTGCGACTTTTCTTTTGTACAGATTTGACTATACAATTATATATAGCGCAGGGAGAGCCTCCCTGCGCCGAAAAAGTGTCTGTAATTTAGATGTTCAGAACATAAAAGGCAAAAGAAAGCCCAACGCTGCAACAAAAATCAGCACGCCCGTAAATATTGCCCACAGTTGCCATGTATCTCCTTTAACAATGAGATTTACCGTTTTAAATCCCGAAAAAGTTGCGCCTACCGTTGCCAGAAAAACCAAAGCAACAATTAAAATAGAGGGATCCATAATTTGCATAGCATAGCCTCCTTTTACACTGTCCAAAGATATTCTTCAACCAACTGCTCATACGCAGCAGAGCGTTTTATGTCGACAAGCCTCACCTATTAACCGGCATTAAATCACCGACTTTCCAAAATCAATTATTGTATATCATTTATAAAAATCAATTAGCAAAAATATATTTCATATCAATATCGTCATCTGACAAATTAATTTTATCAAATTATATTTCCAATGTCAATACAAAAGACAATTATTTTTTGTATTGTGCATTTAATATGCAATGTTTGTTGACACATCTTTATTTTTTGCGCAATCTGTGCTCAACAAACGGCACATCGCGACCGACAAACAGGATTTCATCACAAGCTGCGTTCTTCTCGATTTATAAAATCTTTGAAAAATCGCGCCGTCATATGCACAATGGCTTGTAATTTCACTCTTTTTCTGTCATAATATATTTTAAGATACCGCACGGGTATCAATAAGGAAAGGACAATGAGCTTTATGGATAAGAAATGTGCTGTTATTCTCGCCGCCGGCGAAGGCACGCGAATGAAGAGCAAAAAGCCGAAGGCTCTCGCCGAGGTTCTGTTCGCGCCGATGATCGACTGGGTCATAGGCGCCGTAAAAGAAAGCGGCATAGACGACATATGCGTTGTTAAAGGCTTCGGCGCGGAATATCTCGACGCGCACCTTGCAGGCGGCTGCGAGACTGTTCTCCAGAGCGAGAGACTCGGAACGGGTCACGCCGTTTTGCAGGCGGGAAACTTTATTGAAAACAACGGCGGCGATGTCCTCGTTTTAAATGGCGACGCTCCGTTCATCGACGCAAAAACAATATACGATGCACTCGCCCTGCACAAGAAAGAGGGCAACAGCGTCACCGTTATCTCTGCGGAGATAGACGATCCGACCGGCTACGGCAGGATAATCCGCTCGGCGGACGGTTCGGTTGAAAAGATAGTCGAACAGCGCGACGCGAACGCCGAAGAGGCGGCTGTAAGAGAAGTCAACTCCGGCGCGTTCTGGTTTGACGGCAAAGCTCTGATGCGCGCGCTCAACAGCCTCAACGCAAAGCGCGCGAGCGGAGAGAACACGAAGAAAGAGTTCTATCTGACCGACGCTCTTGAAGAGATAAAGTCCTACGGTCTACGCGCAGGTTCGTTCACGGCGCAGAGCGAAGATATAATCCTCGGCGCGAACGACAGAGTTCAGCTCAACGCTCTCAACGAGCTTGCCCGTCACCGCGAGCTTGAGAAGCATATGCGTGCGGGCGTGTCGATCCCCTGCACCGACGGCGTCATTATCTGCCCCGGCGCAAAAATCGGCAGGGACACCGTGATCCTCACCGGCTCTGTGATAAAAGGCGACAGCGTTATCGGCGAGGACTGCACGATAGGTCCCGACTCGCTCGTTGAAAACAGCACGATAGAAAACGGCGTTTCGTTCGTCCGCTCGGTCTGCTACTCGTCGAAGATACTCGACGGCGCGGACATCGGTCCGTTCGTCCGCATCCGTCCCGGCAGCGTTATCGGCAGTTCAGTCCATGTCGGCAACTTCGTTGAAGTCAAGAACAGCACGATAGGCGCAGATACAAAGATATCTCACCTTTCGTATATCGGCGACTCCGATCTCGGCACGGGAATCAACATCGGCTGCGGCTGCGCTACGGCTAATTACTCCGGCAACAAGAAGAGTCGCACCACAATCAAGAACGGCGCATTTATCGGATGCCACACCTGCCTCGTGGCTCCCGTTGAGGTCGGCGAAAACGCATACACGGCGGCAGGCTCGACCGTGACCGAGAATGTCCCCGACAACTCGCTCGCAGTCGCCCGCTCCAGACAGACGGTCAAAAAGGGCTGGGTGAAGATAAAGCAGCCCTATAAGCATAAAGTTTAAAAGAAAGACGGTGAAATTGCCATGAAGAAAGGCAAGAAAGCGGCGATAATCATTATTGCCGTCATCGCGGCCGCGGCGATAGTTGTCGGCGGACTCGTCCTCGGAGGAGTCATCCCTGTCGGCAACAAGAGAACGGCATCTGCACAGGAGATAGCTGTTGACGACACCGCAATGACCGCATACAAGACTATCCCCCAGGTCTACAAGATTACACTCAAATCGCTCTACGGCATGAGCGCCGACGATGTTGCAAAGTTCTATGAGAACAACTGCGAGGGCTGGAACGTTTACGCCCAGACAGTCTCAATAAAGAACCGCAGCGACACTGCGATAGTCATCTCCAACGCGAAGAGCGAAGCGAACGGAACGGACAACATCTGGGTCTGCTCGCGCACCAACGAGGCCAACTATGTGACCATCGCTCCCGGCGAAACCGGGACATTCACATTCAATGTCCTCGCCAAGGGCTACAACAGCCCCGACGCTGTCAAATCGGCTCTCAAGAAGCTCAACCCGAGCATCGTGTTTGCGGAGAACAAGTCCGCCGCGAACCAGTCGTTCGTAAAATTTGACATGGCAAACGCCGACAAATTTGCGATCGATATAAAGTTCTGATAAAGCCAAAATAACATACGGGCGCTCGGGTTTCCGGGCGTCCGTATAAAATGTAAGGGAAAAAGATATGAATTTTTTCAGACGCACTCCCCGCGCTGTCGGCGCACCCGAATTTTTGATAGTCGGGCTCGGCAACCCGGGCAAGGAATATGAATTTACCCGCCACAATGCTGGCTTTCTCTGCCTCGATCTCTTCGCGCAGGAGAACGATATAAAAATAAACCGCTTGAAGTTCAACGCACTCATCGGAGACGCGGAACTCGGCGGCAAGCGCTGCATTCTCGCAAAGCCTCAGACATTCATGAACAACTCCGGCGAGGCGGTGCGCGACATAGCCTCGTTCTACAAGATTCCGCCCGAAAAGATAATCGTAATTTTTGACGACATCTCTCTTCCTTGCGGCAGGCTCAGAATACGCCGCAAAGGCACGGACGGCGGTCACAACGGAATAAAGAGCATAATATATCAGCTTCAGAGCGATCAGTTCCCGCGCATCAAGCTCGGCATCGGCGCGAAGCTACACCCAGAGCAGCCGCTCGCCGACTGGGTGCTCTCGGTCATGAAAGGCGACGACCTCGAAAATCTGCGCTCCGCCTGCCTCGAGGCGTGCGACGCGATTCCCCTGCTCGTAAACGGAGAGATCGAAAAGGCAATGGGACTCTACAACGCCGCAAAATAACCGCGCGGCGACCGAGTCCCATTAAAAAGTCAGATCTTGAAGTTTTTCATCGAGGACACATCGTCCATTATGCCGCTGACGGTCTTCATAGCCTTTGCGGCGCTCTTCTTGACATTCTTTTTCGCCTTTTTGAGCGAATTGTTCGAGCCCATCATCATCGCACCCGACACTGCGGCCGCCGCGCCGCCGACTGCGAGGGCGACCATGACATTTTTGGCAGTCGATCCGGACTGAGCCATCTTCATAAAAGAACACACCCCTTTTTATTTTTCAGAACGCTTCGGGCGTTCCCTTTATATTTTGAGCAGGGAGCGTGCCGGGATTCAAGACAAAATTTGTTTTGTCAAAACGCACGAAACAGGAGGACAAAAATGCAGCTGAACATAGTTCTCGTTGAACCGGAAATACCGCAGAACACCGGCAACATCGCGCGCACCTGCGCAGCGACCGGCTCGCGCCTGCACATAGTCAAGCCCATGGGATTCGCCATTGACGACCGCAAGCTTAAAAGAGCCGGACTCGACTACTGGCATCTGCTCGACATAACATATTATGAGAACCTCGCGGACTTCTTCGAGAAGAACGCAGGCGGAAAATTTTTCTATTTTTCAACCAAGGCGGAGCACATCCATTCGGATGTAGTTTATCCCGACAACGCCTACATAGTCTTCGGCAAGGAGACAAAAGGACTGCCCGAGGAGCTTCTGCACGACAACCCGGACAGTTGCGTAAGAATACCGATGATAAACAATTCGGACGCCCGCAGTCTGAATCTCTCGAACTCCGTCGCCGTCGGCGTATACGAAGTTTTGCGCCAATGGGGATATCCCGAGCTGCTGACAAAAGGCAAACTGACAAAATTTGACTGGGACGAATAACGGCGAATAAACGGACGGAAGCACCCGCTTTGCGGCTATTATTAAATTTATAAACGGTGTGACTTTTCGGTCGCGCCGTTGTTTTTAAGTTGTGAGTTGTGGGGCGGTGCAAATTTGGGATTTGTCGTGAAATCTGTCAGGCTCCCCTGTAGGGGAGATGGCTCGGCGTGAGCCGAGACTGAGGGGTTATTCCGCTTCGTTCAAAGTAATAAGTAAAAGTGAAAAACGAAGAAGTGTGCGGTAGGGGCAGATATCATCTGCCGACAAAACTTGAAAAAATACTTGGCACACGCTCCCAGGCGTTGTAGGGTGCGGCGACCTCGACGCACCGATGCCGCGACAACGGCACGAAATAGAATTGTAAAATTCATTTTCTACCTTCGCTACGCACTATAATTAAATGATATATACTTCCCGCGTTTCGACATTTTCTTTTTGTTTGAAAAAGAAAACGCCTGCAAAAGAAAAGCAAAAGGACTCTCGCAGGAGGAGCTCGCGGTCAAGCTGAATGTCGTGCGGCAGACCGTGTCCAAATGGGAGCAGGGGTTGTCCGTCCCCGATTCGGATATGCTTATATCTCTTTCGGACACGCTCGAAACTCCTGTGAGCACACTGCTCGGCGAGAATGTCGTAAAGCAGGAAGCGGACGAGCTGAAAGCGATATGCGAAAGGCTCGAGGTGATAAACCTGCAGCTCGCGCGAAGAAAAATCGCGAGAAGAACGGCGCTTCACTGGCTGTTTATTGCAATCTGCGCGGCTATAATAATTATCTCTGCGGTGCTGATATCGCTCGGCAGCCCGTATCTCGGCCGGAATTTCAGCGACCCGGAGACTGCCGTTTTCGGCACTGTTTATCATGTGTTCGAGTGGCTGTTTGTCCGATTCGCGCCGATAGCTTTTGTCGGTTCGCTAGTCGGGGCTTTTATGACGCGAAAGAAGTGATTTGTTTGATTTGTCCTCTGCCGATTGGCAGGGGGATTTTTCGCGTTGAAAATGCGGCGGGATGTGGTATAATCAAAGCGAGAAATCAGTAAAATTTTTAATATATATGAGAAAGAGGTATGAAAAATGAAAGTGCTCATTATCAACGGCAGCCCGAGGATAAACGGCAACACTTCGCTCGCCATCAAAGAAATGGAAAAGATTTTTGTAGCGCAGGGTGTTGAGACCGAGACGGTGCAGGTAGGCAATATGGATGTCAGAGGCTGCATCGCCTGCAGACGGTGCGGCGAGCTTGGGAAATGCGTCTTTGACGATATTGTCAATGAGCTTGCGCCGAAATTCCGCGAGGCGGACGGCCTTGTTGTGGCAAGTCCCGTCTATTATGCCTCTGCCAACGCGACGCTGATAGCCGTCCTCGACAGACTTTTTTACAGCACGCCTTTTGACAAGACTATGAAGGTCGGCGCGAGCGTAGTCTGCGCAAGGCGCGGCGGATGTTCCGCGACATTTGACGAGCTGAATAAGTATTTCACTATATCCAATATGCCGATAGCTTCGAGCCAGTATTGGAACTCGATCCACGGGCGCGAAAAGGGCGAGGCCGACATGGACGAGGAGGGAAAGCAGATCATGCGCACCCTCGCGCGGAATATGACTTTTCTTATGAAGAGCATCGCTCTGGGGAAAGAAAAATTCGGGCTCCCGGAGACGGAAGAACACGCATGGACGCATTTTATCAGATAAAATTCCGATGAGGCTCCCCGCTTTGGGGAGCCTCTATTCTTATGCGCGGACGCACAGCCGCGGCTCCCCTGCGGACAGAAATCTGTCACCTTCGGCATATCCGCGCTTGTTTTGGATTTCGTGGGGAACGACCCCATAGCATAATATGCCGAAAGGGTGAAAACGGACAGCCGCAAAATAAAAACAGCCGCCGTATTCAGCGTGAAAAACCGAATCGGCGGCTGTTAAATTTATATATCAGAGTGTGTCAAAAAATCCCTTGGCGAGCACATAAGCCTGCTTGCCGTCGTGCGACATATATGTCGAGTGCCCCGCGCCCTTGATTATCGCGATGCGGCTGTTGGGGATCTTTCTGTACATATACGCCGTATCGGAGAGCCACATGATATCATGCTCGCCCGCAACGATATAGGTCGGCGCAGTTATCTCGCCGAGCATTTCGGCAGTGATATCCGGCAAGGTGAGCATCATATCATTGAGCTTATCGTGGTGGAACATATTGTTGAATTTCACGCCGATGATAAAATACGGCTTCATCGTCTTGGGACTCGTATTCGCGCCGCAGGATATTATCGCGCCGGGGATATCCGGGTATCTCGCGGCGAGCGTCAGCGCAATTATGCCGCCGTCGCTGTGTCCCATGATATATGGCTTTCTGAGCTTCATCGCGGCGATGAACTGTGCGGTGTCGTCCGCCATGGATTCATAGTCTATCGTGCCCGGGTCGCTGCTCTGTCCGTGGCAGCGGCTTTCAATTACATAGACCGTGTAGTCGTTGGCAAGATAGCTTGCCGCCTCGGCGAGCGACTTCGCGCTGCCGCCGTTTCCGTGGATCAATACAAGCGGCTGCTCGCCATTGCCGTAAACGACATAGTGCATCCTGACATTTTTGAGCTGAACAAAATCGTCGCGCACCGGCTCCTGCGGCGCGGGAAGCGACGAGGTGTCGAGCGTGATAAGATTATATTTTTCCGAGTCGATGCGGTTCTTTATTCTGTATGTGCCGAACCCGGCGGCAACCGCCAGCGCTATGCATCCGACGGTTATCGCGGCAATTTTAAGACCCTTTTTCGATGATTTTTTCATTTCTTTTTCTCCTGCCTGCGGCATTTTCTGTATGCTATTTCGCGGGATATCTCCTGACCGAGAACATAGAATCTGGTACTCTTGAATTTATCTTCGGCGCGTTCTATCTTGCGCTGCTGCGGCGTGATATTGCGCAGGGTCACTTCATGCATATTGCCGTCGTCGAGCACGAACGCCTGAGTTAAACATATGCCGCCCTTGCCGAGCAGCTGAGCGCGGACATAGCAGCCGATGTTCTGCGACGCGGCGATGAGATCGATTTTTTCGCCCTCAGCGATTATTTTGCCGTTTGATATCCACTGCACGCGGTTATAATTTTTGCCCTCGATGCTTATGCTCTGCTCATCTTCATTCACGGTTATGCGCGTGACGGTCGGATATTCGCCCTCGCCGACAAAATCTTTACCGAGCTCATATACAGCGCGCCTGCCGACGGAGAAAAATGTGCCGTTCTCCATGCCGCGGCGGACGGTCTGCTCCGTCCTGTCCGGCAGAACAAAATCCATGAAGCTCGTGTCGATATCGGAGAACACATGGGCGTCGCTGTTCGCGAAGCCCCAGACATTTCTGCCGCTCGGTATGACCGCCGGAAGCAGTTCGTCCCAGAGTATGCGGTCGGCGCAGGTCACGGTGTCGATGCGGTTGAACGCCTCGATGCCGAGGCACGACGGATATTTTTTTAATATATCGGCGAACAGCTCAATATTCTTTTTCTCGTGAGCGTGGTTCACATCGACGTATGATTCGAGCCAGTCGCCGGGGTGGTTTATGACGGAAAGCCCGCCGCTCTCGGCGACGCCCTTGACAGACCCTTCAAAGTCGTTTTCGTGCCCGACGAGCCCCTGACCGTATTCGGTGAAAAAGCCGTTGACATGGGCTTTTGTGAGCACGGCGGTGTTTATCTCGATTCCGTATCTTAAATCGGTCATGCCGCGCCCGCGGTTTTTGTATGTGCCGTCGAGTATCGCGCCGTACTCCTCGTCGCTGAGCCATGTCGGCTTTTTTATAATGGAGCTGACTGAGAGCACGGGGATGCGGCGGGGCTTCTGATTCCAGCCGTGGTTCACGACCCCGTGGTCGGTCATGGCGAGAATATCAAAGCCCGCGTCGTAATATGCCTTTATCATGTCCGAAAAATCGACCTGCGCGTCGCTCGCGGTCGAGTGTGTGTGCAGATTGGTTTTGTAATGATGCCAGCTGTCCCAGTCAACGCCGGCATAGGGGTTTATTATCTTGAATTTTCTCAAAGTGAGCACCTCTTGAAAACAAATTTATCCGCTCTTATATTACAGAAAATTAATCTTTTTGTCAACGCACACTATTGCTTATATCGGCGGCGGAGGTTATAATAATATCAACGAGAAATCGGGAGGAGATACGAATGAAAGCTTTTATGGACAAGGATTTTCTGCTTGAGAGCGACACCGCGCGCGAGCTTTTCGCCGCAGCTAACGAGATGCCGATATTCGACTGGCACTGTCACCTGTCGCCCAAGGAAATATATGAAAACCGTGCGCCCGAGGATATAGCATGGCTCTGGCTCGCGGGCGATCACTACAAGTGGCGCGCGATGCGCTCCTGCGGCGTCCCGGAAAAATACATCACGGGCGACGCCTCCCCGCGCGAAAAATTCATGGCGTGGGCGAAGATAATGCCGTATCTTCTCGGCAATCCGCTCTATCACTGGACTCACCTCGAGCTTCAGAGATATTTTGACATATATGAACCGCTGAGCGAAAAGACGGCGGAGGATATCTGGAACCGCGCGAACGCGAAGATAGCGGCGGGCGGATTCACCCCGCGCGAGCTTATTGAAAACTCGAATGTCGTGTGCCTCTGCACGACCGACGACGCGGCGGACAGTCTCGAATATCACAAGCTCATCGCCGAGGACAAGAGCTTCAAATGCCGCGTTATCCCGGCGTTCAGACCCGACAAGGCGCTCGGCATCGAGCTGCCCGGCTACCGCGACTGGGTGAAGGCTCTTGAAAAAGCTTCGGGCGAAAAAGTCGACAGCTACGAAAAGCTTACCGAAGTGCTCCTGAGCCGAATCGACCTGTTTGAAAAGATGGGCTGCCGCGCGAGCGACCACGCATTCACCCGCGTGCCCTATAAGCGCGCAGATGCGGCGGAGCTCGACAGAGTGTTCAAAAAGGCTCTCGGCGGCGAGGAGCTGAGCGAATGTGAAGTTGACGAATACAAGACCGAGCTTATGCGCTTCTTTGCAAAAGAATACGCGCGCCGCGGCTGGGGCATGGAGATACACATCGGCGCAACGCGCAACAACAATTCGCGTATGTTCAAATCTCTCGGCCCGGACAGCGGTTTCGACTCGATAGCCGACCACGAGGTTGCGGACAATCTTTCGCGCCTGCTCGACTCCCTCGATGTTGAAGATCTTCTCCCAAAGACCATACTCTTCACGCTCAACCCCAAGGACAACTATGTTCTCGGCGCGATGCTCGGCAACTTCCAGAATTCGCAGGCGGCGTCGAAGATTCAGTTCGGCTCGGCGTGGTGGTTCAACGACAATATCGACGGCATGCGCGAGCAGATGAAAGCGCTTGCGAACACCGGCGTGCTTTCTAAATTCGTCGGCATGGTGACGGATTCGCGCTCGTTCCTGTCCTATCCGCGCCACGAATATTTCCGCCGCATACTCTGTGATCTTATCGGCAGCATGGTCGAGCGCGGACTCTATCCCACGGATATGGACACGCTCAAGAAGATAGTCTGCGACATCTCGTTCAACAACGCGAAGGAATATTTCGGGATATGAAAGTAAGGCGCGGATTATTTTACACCGCCTCGCATGAGTGGGTCGATTTCATGCCCGACGGCACGGCGAGGGTCGGGATATCCGACTTCGTGCCGCAAAAGCGCGGGAAGATATCTTTTCTGAACCTCTGCGACGAGGGCGAATATTATCAGTCCGGCGAGGTCATCGGCGACGCCGAGGCGTTCAAGGGCGTTTGGGATATCTCCGCGCCGATAAGCGGGACCGTGCTGAGAATAAACGACGACTTGCTCGACGACCCGCAGAGCATAAACAGCGACCCATACGGCTCATGGCTCGCCGAGTTCGGCGACGCAGAGCGGACGGCTAAGCTCATGACGGCGCAGGAATACTGCAAATATCTCGGGAAAGAAGCCGAAATGATATAATAAAATAAAGCCGGACGGAGAAAATCCGTTCGGCTTTTGTTTTAGCTCAATTTTTTAAATCCCGCTTCGTTGACTCGTTTGGTGACATATTCGTCCGACAGATTGTAGACCAGCGTTCCGATTTTTGCGTATTCGTCGGAATCCTCGTCTCCGCAGAGCATTGCGAAGCCCTTTCCGATATTGACGCTGATGTTGAATGCTTTTCTGACGGCGAGATAATATATCGAAAACGAAGCGCCCTCCATGACATTGTCATAGAAGCCCTCGCTCAAGTCGTCGTACATGGCGTTTACCGCCTCGTTCGAGATGACCGGCGGCAGCAGACGGTGGAGAGTCAGCTGCGCGGTGAACAGCATGAGCACGCGCGCCTGATAGAGCACATTTGACGGCAGCTCCTGCGGGTCGACTCCGCCTTTTGCCTTTATGTCTATCCCGCCGAGCTTCGCCGCGTTTTCGGGCGTGAACTGCGCGAGACTCCTGCCGAGCTTGCGTGCGCGGCGGAGATTACCGTTTGAGCGCTGGGCGTCAAGCTCCTGTACGGCGTGCAGTATATCCTGGCTGAGGTCGGTTGATTCCTCAGCCTGTTCTTTCTTTTCGTTTGACGGATGGAATACTTTGATATCCTTATCCTCTTCGGGACGCATTGCGATCCCTCCTAACTTATTTGGCGCGCTTTTTGAGCATCGTCTTGTAGTCGCTGAGCGCCTTGAAATCGGCGGCGGGCGTAGCAAAATCGCCGACGCTGACGGTGCCTTTGTTATACATTCCGCTGAAGTCCGAGCCGCCTATTGCGAGGAGCTTGTGAGTCCTTGCGTAGTCGAGCATATCGTTCTGCTGCTCTTCGTTGCTCGACGGGCACCAGACCTCGATGCCGTCGATGCCGTATTTTACATAGCGGTCAAGCCCGGGCACGCTGTTATATTTATACGGGTGAGCGAGGACAGCTATGCCTCCCGCGCCGTGAATGGCGTCGATAACTTCTTTTACGCCGACGAACTTCGGCTCTACTATAATATTTTTCGGGCTGTCGGGGCTGAAAAGTTCGTTATATATATCGCCGTGAAAATCCTGAGTGATGCCGCATTCGACGAGTGCGTGCATAATGTGCTCCTCAAAGATTCCGGTCGAACCGGCGGCGCATTTCATGACAAGCTCGGCGGAGATAGGATAACGCTGAGCCGCCTTGAGAATCATATACTGCCCCGCTTTTTTGCGCGCGGCGTTGTTCTTGTGGCAGAGCTCCTCGAGCCTGTCCGGACTGTCGCAGAAGTAACCGAGAATATGTACCTGACGGCCGGTTACAGCATCCGATGCGGACAGTTCTACGCCGGGGACAACGGTCACTCCGCGTCTTGCGGCGATGATCCTGCCGCGGACGGAACCCGCCTGGCAGTCATGGTCTGTGATAGAAATGGTATCGACGCCGCGTTTTTTTGCGAGCATAATAAGGTCATCAATACCCATGGAACTGTTTGATAACTTCGTGTGACAGTGTAGATCAACTGACAAAATAAATCCTCCCTTGGAAATAAGACCCGGCAATGACCAAAGCCGCATTGTCAACGAAAGTGAACCGTGTATATACGATTGCGGCGCACGGGTCTGTGCGTGTATCTAAAGCGCATAATCCCTCAATATATCTTTTATTATACTCTTTTTTGCTGCTTTCTGCAAGCGGATTTCAAGATTTTATTTTCCGGTAATCATGCGCTAACCGAAAAATAACACTTAAAAAGCATCATAACAAAAAATATATAAAAATATTCCGCAGAAAACGAAATGATTTCGGGATGTAAAATTTAAGTTGCTTTGCATAGTCGGTCGGGATATGGTATAATCTACAAAGAATCGAAAGGGGGCGAAAGCTTGGAGCGCGTATTTATAGGCATGAGCGGCGGGGTCGACAGCTCCGTTGCCGCGGCTCTGCTCAAAGAGCGCGGATATGACACCGTGGGCGTGACCCTACGATTAAAGCCCGGCGACGGCGCGGACGGCGACATTGAGGACGCGAAAAATGTGGCGAAGGCTCTTAAAATAGAACACTGCGTGCTCGATTTGCGCGGCGAGTTCAAAGAAAAGGTCATGGACTATTTTGCCGCCGAATATCTGCGCGGAGCGACTCCGAACCCCTGTGTCGTCTGCAACAGAGAGATAAAGTTCGGCGCGATGCTCAAGTTCGCCCTCGAAAACGGCGGCGATTATGTCGCGACGGGACACTATGCCTCGCTCGACAAAAGCGGCGAACACACAAAGCTCCTGCGCTCGAACAGCGCGAAAGATCAGAGCTATTTTCTCTGCATGCTCTCGGAGTTTCAGCTCGCTCACGCGATGTTCCCGATAGACGGGATGGAGAAGAGCGCTATACGCGCCCTTGCGGAGAAATTTTCTCTGCCGGTCGCGCAGAAAAAGGACAGCCAGGAGGTCTGCTTTATCCCCGACAACGACTATTCATCATTCATCCGCTCGCACGGATTCAAAGACATGGGCGAGGGCGATTTTCTCGACACTCAGGGCAATGTCATCGGCAGGCACAAGGGTATAATGAACTACACCGTCGGTCAGCGCAAGGGGCTCGGCGCGTTCGGCCGCCCGATGTTCGTCACGCGCATCGTGCCGGAGCAAAACGCGGTTATCCTCGGCGAGAACGGCGCGCAGTATGCAAAGGAATTTACGGTCGAGGGCATAAACGCGATAAGCGCGCAAATGAGCGGCAGCTTCGACTGCGATGTCAAGATAAGATTCAGAGCCCCCGCGGCGCCCGCGCATGTTGAATTCGACTCAAAAAATACGGCGCGCGTCACATTTTTTGAAGAACAGAGATCGGTCACTCCCGGGCAGTTTGCGGCGTTTTATATCGGCAATGAAGTAATCGGCGGCGCCAAAATCGCAGGGGTTGAAACACAGCGAATTTTGTGATATAATATAACATAAAGGGAAAATAAAGGGAGGAAAGAGGGAATATGCCGGATTCGCTCATAACGAAAAGGGCGCTCGCTTCGTCACTCAAGGAACTGATGAAAACCCAGCCCCTGACGAAGATAAGCGTCGGAGACATATGCGAAAAATGCGGGATGAACCGCAAGAGCTTTTATTATCATTTCTGCGACAAATATGATCTTGTCAACTGGATATTCGACACGGAGTTCAGCGAGATTCGCAACCGCCCGGATCATATTGCGAACTTTGAAGAGATATGCGAATATTTTTATTCCGACCGCGAGTTCTACCGCAGTGCGCTTCAGATAACCGGACAGAACTCGTTCAGGGACTATTTCCGCATGCAGATTCACCCGGTGCTCAAGGAGCTTGTCGGCAATCTTTTTGACAGCGAAGAGGACACGGAATTTCTCGTGACATTCCTCGCCGACGGCACGGTCTCGACTCTCCTCCGCTGGCTCAACAGCTCCGACCCGGAGCCGCCGGAGGAGATGGCGCGCAGAGTCAGGCGCACCATGGTTGTGATATCCCAGGCGATCGTCACAACATATGAGGAAGAAGAAAGAAAAGCGGCAAAAGAATAACAAAAAGCGGAGGCTGAAGCAGTCTCCGCTTTTACTTTATTTTTCAGTATATCTGCACTTGGGATAACCCGAGCACCCATAAAAATTGCCGTATTGCCCATGCCTCAGCACGAGCGGCTTCTTGCAGTACGGGCAGACGCGGTTCTCCCTTTCGGTCTGCGCCTTCTGCCGATACGCCTTCACATCCTCCTTGTGCGCTCTTCGGGCTTCTTTTCCCTGTTCCTGATTTTCCTTGATATAATCATATATTTTTCTCGTATCCGCCGGGCTAAGCTTAGTTTCGTTCGCTTCCAAAAACATCTTCATCGCCCTGTTCATGGCGGGTAAGCTTGTGCAGACGACCGTATCGACTCTGTCTGATCTGTTCACATTAGACACCTTGCAGTCATCACACAGCATCAGCACAACAGAGTAGAACTCGACTTTAGCAAAATCAGAGAGCATCTTTTTGAGATATTCTACATGCTTTTTGTTCTGCATAATCGGATTGTAGAAATCATACCTGTGCCCGCCGAGGTAATACTGCCAATCCCTCTTTCGCCCATCGCCGTATATTTTAGCGTCGCTGAAAGTCTTTACTTCTACGACATAAATTCCGCTTGCGGCAATTATTATCAGGTCTATCTGGGATTTATGCTCGTCTTTTCCGTCGATAAGCACATCATGCAGAACATATGCATCTGAGAACACCGTCTTGCTGTAATAGGCGGCGAGCCGTTCGCCAAAGCCGCCCTTGACAGCATTGAGGTCGGGAAGTTTTTCCAATCAGGCTCATTTTTTCACATTTCCGAGCAATCTTTCAAGCTCTTTAAGTTCATCGGGAGTCAGGCGGGATTTATCCATGAGCACGACATTGTTATCGAGGCGCACGAGATAGATATATCCGTCCTGTTCGCCCCATCGGTCGAAAGCCGACCAGTTGTTTTTGCCCGTGCCGAGCGGCGAAGTTATCGCCACGCCGTCATCGTCAATGACATATTCCAAAGTTCCGCCCAAAACAGCATTGTTTTTCTTTTTCATAACCTTTTGCATTATGCTGAGCTGAAATTTTTTAGAAAACAAAATTATCAGCAGAAAAAGCACTGCAAAGCCGAGCAGCAGGAATCCGTTATCAACAAAGCCGCGTACGAACATCCACACGGCGAACGCCGCATATATGACACAGAGAACCGCCGAAACTGCAGAAGTCACCTTGCGCCTTTTCAGATTGTTCGGCGTGTTGAGCGAAATTTCTGCGAGGATTTTCTGCTCCTTTTCGCCGGGTTCGGTCTTGTATCTTACCATGTTTTCACCCCTTATTTAAGCTTATGCACAAACAGACCGCTGAGCAGTTTCGGCTCGAACCAGGTTGATTTCGGCGGCATTATCTTGCCTGCGTCGGCTATATCCATAAGGTCGTCAACGGTCGTCGGGAACATCGAAAATGCGAGGCACATGTCGATCTGCGCCCTGCGCTCGAGCTCTTTAAGGCCGCGTATGCCGCCGACGAAGTCAATTCTCTTGTCGGTGCGCGGATCGTCTATTCCGAGCACAGGAGAGATGAGATTCTGCTGAAGTATCGAAACATCGAGCGCTGCGACCGGGTCGGACGCATCGAAAGTGCCGTCCTTTGCGGTGAGCTTGTACCACTTTCCACCGAGGTACATTCCGAAGGTGTGCTTCTCCTGCGGCTTATAAGGCGACTCGGGCGCGGATTCAACGGTAAAGCTTTCGCTTATTTTTGCTATAAACTCGTCCTGAGTCAGACCGTTTAGGTCTTTTATGACTCTGTTGTAGTCCATTATCGCAAGCTCGCTCTGCGCGAACAGCACGGCGAGGAAGAAGTTGAACTCCTCATTTCCGGTATAACCGGGGTTCTGCTCCCTGCGCTTTTGACCGACCTTGACAGCCGAGGCGGCGCGGTGATGGCCGTCCGCGATATAGAGCGAATCGATGCCCGCGAAGAGAGACGAAAGTTTCTTTATCGTCTCGGGGCAGTCAATAACCCAGACTGTCTGGGCGACGCCGTCGGAGACGAAATCATAGACCGGCTCATGCTCCGCCTGCCACGCCTTGACGATATCGCCGACCGTGGCGTTGTCTCTGTAGGTCAGGAAAATAGGTCCTGTGTTCGCGTCGCAATAATCGACATGATTTATTCTGTCCTGCTCCTTGTCGGCGCGGGTCAGCTCATGTTTCTTTATGACATTGTTCATATAGTCGTCTATCGACACGCAGCCGACGAGACCCGTCTGACTTCTGCCATCCATTATCTGACGGTATATGTACATGCAATCCGACTTGTCCTGCTTGCAGATGCCGTCGGTTTCGAGCTTTTGGAGATTTTCCGCCGCCTTGTTGTAGACAGCTTCGGAATAGAGCTCTGTGCCGACGGGCAAATCGACCTCCGCCTTGTCGACATGGAGGAACGAATAGGAATTGCCCTTTACCATCTCGCGGGCTTCGTCGCTGTTCATAACATCATAGGGAAGAGCCGCAACACGCGATGCATATTCGGGGATGGGTCTTACTGCTTTGAAGGGTCTGAATACTGCCATAATGAGACATCCTTTCTTGAGCTTAATTACATTTTGCCCGTCTTTTTGCCGCCGAGCTTTATGCCCGAGAGCACATTGGTGTCGAACGAATAGGTTATCGACTCGCGCTCGCGTTCACGCTTCATGGCAAGCGATATCATCTCGTCGATAAGCTCGGTGTATTTGACTCCAAGAGGCTCCCAGAGGTAGAACGAGAGCGAGCCGGGAATCGTGTTTATCTCGTTGAGCCAGACCTTACCGGTCGTGGCGTCGATCATAAAATCTATACGCGACACGCCGCTGCAGCCGAGCACCCTGAACGCCCTAACCGCCATCTCGCGTATCTCGTTTTCGGTCTCTTTCGGGATGTCGGCAGGGATTCTGCGCTGGGTCGACGCCATGCCCTTCGAGCCGGATTTAGAAGCGTTGCCGATATATTTATCTTCATAGCTCAGGATATCCGTCGCATTGAGCGGCTCTTCGCAGACGGAAGCGCGCGCCGAATGTCTGTCGCCGAGAACGGAGCAGTTTATTTCGCGCAGGTTCTCTATCGCGGGCTCGACAAGGACTCTGTCCGCATAGTCGAACGCGTTCGAGAGCGAATTTTCAAGTCCGTCGGTGTCATGCGCCTTGCTGATGCCGATGCTCGAACCGAGGTTTATCGGCTTGACGATAACGGGATAGCTGAATTTCTTTTCGATATCCGCAATTATCTTTTCCGGGTCGGCGTCATAGTCCTCCGCATCGACGCAAACGCAGTCGAGCACGGGGATGCCGTTATCTTTAAAGACGGTCTTCATAACATATTTATCCATTCCGACCGCCGACGAGATAACATCACAGCCGACATACGGAAGATTGAGCATCTGTAGATAGCCCTGCAAAGTGCCGTCCTCGACATTCGTGCCGTGGACTATCGGGAACGCGACGTCGATATAATCAATAACATCCTTTGCAAAAGCCTTGTGCGGATATCTGACTATCAGCGTGCGGTCGCCGTCGTTGACGAGATTAACGCGCGTGCTCTCCGCGATAAGCGCATTTATATTTTTATAAGCTTCAATCTCGCCGATATGTTCGCCGACATACATCTCGTTGTTCTTTGTGATATAAATCGGGATAACATCATATTTGTCTTTATCCACCGCGTGGATCGCCTGAATGGCGGAAATGACGGAAATCTCATGCTCAACGCTTCTGCCGCCGAACATGACTGCAAGCTTTATCTTCATAGGAATACCCCCATTAATAATTGTCGGGAAGGTCGTTTTCGAGCAGGACGATCTTCTTTTTATCCGTTCTTATCGCGCCGACCTTTGCGAGCGCATCGCCGAGCGCGGGAGACACAAATATGTGCGACTCGTCAAAGCCTGCCTCGGCAAGACCTTTGTATATGCTCTTCGTCTGCCTCTCGCCGACGAGGGCAACATAGTCGCAGACTGTGGCGGCATTTCTGCCGAATTCGCAGTTGTATTCCTCCTGCTTGTCGCCAAGCTCGACCATGCCGGGCGTGACAAGAATCTTCTCGCCCTCGAAGAAGCTCAGAGTCTCAAGCGCCGCTTTCGTGCCGCTCGGGTTTGAGTTATACGAGTCGTCTATAAGCGTCATGCCGACGCGCTTTGATAGCTCGAGGCGGTGCGGCACGGATTCGAGGCGGCGCACCTGCGGGCGCAGCTCGGCGAGCGAGATGCCCAGCTCATGCGAAACTGCTATCGCGCCGAGGATATTCAGGCAGTTGTGGGTGCCGATGAGCTTTGTCGTGAACTCCTCTTTTTCGCCGTCGGGCGTTGTGACTTCAAAAGTAGTGCCCTTGTCGCCGACGCTGATAAGCTTCGCTTTATACTTGCTGTCGGAATTGAGTCCGTAGGTTATCGCGCCGTCGGGCGCTCTTTCGGCTATATATTCATTGTCGCCGTTCAAAAACAGCATGCCGTCCTTCGGCAGTGCATCGGCGAGCTCGAACTTCGTGTTGATAACATTCTGAAGAGACTTGAAGCTCTCGAGATGCTGAGGACCTATCGAGGTTATTATGCCGTGCTTCGGGTGGACTATATCGCACAGCTCTTTGATATCGCCGACATATTTCGCGCCCATCTCGCAGATGAAGATTTCGTGCGTCGCTCTGAGCGAACCGCGCACGGTCTTGACGACGCCCATGGGAGTGTTGTAGCTTTCGGGGGTCATGAGGACATTGTATTTTGCCTTGAGAAGAGTGTTGAGGTAGAACTTGACGCTCGTTTTGCCGTAGCTTCCGGTGACGCCGATAACTGTAAGATTCGGGCAGGCGGCGAGCATTTTTTTCGCGTCGTTCGTGTAATATCTGTTTATCGAAAGCTCGATAGGCTTATTTATAATATTGGCGAGGATTATGACAAACGGCGAAGCTGCGGCAACAAGACCGACGACAAGCGCCGTTATGCGCCCGGACGCGAACACCGCGAGCAGAACGGTCATTGCAGCATAAAGCACCGCGACGGTGACGAGCATACGCCTGACTCTGGGGGTATATTTCAGCGGCTTTTTCGCTTTCTTAGGCTTATAGAACAGGCACGCGAGCAAAATGAACACGGCGCAGACTATCATGCCGGCATTCTTCCCACAGATAACACCGATAACCGCTCCGATAAGCGGCAGAGCGAGCGGCACTACCTTGCCGCGGTTCTTGAGCATCCAGTGCCACTGATCGTCGGCGCGGTATGAATTCAGCTGAAACATATGCATATAAAACAGCGTTGAGAGCACCGCGAACAGCCAGAACGCCGCAAAAATAAGCACTTCGGAAAATATCGTCATTTAAAAGATCAATCCTTTCACAAAAGCTGTCGTGTCGGTCAGTCTATCTCCATGAACGATGCGAGCACCTTGTTGAAGGTGAACTGCTGTTCAATGAACGAATAGTGTCCGCAGTTCTTGAGGGTGACGAGTCCGGCGTCGGGCATGAGCTGCTCCATCAATTTCGCGTCGCTCAGCGGCGTTGCGTCGTCGTTCTCGCCCCATACCAGCAAAACGGGCATCTTCATATTCGGCATATATTCCACGAGATCCTCGTTGACCGTGTTGACAAGCGTTTGGCGCATAACAGGCGTTGCGCTGTTGTAGTCGGCAGAGCCGTGGCTGCGGCGAAACTCCTCGAGTGCGTCGGGGAACAGCGCCTTTACGGGCGCGGTTTCAAGAATCTTTCTGCCTATTTTATAGTTGCGCTGTCTTATCTTCTGCGCCGCCGTCTTTTTCGGCCTGACTCCCGCCGAATCGACCAGAATGACCTTTTCGATCTCAAACGGCAAATCGCGGCTCGCCATTTTTATGATGACCCTGCCGCCGAACGAGTGGCCGAGGAAAGTCACCTTCTTCGGCGCGAACGGCTCAAGAAATTTCAGCACGAAATCGACATAATCATCAACACGCCAGGGCTCCTTCGGCTCGTCGGACAGCCCGAAGCCGGGCATGTCGGGCGCGACAACATGATATTTGCGCGCGAGCAGTTCGGACATATTCTCGAAAAGCTCTATGTTCGAGCCCCAGCCGTGCAGCAGAACCACAAGCTCGCCCGAGCCTTTGTCCATGTAGTTTATTTTCAGCGAATCAACATTTGTCTGCAATAAAAACACTCCTAAAGCAGTAGTGACAGTATATGCCAGTATAATCTTCTATATTATAGCACAGCAAAGCCGAAAATTCTATCATATTTTGAGGTTTATTTTGAGCCGCAAAGCAAAAGCGCCGCCGCCTGCAAAAGCCGCAGGCGGCGGTGCTGTTTTCGGGATGCTTATAGAGGATTATTTACCGAAAAGCTTTTTGAAGAGGTTGATTATCGCGCGGAAGGGAGCGAGGATAACATTCCAGATTTTCTTAAAGATGCTGTCTTTTTTCGAAACCTGCGCCACCGCATAAAGACTAAAATGATCAGTTTCGGCAACCAGATAGCCGTTTTCACGTTTTGTTTCGAGTTTTGTCCACTTTCCGTTTGATTCCTGTCTCAAAATATAGCTGTTCTCCGGGTCATAATCGTCAGGCAACGGCAAATAAATTTTTACGGAGCCGCTCGGCTGCACTTTTTCGTTGTCTCTTGTGAAATACACGTTGTATATTTGCGATTTTTCGATAACTTCGTTTCTGCTGAGATTCACTGTTATTGTTGAAGTATCAATAATTTTGAAAGCCTGCATAACTGTTTTAACATCGACATTATTCTGCGTATCTATCTTCACGCCGTTCATAGTTGATATTGTGCCGTTTCGCGGAGCATTTACATATATAGATGTGTTTTTATATGATTTAACAAAGCTGAACGAAAAGTCGAGATACGACACGCCGGAATTTATAGTGAATATAGCACTGAGCCACTTTCCGGGAGTGGAAAGGAATGAAAGTATAACATTTTCTGCAACGGATATCCCAACAGCCTTAAGACTGCTTGAAATAAATGATTTCATATCAATATTGGCTGCCCGTGCCAAAACATTGTTGGTAGAAGCTATCATGTCATCTATCTGATCATAGGACTTTGCTTCCATTTTTTGTTTGGCTATATCCTTGAGAAGATCTTCCATGACATCTGCCGCCTTATCTTTGGGCATGGATTTGATTGTTTTCATTATTGCCTCGGCAGCAGTTTTGGAAGCTACATTCGATTTATCAACCACATTTATGCCAGCCATAGTCGTTATGACCCCGGCGGCCGAAAGCGTTCCTGCAACGGCAAAATTAATTATATTATACAGATACGCTATTGCAGATTCCTCAGAATTGTTTGTTATCTGCATATATCCGCCTTTTGGCACAATGATACCGTCGTCTATGGCTGTTTCCTGAGCAAGATTTCCGTTGGTGTATAATGTGTATTTTCTGAAAAGGTTTGCCGTTTGTCCGGGGAAATAGTACATCGACTCTAAAACATCCCATAAACCGGTTTCATAACAGTCAAAGCGGTCTATCATCCTGTAGTCACAAACAGAGCCGTCCTCATAATAAGTAACCACTGCGCCATAGATGTTTTTTGTGTTATAAACACTCATCGACACTTTGTAATTACCATTCGAGAGTTTTGTGCTCGTCATTCCGTCAACAATAAGTCCGCCGTAACCATAAAAATTGGTAACATGATTCTTTAGAATATCCGTATGTTGTGGAACAGTGTTCAGGTCAAACGCATTAATTTGTGCCACTGCATTCAGGCTATAGTAAAGAATTTCTCCGGTCGACTTCTCGGTTACCGTCAATGTCGTCGTTCCAACTTTTTTTGCAGTAAGCTTAACAACAGCACAGTCTTTTTTATTTTTGACAGAGCTTTCGAAAATTTCCGGATTCTCTACCACTATACTTATATTCGGTTTTTTCGAAGCATTTGCGTCGTCCTTCAATTTAAAAGTGATTTCTATGCTGTCTCCAACAGAAACTGAGGTTGAATCAGTGTTTATTGAAGAACTTATTCTAACAATTTCCGGTCCTTCATTCTTAAAATGTATTACCGCATTAATCAAGCATTCATTTTCTCCACCAATGGATATCTTTTCCCATTGGTCTTTCGATTCAGAATAATATACATTTTTTATGCTTTCGCATCCATAAAAAGCGCCCTGTTTGATTGTCTTTACTTTTTCTTTTATTACCACGCTCGTAGCCGATGTACAATTGGTAAACGCACCATCATTTATACACTCAACGGCATCACCAAGGGCGATTAGCGAGGCCTTTTTACAACCATAAAAAGCCTCATATCCGATTGTTTTTACTTTATCAGGTATTATTATTTCATCAATTTGGGCATCGGTAAAAAATGCCCACTTGCCAATCTCCTCAACATTTTTTCCGATTTTTATCTTAGTTAATGCCGGACAATATTCAAAAGCTTTGTCTCCAATATTTAAAACATTATCTCCAATTGAGAGACTATACAATGTTTCACAACTTGTAAATACGGCTTCCTCAATCAAAGTATATCCCTTCTGAATATTTGAAGATGATCCAATGTCTGCCGTCTTTAGCGAATTGCATCTTCCAAATGCACGTTCGCCAATTTTTTTAACATTACTTGGAATAACTATGTTTTCTAACTTGTCACAACCATAAAACGCGTATCCATCAATACTAATCACCGTGTTAGAGATTGATACACTTTTTAACTTATCTAAATATTGAAACGCCGCCTTTCCAATACTCGTAACTCCAGAAGGAATAACTATGCCTTCAATTTCCCAACATGAATTAAACGCATATTGTCCTATTTCAGTAACTGTATATCCACCAAGTTTGGATGGCAAAGTTATTTTTCCAGAAATAGCGTTATCGCAATCTGTGATAATCGCTCCGCCATCTTTAACGGTATATGTATAATACCCATCTGTATATGTTTTCTCAGCCGCCTCGGCTTTGGGCGCGAAAAGGGTTGCCCAATCAACGCCGGCAAGCTCGCTTATCGGCGCGACGCCGAGCACCATGATGAGCGCAAGGGTCAGCGCCAAAAGCGACTTGAAAATGTTTTTCCGTTTTGTTTTCATCTTTTTTGCCTCCATTTTATTTTTTACGGCATTGCCGTTTTATACCTTGGTTGTGGGGGTGCGTTTTTTGTCACCGCACCATGCCGATTCAATTCGGGTCGTGTAACGGAGCTTGCCCCCGTCCGCACAGGTCTGCTGAAACTTTGTATCGGCTTCGCCGATATCGGACAGCCGCAAGGGCTGTCCCTACGGGGTGCGGGTCGATAAATTCTGTGTGGATTTCGCGGGCTAACCCCTCAGTCTTGGCTTCGCCAATCCAGCTCCCCTGCAGGGGAGCCTATGACAAATCGAATTTGTGCGTTTCGTGCGGCGGCACAAATCCTGCGCTAAGAATAATTCTTCTTCCCACATTGCATAATAACACCATTCGGTGTTAAAGTCAATAGCACCAAATGATATTATGATAAGCTTGTGACAGTACACAAAAGAAAGGGGATTTTTTGTGAAACTGGCACAAAGAATCCGTGCAATGCGCGAGGATCACGACCTGACGCAGACGGATATAGCCAAAATACTGAACACATCGCAAACGGTCTATTCGCGATATGAGCGCGACGAGCGGACGCTTCCGACGGAGATGCTCTATACCCTCGCACAATACTATAATGTGTCCGCCGACTACCTGCTCGGGCTTATAGATGAGCCGCGAAAATTGTCGACCCGTTGATGCCGCGCTATATTTATTGTCGCCTCGGGAATACAATAGCACTTTTATGTTCAAAATGGAATACACTTTGTACAACTGGTAATTTTTGAGGATAAATAACCGTCTTATTTTCTTTAATTTAATTATTGGCGTTTGCGAGATATTGTCGGAAGTAATTTTAAGGCCACATATATACCAATATGGTATATATGTCAATTGGTTTGACCTGATAAAATACAATTGATATATATTTTTTCAGGAGCTTCTATTATATGGTTTATTCAAGAATACGGGATCTTCGGGAGGACAGGGATCTCAAGCAGCAGGATCTCGCAGATTATCTCAACTGTTCGCAGGTCTGCTACTCCCGCTACGAAAACGGACAGCGGGACATTCCGCTTGAAACAATTTCAAAAATCGCCGACTTCTATAATGTATCCGTCGACTATCTCCTGAACCGCACCGACTGCCCCGATATGATAAGTGACTAACCGCAGGAATCATTTTTTGATTTCCGCGGTTATTTGCTATCGTCAAAAGGAGAAAACATATGATAACAGGAAAACCCATTGTGCCCACGGGCGCGGCAGGCGCTCGGGCTGATGGCGGCAAATCTGATTATAGGCGGAATACTCGAAACTTTATATAAGCGACTGTCAAGCCAAACCGCCGCCGGAGACAAACGCATCGGCGGAAGATCGGCGAGTTATACGAAAAATCTGTTCAAATAAAATGACCCTCGGCGCAGCATTTGCGTCGGGGGTCTTTATGAAATTACGGAGGATTTTACTGATGATATCTTGTGTTTTTTGAAATTACAATTTGTCCTGCGGCAATCAGCAGAATGCCGATCAGCGCAAGCGGAAGATAGAATTCCAGGCAGTTTTCCGCCGTGGCATTGTTGAGGTCATAGCAGAAAGGGAAGATCGGATGGCTGCGATAAATGAGCATTCCACCGAGCGAGTAGATAAACAGCGTCATGAGCGTGATGGCTGTCGAATGGGTCAGGAACATCAGAAAATAGACCAATCCGAAACAGAATATGCCGCTGAGCAGCAGGCGGAGAAGTGCAAGCAGTGATATCCCCGCAACCGCGTTCATGATTATATAGAACGGCGCCGCCGAAACAGCAAACAGCAGATAAAATAGAATTGCATCGGGCAGGAATCCGCGCCTGTTGTGGAGAAACAGGACTTCGCAGCCGTCCGCCTCAAAATATTCGCGCACGCCGAATATAACCCACCAGACGGAGAGCACCGAAAAAACGCCCTGCGAAAACTGCGATACGAACGAGCGCAGCTCTTCCGCGTTGCCGTTTCTGCTCTGCACAATACACAGCGGCAGAGCCAGCACATAAATCGCCGCTATCGGAACGGGCATGAGGGCGCCCATATTTTTGATCAGATATTTTTGTCTCTGAAGCAACAGCTTCATATTCCTTTGAGCGCGCATATGTATCCGTCCTCGACATTCGGCTTGACGGGCGCAAAATCCTGCGGCGCACTGCTGACAAGGCGCAGGTAGTACTTTCCGTCGCTGTCGAACTGCTTCTGCTTATAATAAGGCTCTTTGAATTTCGGCAGATCGTCCATGTCTATGATATATGTTTTGCCCTCGGCGCACGCTGCCATCTCCTCGCGCGTGCCGCTTTTTATTATCTTGCCGTCTCGCATTACCGCAACAGTCTCGCACACCGCATGGACATCTTCGACAATATGCGTCGAGATAAGAATTATTTTATCTTTCTTTATCTCGGAGATAATGCTCTGAAAGCGCAGGCGTTCCTCGGGATCGAGTCCCGCGGTCGGCTCATCAAAAATGAGAATATCCGGGTCTCCGAGCAGAGTCTGGGCTATTCCCGCGCGGCGAACCATTCCGCCGGAGAGCGCCTTGACCTTCTTTTCGGCGCAGTCGGTGAGGTTAACTAACCCGAGTGCTTTTTCAACTCCCTCGCGCGCCGACTTGTCATCGATCCCCTTCATGTTGGCTATGAGCAGCAGCATCTCGTTCAGAGTCAGGTGCTGATACATCCCGAATTTCTGCGGCAGATAGCCGACATGGCGCGAGAAACTTTTGTCCTTTTCAACCGGCTTGCCGTTATAGAAAATGTGCTCGCCCTTGACATTATAGAGCCCTGTTATGCAGCGCATGAGCGTTGTTTTGCCCGAGCCGTTCGGTCCGAGCAGACCGTATACGCCATTCGTAAACTCAAATGACAGGCAGTCGACCGCCGCTTTCTTTCCGAATTTATAAGTAAGTCCGTCAATTTTCAACATTTTCAGTACCTCTGTTCAGATCGTTAATGAATTCGTCGGGCGTGCGTGTGTCGCTCTCGTCATACAGATATTTGTCTATCGCTTTTCTGCAATATTCGTCGCCGTACTTATCGGCTGCAGCCTCCACGCGGACATAACGGGTGTTCATACCAATGCTTTTATCCCCCTCAGCATATTCCTCAAATGTACCGCGCATATATTCAAAAATATAAGCCTGCAAGCCGAAATCCCCTCTGCTTTCGGGAACCTGCGACAGGAAATAGTCCATTTCTATCCCCTTCAAAGATACACCGGTGAAAACAAGCGTATCTCCATAATCGCGCATGGAAACACCATCATATAGCTGCGTTACCATTACCGTATTAAACGATCTGTCATATGTCTGCATCAGATTCGAAAACACTTTCTTCATTTCATTGACATCCATATCGACATATGTATAGACAAGGTTCGTGTCGCCTATTTTATCCTCTTTGTAGAACCCTCCGACAATTGTCAGTCCGGTGGTTTTGCCGGAGAATGTATTTTTCCCGGTACGGTTAAGGTTTGTGAAAAACTTCTTGCGGTTTTTGATTTTCACATCGAACTGCGTCGGCTCGTCGAGAGTCAGCGTTTCATATCCGGTATCACCGTAACAAGTGACATACCCGGCACGGGGATAGTACGCAAATGTTCCCGGCAGAGCCGCGCCCTGTCCGTTGCTGTAATGAGTATTTGAATATCCGCTGTAAGTGAATGTAAGCGACGAAGTCTCGCCCGCCGACTCGACCTCTATCCAGTCATCATTCTGTCTAAACTTCAGATCCCTGCCGCTCTCATCCCTAACCGATTTCACCTTATATCCGTGATAAAGTGTGAAGCCGTAGATATCCAAATTGCTCGGAGAAACCGAAACTTTGACCTCGGCATGAAGCACATTGCTGAGCTTCAATTCCATATCGTATGAAGTTATTTTGAACTCGGGGCAAGCATCCGGAGGGGATGTTTTATTTATAATGTAATATCGAATTTCCCCACCGACTTCTTCCGTGCTTTCTATATCTTCAATATTATCGGAATTGTTCTGAAGGACAATTGGAGCGCAGCACAGTCCAAGAGTCAAGCATGCAACGCCCAAAACAAGGAAGTGCTTACCATAACGGTTTCGTGCGAAGAAGAAAAGAAGCAACGCACAAAGCACCAATATCCACATTAAAAAAGCAAATAATCTATACGGTCTAAGTGAATAACCGTAAGCGATATTAGGTGTATAAAAAAATGACGACGGCGTCATAAAAGGGAAAACTCTTAACCATCTGTTTGCGGATATACCAGTGGAATAATATAAACCCGCGCAGAAGCCATTTACCGCAGGGCTCGAAAAGAAAGTAATAACAAGCAATACGATATATGACAAGCCTCTTTTGGCGCATGTTGCAAGTACAGCCCCGAGCAGCGTTCCAATAAACGGTATAACCACAAAAGCTATCACAACATGTGCAAGTGCATGAAATGTTGCTGCTGCTCCGTCTCCGCAAACGATACCCACCACAATAAAAAATAGCAAATTCAAAATAAAACAAGGTATCGACAAAGAAATCATAACCAGAATTCTAGCACCGATTGTTTTGACTCGCCCAAATTTTATCGCCGAACAACATTCATCAAATCCGACCGAAGAATCCATTCTGCCGAATTCATAGCTTATAAACGCAAAGAATACAAAATAGATGAGACTAACCACCAATGTAAAACACAAGCCAAAGAATATTTCTTTATATATCAGCGAATTTACAAACGAATATACACTCCATGCAAAAGTTGGCAAAAAATATATAATATATGCTATTTTCAAGACGGGATTTTTTCTGAATTCATTGAAGAAAAGCAAACATCTTGTTTTCAGCGTCAACACCCCTTTCAATTATGCGGCATCTATCGAAAGATAAATGCCGCATGGATTCAGATCAAATTACTGCAATTTTTAAACTACTGTCTTATTGTGCCGTCAGCTGTGCATCCGTATTTGCCTGCTCCGTCCGGATTAAGTACAAGCTTCCAATAATATTCATCACTTAATCTCTTTGTTTCTGTGTCTCCAATTGATGTTCCCGGGCGTAACACGATTTTTTCATTAGCGCCATTCCACCAAATGCCGGCTTTCTTATACTTGGGGAGAACATGAACAGCAAAAGTAGATGTTTTATCATTCGATGCCGTTATAAGTTTCCATGAACCATACACAAGACCGCTTTCGGCAATCGTCTGCGTAGAATCCAAATGTACCGACTTCACTACCGCAAATGCCGAGCTGCTAAGCATGGCGACGAGAACCATCGCACAGAGAACAATTGATAATACTTTTTCATAGAGCGAATTCTCATTTGTAATTTCACATAAATTTTGTTTCAATGCATTGTCACAATCACATAATAGCATATATCAAATTTTATTTCAAGCAAAATGTCATTGAAAGTCACATTTTGTATCTTTGAACAAATTTTTATACTGAACTTTGTATGCTTTCACAAAAAAATTATCTTGTCAATTTTTAATATTTTCAGTACCTCTGCTCAAATCGTCGATAAACTCGTCGGGAGTGCGCGTATCGCCTTCGTCATAGAGATATTTGTCTATCGCTTTTCTGCAATATTCGTCGCCGTACTTATCGGCCGCCGCCTCCACGCGGACATAGCGGGTGTTCATACCAATGCTTTTGTCACCCGCCGCATAGCTTGCAAATGTATCGCGCATATATTCAAAGACATAAGCCTGCAAGCCGAAATCCCCTCTGCTTTCGGGAATCTGTGACAGAAAGTAGTCCATTTCTATCCCCGTCAGGGACATGCCGGTAAAAACAAGCGTATCCCCGTAATCGCGCAGGTATTTGCCTTCACGCAACTCGGCAACCATAATAGTATTAAACGATCTGTCATATGTCTGCATCAGATTTGAAAACACTTTCTTTATTTCATTGACATCCCTGCCGACAGATGTATAGACAAGGTTCGTGTCGCCTATTTTATCCTCTTTATAGAATCCGCCGACAATTGTCAGTCCGGTGGTTTTGCCGGAGAATGTATTTTTTCCGGTGCGGTCAAGGTTTGTGAAAAACTTCTTGCGGTTTTTAATTTTTACATCGAACTGCGTCGGCTCATCGAGCGTCAAATGCTCATATCCGTCAGCATCAGCACACACTACATAACCTGCGCGGGGATAATAAGCAAATGTTCCCGGCAGAGCCGCGCCCTGTCCGTTGCTGTAATGAGTGTTGGAATATCCGCTGTAAGTGAATGTAAGCGACGAAGTCTCTCCCGCCGACTCAACCTCTATCCAATCGCCGGTCTGCTTGAATTTCAGCTCCCTGCCGCTCTCATCTTTGACTTCTTTGACTTTGTATCCGTGGTAAAGCGTAAAGCCGTAGATATCCAAATTGCTTGGGGACACCGAGGCCTTGACCTCGGCATGAAGCACATTGCTGAGCTTCAACTCCATATCGTATGAAGTTATTTTGAACTCGGGGCAAGCCTCCGGAGGAGTTATCTTATTTCTCTCATAATAGCTGATTTCGCGACCGGCACCCTCGCTGTTCATGTCATCATATATAATATCCGAATTGCTTCTGAACACAAACGGTAGCAGGCACATTCCCGCCACCAAACAAACTACAGCCGAGAACAGCCGTTTCTTTTTTCCTCGTTCCTTGGAGATATAGAAAAACAAAACGGCGCAAAGAACAAGAATCCACACTGCATAGGCAAAAATTCTGTACGGTCTGAGCGAATATCCGTATGCCAAATCAGGCGAAGCTAACATAATTGAAGGCGTCATAAACGGAAACAGGCGCGTTAATACGCTCGCCGAAAAGCCGGTCGCCTTATATATAGTGACACACCAAGCACCAACCAGCGGAGTTGACAGAAGTGTAACCATCGCTATTATAATATATGCCGACCCACGCTTTGCTCCGCACGCCAATACCGCGCCAAATAAAATACCTACTGTGGGAAGAATCGCGAGATTAAGAATCAAATGTATCAAAATCTGAAAAAACGCCGCTCCGACATGCCCAATAATTGCTCCGACAATCGTTGCGGCTATACTTATGATTAAAACCGGAACTGCGAGACTCATCAGCACAAATATCTTGCCTAAGATCAACTGCGATTTGCCTGTTTCCATTGCACGAGCACATTCGTCGAAACCCACAGCTCGATCGAAACAACAAAATTCATACGAAACGAGCGAATAAAAAACTAAATGCAAAAGACTAAGAAGTAAAACAAATTGAATGCCGCCAAAAAAAGCTTCAAAGGGAGCTTCAATAATCATTTCCAACAAAGCGAAAATTGCCACGGCAGCCGACAACAGTACATATATAATGTATATTATTTTCAATATCAAATTACTTTTAAATTCCCGAAACAACAATAAATATGTACGACGCAAAGAATCAAATCCCCCTTATTTCAGTTCTCCATCGATTTTATTGCAGAGCATTATTACATTTTCATAATAACATACGCCAAATTTTATTTCAAGCAAAAATGTCATAAGCAGTCACATTTTGTATACTTGAACAAATTTTCAGGTCAAACTTTGTTTATTCTTACAATAAAAAAAGACCCATCAAAAGATGAGTCTCAAGAAAGGTGCATGTTGTTCTACGCACCCTGAAAACTGAACAAAGGAAGTAAGTAAGATGAACGAAAGGAAACAAAGTCAAGCCCTCGACCTATTAGTACTGCCAAGCTAAACGCGTCACCGCGCTTACACATGCAGCCTATCAACCTCTTAGTCCATGAGGGGTCTTACTAGCTTATGCTATGGGATATCTTATCTTGGAGGCGGCTTCACGCTTAGATGCTTTCAGCGTTTATCCGTTCCGCACATAGCTGCCCAGCTGTGCC
>ULQX01009246.1_pt1 | contig 39226 bp, 29 predicted proteins | sample 1954941 | NCBI WGS metagenome assembly ULQX01 (sample SAMEA4835667, study PRJEB28245) | human gut metagenome | biome: gut microbiome; material: fecal sample | place: Denmark | collected 2008
AAGATCCGGAGGAAACGTCGAGATTTTACAACAGTTTTTTTGCTTAACATATCGGGGAGGCGTCTATGACGCGTCCGTTGGTTCATCTCAGAGAGCGGGTTCGGAGTGAGCGGTGCTCATGGGGAGTGATAAATATGGAGAACGGAAGAGAAGACCGTCTGCGTCTGGGGGAAGAGGATGAGCCGGGGCGCAGATCTGGTGGCAGGAAGAGGCGTACATCCGGCAGGCAGACGGCAATCCGCCGGGAGCGGACGAGGCAGCAGAAGAAGCGCCGTGTGATGATGCGGCTGTTTTTGTGTCTGCTTATTTTCCTCCTGGGTGCGGGAACAGGCTGGACGCTGCGCGGGAAAATGATCCGCAAGCTGATCGATCCGTCCACGATCGAGATGCCAAACTGGGTTGATGAGCAGCTTCTCACGGTCAACCGATATTCCAGACCGGGGACGAATATCCCGGTCATCAACGGGATCGTGATTCACTATGTGGCAAATCCTGGGACGACGGCACAGCAGAACCATGATTATTTTGAGGGATTGAAAGATCAGAGCGGCAGTAACACCGTTTCCGTCAGCAGCAATTTCGTGATCGGTCTGGACGGCGAGATCATCGAGTGCGTTCCGGTCGGGGAGAAGGCATATGCCTCCAATGAGAGGAATGCGGACACCGTTTCGATTGAGTGCTGCCATCCGGCGGCAGACGGAAAGTTCACAGACGAGACGTATGACTCGCTGGTAAAACTGACTGCATGGCTGTGCAAGCAGCTCGATTTAAGTCCGAAAGATGTGATCCGTCATTATGACGTGACTGGAAAGGCGTGCCCGAAGTATTTCGTGGATCATGAGGATGCCTGGAAGCAGTTCCGCAAGGATGTGAAAAAGGCAATGCGGAAGGATATATCAGATGAGAGATGACTCCCACCTCTTCAGGTGGCGAGGAGCAAATTAGTATCAGTGGTGGGAGCGGGTCTCCCATCTGATATAGCCTCCGGCAGGATTGCTTAAGATGCGCAAAAGAAATATGTCATGCTTTGCATGACGCGCATCTCGCAGCAAGAATGCAGAGGCATTCTTGAAAATATGCGATATAAATTATGAAAGGGAATCTAGTATGAAAACGATTTTAGATTTGATCGTGGAAGAACTGAAACCGGCGTTTACCGGCTGCGGGTACGATGAGAAGTATATCCGCGTGACGGTATCAAACCGCCCGGATCTCTGCGAGTATCAGTGTAACGGCGCGATGGCAGCTGCCAAAGCGTATAAAAAGAAACCGATCGATATTGCCAATGAGGTGGTGGAAAAGACAGCCGGAAGCAAGATGTTTTCTGAGATCAACGCCGTGATGCCTGGATTTATCAATATCCGCCTGAATCCGTGCTACCTGGCATCCTATGTACAGCAGGTGGCAGAGGATGAAAAGCTGGGACTCAATGCAGCTAAGAAGCCGGAGACGATCATCATCGATTACGGCGGAGCCAATGTAGCAAAACCACTGCATGTCGGACACTTACGTTCCGCGGTCATCGGAGAGAGCATCAAGCGCATCAGCCGCTATATGGGACACCATGTCATCAGCGATGTGCATCTGGGTGACTGGGGATTGCAGATGGGACTGATCATCGAGGAGCTGCATGACCGTCAGCCGGATCTGGTATATTTTGATCCGGATTATACCGGCGAGTATCCGTCGGAGCCGCCGTTTACGATTTCCGAGCTGGAGGATATCTATCCGGCAGCGAGCGCGAAATCCAAGGTAGATGCGGCATTCCGTGAGCGGGCACAGCAGGCAACCTTCAAACTGCAGAGTGGCTATGCACCGTTCCATGCGATCTGGAAGCACATCATGAACGTGTCCTTGAAGGATCTGAAAAAGAACTATGGCAATTTAAATGTATCGTTCGACCTCTGGAAGGGCGAGAGCGATGCGCAGCCATATATTCCGGGACTGATCGAGGATTTACAGAAAAAAGGTCTCGCCTATGAGAGCGATGGCGCGCTGGTTGTCGATATCGCACAGGAAGGGGATGCGAAGGAATATCCGCCTTGTATCGTCCGCAAATCCGACGGTGCGGCGCTGTATGCGACTTCCGATCTGGCGACGATCATCGAACGTGAGCAGGATTTCCATCCGGACCGCTACATTTACGTCGTAGACAAGCGCCAGGAGCTTCATTTTATCCAGGTATTCCGTGTAGCGAAGAAGGCGGGCATCGTCAAAGAAGATACGCCGATGCTCTTCTTGGGCTTCGGTACGATGAACGGCAAGGACGGTGGTCCGTTCAAGACACGTGAGGGCGGTGTTATGCGTCTGGAGCACCTGATCAAGAATATCGATGAGAAGGTATATGAGAAGATTCAGGAGAAGCAGAAGGTTCCGGCGGACGAGATGACACGCACGGCGGAGATTGTCGGTCTGGCGGCACTTAAATATGCCGATCTTTCGAATCAGGCGACCAAAGATTACATTTTCGATGTAGACCGCTTTATTTCCTTTGAGGGAAATACAGGTCCACATATCCAGTATATGATCGTCCGCATCAAGTCCATTCTGGAGAAATACAAGGAACTGCGCGGTGCGGATGCTAAAGTGGTTCCGATCCGTCCGGCTGAGAGCGAGACAGAGAAAGCACTTCAGATGGCGCTCTGCCGTTTCGGCGAGGTGACAGAATCTGCATTCTACGAGACGGCGCCGCATAAGCTTTGCCAATACATGGCGGCAGTGGCGGATGCGTTCAATGCATTCTATCTGGAAAATAAGATCCTCTCCGAGGAGGACGCAGCGAAGCAGGCAGCCTTTATCAGCCTGATCACGCTGACCAAGCGGGTGCTGGATACCTGTATGGATCTGCTCGGAATGGAATCGCCGGAACACATGTAATCTGTAATATGGAGGAATCCTCATGAAAATAATAAAAATGTCCGTAGATACCTTCTGGAAGGGCGAAGTACGGGTACAGGGACAGATTGAGGATGAGACAAAGGTATATCAGACAAGAATTTTTATCAAGGGTAGTCAGATCTATGACTACTCTTGTTCTTGTGCGGAGGGAAATTCATTCCGGGGTCCCTGCGTGCATGCAAAAGCGCTTCAGGAGGCGTTTGCCCGCCAGCAGAAAGCCGAGCATACACTGCCGGTTTCGACTTCGCCGGAGATCCGGATGATGATCCGGGAGTACACGAACCGGGAAGTAGCGCGGATTCTGGGCGAGGAAGAGCGGGAACCGGTTTATCTGCATCCCTATTTACAGATCCGGCGCGGCGAAGTGCTTTTGGAGGCACGGATCGGACGGGAAAAACGGTATATTGTGAAAAACCTGCTGGAATTTGCACAGGCGGTTCACAGCGGAAAACGGGTGGAATACGGAAAAGGCATGGCGTTTGAACACGTCCCGTCTGCCTTTGCGCCGGAAAGCCGCCCATTTTTAGATCTTCTGCTGGAGGAGGCGGACGCCTACATACGCCATTATGAGGAGATGCGCGGTCATGCGGGGCTGCCGCTTCCGGTGATGCGGGCGTTAACGCTGGGATCTGCAGCGAGGGATCGGCTGTTTGATCTTTTAGAGGGAAAAGAAGTCCAGACGGAGGACGAGAAAGGTGCTGAATGTGTGTGCCGGGTTGAGCGCAAGGATCCGCGTTTCCCGGTGGAGGTGGAAGCAAGGGGCGATGGAATTGCAGTTACGGTTCCATCGGCTCTAACTTCGTTCCGGGGAGAACAGCGTCTGTATGTGGCAGATGGATTGCATCTGTTTGGATGCAGTGAACTGTACACAGAAACGATGGGCGTTTTTCTGGAGCAGATGGAACAGGGCGGAAGAGAGTGCGGAAGCCGGAAAGAGAAGCGGGAGCTGCTGGTTGGAAGCCGGGATATTCCGCTCTTTTATGCGCGGGTGCTGGAAGGCATGGAGGCACTTGGGATCTTGCAGAGCCCGGAGATCGATTGGGAGAAATACCGCCCAGAGGCGTTGAAAGCCCGGTTTGAGTTTGACAGTGATTCGCCGGACGAGCTACGTCTGCGTCCGACGCTTTCCTACGGAGATTTTACGTTTTCGCCGCTGGCGGACGAGCATGTTCCGCGGGAGATTTGCCGGGATGTACCGGCGGAATTTTATATCAGCCGCCTGATCACGCGGTACTTCTCTTACTGGGAGGATGAGAGCGGCGAGCTGGTGATCCGCGGGGATGAAGAAGCGCTGTACCAGGTTCTGAGCGAGGGAATGCCGCAGTTTCAGGAGGTGGGCGAGGTATGGCTGTCAGAGTCTGTCCGCCATCTGCGCGTCCTGCCCCCGCCGGAAGTGTCGATGGGGGTTTCTCTTGGAGGCGGCTGGCTGGATCTGAAGATTGAGACGGCGGGAATCGACCCGGCGGAGCTTTTGCAGGTACTCAGTGAATACCGCCAAAAAAAGAAATATTACCGCATGAAAAATGGCGAATTTTTGCAGCTTTCGGGCGGCGGCCTGCAGGCGCTTGACAGCCTGACTGCGGATCTGGGACTGACAAAGAGTGAATTTCAGGCGGGGGAGGCGAAGATACCTGCCTACCGTGCTTTTTATCTGGACAGTCTCTCGGGCGACGGCAGGATGAAACTGTTTCAGCGGGATGAAGCCTACGGGATGATGGTGCGCGATCTAAAAACGGCGCAGAGTGTCAGCTATGCGGTTCCGGCGGTGCTGGAAAAGACGCTGCGGGAATACCAGAAGATCGGATATACGTGGATGCGGACGCTGGCGCGGTATCATTTCGGCGGGATTCTGGCAGATGATATGGGACTGGGAAAAACGCTGCAGGTGATTGCGCTTCTGACGGCATTTTATCAGGAAAAAACCGAGCAGAAAGCGGCTGGAAATGAAGGCAGTGGGTCAGAATTACCTCTTCCGTCTTTGATCGTCTGCCCGGCGTCGCTCGTCTACAACTGGGGACAGGAATTTGCCCGGTTTTCGCCGGAGATCCGCGTGCTTCTGATTGCCGGGACGGCGAAAGAACGGCAGGAACAGCTGGAGGAGCAGATGCGGATGGAGGCGTCTGAGAGGGCGCAGGTGATTATCACGTCATATGATCTGTTGAAACGGGATCGGGCGGCGTATCTGGGACGCACGTTTGAATATGAGATTATTGACGAGGCGCAGGTCATTAAAAATGCAAAGACACAGGGAGCGAAGGCGGTAAAGGAGATTTCGGCGAATGTCCGTTTCGCCCTGACGGGAACGCCGGTGGAAAACCGGCTCAGCGAGCTTTGGAGCATTTTTGATTTCCTGATGCCGGGATTTTTATACAGTTACCGGAAGTTTCGTGAGCGGTATGAGCTGCCAATCGTGAAAAATCAGGATCCGGAAGCATTGACGGCATTGCGGCGGATGACGGGACCGTTTGTCCTGCGCCGCTTGAAAAAGGATGTGCTGCGGGAGCTTCCGGGCAAGGAAGAGAGGATCGTTTATTCGGCGGCGTCGGGGCGGCAGCAGAAGCTTTATACGGCGTCGGCGTTGAAACTGAAAGAGGCGCTGGCTGGCGGCGCGTGGTCGGGTAATGGAAAATTGGAAGTGCTTTCCCAGCTCATGCGGCTGCGCCAGATCTGTTGCGATCCGGCACTCTGTTTTGAAGATTATACGGGGGAATCGGCGAAGCTGGAGACCTGTGTTTCGCTGATCGCATCGGCGTCTGCGGCGGGACATAAGATCCTGCTCTTTTCCCAGTTTGCCTCGATGCTGGAGCGGATTCGGGAACGCCTTTTACAGGAGGGCATTTCGTCCCATCTTCTGGTCGGCGCGACCCCGAAGGAAGAACGCAGCCGGATGGTGCAGGCGTTTGCCTCGGATGAGGTTCCGGTGTTCCTTATTTCCCTGAAAGCCGGGGGAACGGGACTCAACCTGACGGCGGCGGATATCGTGATTCATTACGATCCGTGGTGGAATGTGGCAGCGCAGAACCAGGCGACCGACCGCGCATACCGGATCGGGCAGGAAAAGCCGGTCACGGTATACAAACTGATCTTAAAGGATACGATAGAAGAAAATCTTTTGAAGCTGCAGAATGCGAAACTTGCGCTGGCGGCGCAGGTGGTTTCAGAGGGAATGGTTTCACTGGGCGATTTGAGCCAGAATGAACTGATGGAGCTGTTTGAACAGAATCCATAAAAAAGATTGCAGAAATAACGGGCAGGAGGAAAAATCGTGAAGCAATGGAAACGATACAAATCATATATACTGCCATATAAGAGCGCCTTTATTCTGGGACCGCTCATGATGGTAACGGAGGTGCTGGGTGAGATTCTGCTGCCCAAATTTATGTCGATGATTATTAACCATGGCGTGGCGCAGAAAGACGGTGGATACATTCTCAAAATGGGACTTGTGATGGCGATTACCTCCTTTTTGATGGCGGCAGGCGGCATTCTGGGGGCATATTTTGCAGCGAAGGCGTCGATTTCCTTTACCAGCGATCTGCGCCGCGACTTATTTGCCAGAGTGCAGCAGTTTTCATTTAAAAATATCGATACGTTCAGCACGGGATCGCTGGTAACCCGTCTGACGAACGATATCCAGCAGGTACAGAACCTGATTATGATGGGACTTCGGATGATGCTGCGCGCGCCGGGCATGTTCCTGGGGGCGCTTGTGATGGCGTTCTGGATGAATGCGGAACTGGCAGCTGTCATCCTGGTGGTGATTCCGCTTCTGACGGCGGCGATCGTCTGGATCCTACGGACTGCCTACCCGCGGTTTACGGCCATGCAGAAAGCGCTGGATACGCTCAATAGCGGCATCCAGGAGGTGCTGACGAACGTGCGGGTGGTGAAATCCTTTGTGCGGGAAGACTACGAGGAAAAGCGGTTTGCCGACACGAACCGGGAGCTCAAGGAGGCAGGGCTGCGGGCGCTGAAGATCGTAATTGCGACGATGCCGGTCATGATGTTCGCGATGAATGTGACGACACTGGCAGTTGTCTGGTTCGGCGGAAACCTGATTATCGGCGGACGGATGGCGGTCGGGGATCTGACGGCATTTACGACCTACATTGTACAGATTCTGATGTCACTTATGATGCTCTCAATGGTATTTTTGCAGAGTTCCCGCGCGATGGCGTCCATCCGGCGAATCGATGAGGTGCTGGATGAGCCGATTGATCTGAGCGATGAAAATGCATCACAGAAGGACCGGAAGGTTGAGAAAGGACGCGTGGAATTTAAGGATGTTTCCTTTTCCTACCGCGAAGGCGGTGAGCCGGTTCTATCCCACATCAGCCTGACGGCAGAGCCGGGAGAGACGATCGGCATCCTCGGTGCGACCGGAAGCGGAAAAACGTCGCTGGTACAGCTGATTCCCCGCCTCTATGATGTGACAGAGGGGAGTGTGCGGGTGGATGGTATCGATGTGCGGGAGTATTCCCTGAAAAATCTCCGGGACGGCGTTGGCATGGTTTTACAGAAAAACGTCCTGTTTTCCGGCACGATCGAGGAAAACCTGCGCTGGGGTGATGAGACGGCGACGGAGGAAGAAGTGCGGCGGGCAGCAGTGTATGCGCAGGCAGATTCCTTTGTGAATTCGTTTGCCGAAGGCTACAAAACGGAGATGGGACAGGGCGGCGTCAATGTATCCGGCGGTCAGAAACAACGGCTGTGCATCGCAAGGGCACTCTTAAAGAAGCCGAAGATCCTGATTCTCGACGACAGCACCAGTGCGGTCGATACGGCAACGGAGGCGGCGATCCGGACGGCATTCCGGAAAGATTTGAAAGATACGACGAAATTTATTATCGCACAGCGGCTGAGTTCGCTGGAATACGCGGATCGGATTCTCGTCCTTGAGGATGGCAGGATTATCGGAGAGGGAACGCAGGAGAAGCTGCTGGCATCCTGTGAGGCGTACCGGGAGATCTATGAGACGCAATATGGAAAACGGGCAGACGGGGAGGTGATGGCATGATGGATGAAAAACAGATTGAAAGCCTGAAACGCCGATATGGCAGCCGCATAGCCGACGCGCCGAAACGCCGCCGGGGACCGGAACGGATGGCGGTCATGAAGGGCGGAAAGCCCAAGGCGGGCGGTCAGACGATGCTGCGCCTGCTTTCATACTTAAAACGCGACCGGATGGCGATGACAGTCGCCTTTTTCTGTGTGATCCTGGGGACGGTGACAAATCTGGCGGGCGCCTATATGCTGCGCCCGATCATCAACCGGTATATTGTGCCTTTAGATGGCAGCCGGGGCGATGTGGCGGGGCTGTTCCGTTCCCTGTGCGTGATGGGAGCGGTTTATTTAGTCAGCGTTGCCGCTGCCTATATGCAGTCGCGCATCATGCTGCAGGTGGCGCAGAACGCGCTGCAGCGGCTGCGGGAAGAGCTGTTTAACCATATGCAGACGCTTCCGCTCCGGTTTTATGATACCGGCAGCAACGGCGATCTGATGAGCCGTTTTACAAACGATGTGGATACGATCGGCATGATGCTCAGCAGTACGCTGGTGCAGCTTTTATCCGGCGCACTCAGTATTGTGGGAACGCTGGTGCTGATGATTTACACGAACGTGTGGCTGACGGTGATTACGCTTGCCATGATGCCGGTGATGCTGCGTGCCGGTAAATTTGTTGCCGGACGGAGCCAGAAATATTTCTCTGCCCAGCAGGCGGCGCTTGGCGCGATGAACGGCTATATTGAGGAGACCGTGCAGGGGCAGAAGGTCGTCAAGGTATTCTGCCATGAGGAGATCGCAGAGGAAGAATTTGGATGGCTCAATGCGGATCTGAAAGAAAAACAGATCCGGGCGCAGTTTTTCGGCGGTGTGATGGGACCGGTCATGAACAATTTAAGCCAGTTAAATTATGGACTGACAGCCTGCATTGGCGGTCTGCTCTGTGTGTTCCGGAACTTTGATGTCGGTGGACTGACCGTATTTTTAGGTTTTTCGCGGCAATTTTCCAGACCGATCAACGAGCTTTCCATGCAGGTTGGAAACGTATTTTCGGCGCTGGCAGGCGCGGAGCGCGTGTTTGCAGTGCTGGATGCGGAACCGGAGGCGGCAGATGCGCCGGATGCGGTTTCGATCGCGCCGATCCGCGGTGAGGTGGTGCTTGACCATGTGACTTTCGGCTATGAGCCGGGGCAGGTGATTTTGAAGGATATTTCGCTCTATGCGAAGCCGGGACAGAAGATCGCCTTTGTCGGCTCGACGGGAGCCGGAAAAACGACGATCACGAATCTGATCAACCGTTTTTATGATATACAGGGCGGCTCGATCACGGTGGACGGCGTCGATGTCCGCCGGATGCACCGGAAGGAGCTGCGGGAAAATATCGCGATGGTTCTGCAGGATACGCATCTTTTTACCGGCACGGTACGGGAAAATATTCGATACGGGCGGCTGGATGCCACGGATGAAGAAGTTGTTGAGGCGGCAAAAACGGCATCGGCGCATTCCTTTATCATGCGTCTGCCGGATGGGTATGACACGATGCTGGAGGGCGACGGTGCAAACTTAAGCCAGGGACAGCGCCAGCTATTAAACATTGCGCGGGCAGCAGTTTCTAAAGCACCGATCCTGATTCTGGATGAGGCGACGAGTTCGGTCGATACGCGGACGGAGAAGCACATCGAGCACGGCATGGACCGGCTGATGGCGGACCGGACGACCTTTGTCATCGCCCACCGGCTTTCGACAGTCCGCAACGCCAATGCGATCATGGTGCTGGAGCACGGGCAGATCATTGAGCGCGGCGACCATGAAGATCTGCTGGCGCAGAAAGGGCGGTATTTTGAGCTGTATACCGGAATGAAGGAGCTGGAATAAGGCTTTCGTTGAGAATTAAATGAGAATTTGTTTCCTGTACGCGTGAACTCACCTATATTGAAAAACGGATGGATCTAGTGTATAATGGGAACACTTGAAATTTTTAAGTAAAATCGGATCACGTAAGTTGGAAAATAGAGCCGGATCCGTGGCAAATTTTGTACCTTTAGGAGGAATATCTATGAGTATCCGAGTTGGAATTTTAGGATATGGAAATCTGGGACGCGGCGTGGAGTGTGCGATCCGCCAGAATCCGGATATGGAACTGAAAGCAGTATTTACACGGCGTGCGCCGGAAACGGTCAAGATCCTGACCGAGGGCGTACCGGTTTATCATGTAGATGAGGCAGAGGCGAAGAAAGACGAGATCGACGTTTTGATTCTCTGCGGCGGTTCGGCTACGGATCTGCCGGTCCAGACCCCGAAATATGCACAGTGGTTTAACGTAGTGGACAGCTTCGATACCCATGCAAAGATTCCAGAGCATTTCGCAGCAGTCGATGAGTCCGCACAGAAATCCGGAAAGGTTGGCATCATCTCCGTTGGCTGGGATCCGGGTATGTTCTCCCTGAACCGTCTCTATGCAGCTGCATGCCTGCCGGAGGGCGAAAATTATACATTCTGGGGCAAGGGCGTCAGCCAGGGACATTCCGATGCGATCCGTCGGATCGAGGGCGTCAAGGATGCCAGACAGTACACAATCCCAGTTGAGAGTGCACTGGAGGCAGTCAGAAGCGGCAGCAGCCCAGAGCTGACCACCCGCGAAAAACACACCAGAGAGTGCTTTGTTGTGGCAGAAGAGGGCGCGGATCAGGCAAAGATCGAGAATGAGATCAAGACCATGCCGAACTACTTTTCTGATTATGACACAACGGTTCATTTCATCACCGAAGAAGAACTGAAACGCGATCACAACCGTCTCCCGCACGGTGGTTTCGTACTCCGCAGCGGCAAGACCGGCTGGAACAAAGAGAACCACCATATCATCGAGTACAGCTTAAAGCTGGATTCCAACCCGGAATTTACTTCCTCCATCATCGTGGCATACGCACGCGCGGCATACAAGATGAACCAGGAAGGCCAGAAAGGCTGCAAGACCGTCTTTGATGTGGCACCGGCATATCTGTCGGCAGAGAGTGGGGCAGATCTGCGGAAGAAGTATCTGTAATAATTTCAAATTTTCCTTTCAACTTGTATTGTCGCTTAAAATGAAGTAAAATGTAAGACAGATTTGCATGATTTGTACCTGCGCAGCACTGGCAAAATCCGTTAAAGTCCGCGCAATGAGTGAATGTAACTTTACGTTTGCGGGAGCTGGCGGGTAGGAGAAAAGCGAAAATACATACAGGAAGGACAATATACGATGAATAAATGGAAAAAATCCGTGCGTTCCCTCTGCCTGGGAATGGCACTTATGATGTCTGTGTCATGGACGGCATTTGCTGCGACAAACGGGGCGACCGGTCCGGGACAGGCGGCAGGAGGCTCGGTCTCCGGCGCAGTTCCTTCGGGAGCAACGGTTACTTCACAGAATGCAGCTCAGCCGACGGTGGCAGCGCAGGGCGCAGTGCTCTATGATGCGACGCACAACCAGTTCCTGTTTTCCAAGAATGCGGATACGCAGTATTATCCAGCCAGCATCACGAAGCTGATGACGGCGCTTCTGGTAGCGGAAAACTGTAATCTGAGTGATACGGTAACGTTTTCCCAGACGGCAGTTTCGAATCTGGAATCGGGCGCGGTGACGCTGCAGGTCAAGGCGGGTGATACCTTTACGGTTAAGGACTGTCTCTATGGTCTGCTTTTAAAATCGGCAAATGAGGTGGCAAACGGACTGGCGGAGCATGTGTCCGGCAGTGTCAGCGCGTTTGCGGATAAGATGAATGAGAAGGCAGCGTCCTTAGGATGCACGCATACGCATTTTGCAAACCCGAACGGTCTGAATAATGCGAACCATTTTACAACCGCACATGATATGGCGCTGATTGCAAATGCTGCATTCAATAATGCGACGGTGCGTCAGGTTGCATCGACCCTGCATTACGATTTCCCGGCGACTGCCAGCGTGCCGACGGTGCGGACGCTTACGATGGGACATAAGATGCTCAATCCGGCAAATTCCCAGTATTATGAGGGAATCATAGGCGGAAAGACCGGTTATACCTCCCTGGCAGGCAACACGCTGGTAACGTGTGCAGAGCGGAATGGCGTGCGCCTGATTGCAGTTATTTTAAAGAGTTCGCAGACTCATTATGACGATACGAAGAAGCTGCTGGACTATGGTTTTGCGGTGGCGGGAAACGCATCCGGCACACCGGCTGGCACGAACACCTCGGTATCGGATGCGGCGAACAACAGTACGTCAAATTCCAGCAAGCCGTCCGGCAATACGACCAGTACAAATACCTCATCTTCCGGCAGCCAGGGTGGACCGGGTAGCTCTGGAGCTGGCAATACAGCTGCTCAGGGCGACGGTGCGTGGCAGCAGTTTGGAAATGAATGGAAATACCTGAAAGCAAACGGAACCTACGCGGCAAATGAGAGTCTCCTGATCAAGGGGGAGACATACTATTTCCATGCAGATGCGTGGATGGCGCGTGACTGGCAGATGGTAAACGGCTCTTGGCATTATTATACCGAAAGCGGGGCTATGGCGAAGAGCCGCTGGATTCAGACGAATGGATACTGGTATTATGTGGGTGCTGACGGAGCATTGTTTGTCAATGGAACGACACCGGACGGATATAGAGTCGATGCGAATGGTGTCTGGATTCAGAAATAAAGAAGAGCATAAAACGGAGCCGACCGGCAGAAAAGACCGGGGCGGCTCCGTTTTTCACAGCTCTGCGGCCGCAAAAAGACCGGCGGCACAGCTGGCAGATGGGGTTGATGTTATTATAGTGTGATCAATTCATACTCCCGGCTTCCCAGACCGATCTTCTCCGCGTGTGCCAGGCAGCTTTTCCACTCAGATTCTGGTGTGGAATTTGTGAAATGGTCATGGTGATCGTGGAAATCCGGATCAGCAAGATGTTTTGCAAGCTGGCTGCCCGGCATCGGAGCAGCGGCCAGACAGGCGTCCACACAGGCCTGATCGAGTGCCAGCGGATCGAAAGAAGCAAACATACCAAGATTTGGAAGGATCGGTACGTCATTTTCACCGTGGCAGTCGCAGTTCGGGGAGACGTCAACGACCAGGGAAATATGGAAGTTTGGACGTCCATCCACAACGGCTTTTGTGTATTCCGCCATACGGCAGTTTAACAGCTCGTTGGCTGCGTTGTTGTCAAATTCGATTGCGTCAAAATTGCAGGCGCCGAGACACCGTCCGCAGCCGACGCAGTGCTCAGCATCCACGTGCATTTTTCTGGAGGCTTCATCGAAAACGAGACCGCCGTTGGCACATTCCTTCTGACAGCGGCGGCAGCCCCGGCAGAGCTTTTCCTTGACGTGCGGTTTTCCACTGCTGTGCTGATCGGTCTTACCGGCGCGAGAACCGCAGCCCATGCCGATATTTTTGATCGTGCCGCCGAAGCCGGTCGTCTCATGTCCCTTGAAATGGGTCAGGCTGATAAAGACATCGGCGTCCATGACGGCGCGGCCGATCTTAGCTTCTTTGATGTATTCGCCTCCGGCCACCGGAACAGCGATGTCATCGGTGCCTTTTAATCCATCACCGATGATGATTGGACATCCAACAGTCAACGGGGTAAATCCGTTTTCCCAGGCGCATTCCAGGTGCTCAAGCGCATTCTTGCGGCTGCCTGGATACATCGTATTGCAGTCTGTTAAAAATGGTTTGCCGCCCAGCTCTTTGATGACATCAACAACGGCTTTGGCATAATTCGGACGCAGATAACTGATATTTCCAAGTTCACCAAAGTGCATCTTGATAGCGACAAATTTACCATCCATATCGATGGAACCGATCCCGGCTTTACGGATCAGTTTTTTTAATTTGGTAGGGAGACCGTCGCCAAATGCAATGGTGTGGAAATCTGTAAAATATACCTTTGCTTTTTCGGTTTTTGACATATGAATACCTCCTGATAGATGGCTTTTTTTGATTTTTTTCTCAGTCGAGAAGACTCCCACCTCTTTAGGTGGCGAGTAATAGTAAAGTGATAAAAATATCCATTCTATTATACCGGAATCGGGTGGATGTGTCAAAAATTTACTTTTCTTTTTAATGTAGTTCCTATATAATAGGAAAATACGGAAAAAGCAGATTTCAGCTGCAGGGGGATTCTGGCAAGATACCTGTATCTGGAAACCTGCTTTTGAAAATACGAGGGGACTTGTCTGCATAGAAGGGACAGTGACCCGGGCAGGAGATGACAGTATGAGAAATGCACCGGTTATCTATATCGTGGTGCCTTGCTACAACGAAGAGGAAGTTCTGCCATTGACGGCAGAATTTTTAGGTAAAAAATTAGATGATTTAACCCGCAGCCGCCGGATTCATCCGGGAAGCCGGGTGCTGATGGTAGACGACGGTTCGAAGGATAGAACATGGAAGCTGATCGAGGAACTCCATGAGAAGGACGAGCGGTTTGCAGGTGTGAAGCTGAGCCGCAACCGCGGCCATCAGAACGCGCTTTTAGCTGGGCTTTTTGAGGCGGCGAGACGGCGGTGTGACGCGGCGATCTCGATGGATGCCGATCTGCAGGATGATGTGGACGCATGCGACGCGATGATTGAGCGGTATATGGCTGGCTGTGACATCGTGTACGGTGTGCGCCGCCACAGGGCGACGGATACATTTTTTAAGCGTACAACTGCGCTGGGATTTTATAAGATTATGAATGCGCTGGGAGCGAACACCGTGTATAATCATGCGGATTACCGCCTGATGAGCCGAAGGGCACTGGAAGGACTGGCGGAATTTTCGGAGGTCAATCTGTTTCTGCGCGGGATTGTCCCGATGATCGGCTATCCGTCCGATGTGGTATATTATGACCGTAAAGAGCGGGCAGCAGGGGAGAGCAAATATCCGCTGAAAAAGATGCTGGCTTTTGCGATCGAGGGCATCACTTCGCTGAGCACAAAGCCGATCCGGATGATAACGTTCATGGGAATCGCGGCATTTTTTGTCAGTATTGGATTCCTTATCTGGGCGGTGGTTGATTTCTTCCGGGGCAATACGATCACCGGCTGGGCGAGCATGATGGTATCGCTCTGGTTTATCGGCGGACTGCTTCTTCTCTCGGTCGGAATCGTCGGAGAGTATGTCGGAAAGATTTATCTGGAGTCGAAGCACCGCCCGCGCTATATCATTGAGAGCCGCACGCCGGATCGCATCCGCGAGCGTGAGAAAGGGCGCAGCCGGAAACAGGAGATGCCAGGAGAAAATTTGCGCCGCAGCCGTGCAGAAGCACGGGAACTCCAGACATCGAAAAGAAGAGAAGCTGTGCAAAAACCGGAGCAGGAGTGAAATAGCTCTAAAAAATAGCTCTTAAAAATTTAGGAAACACTTGACAAACCCGGAAAATAGGTGTATCTTCATAAACAAATAATTCCTATCAGGAATAAGGGAATATAAGCTGAAAGGGGACAGGTCCGATGCGTCAGAGTAAAGCCATGCAGATGAATATGATGATGAACGGCATGTGTATGATGTGCTGTCATATTTGTGTGCATGAAAGACGGAACGGGCTGGTCGGATAGACCTGTAGGTATAGCATAGGGAGCCGCGATCCGTACTGGATTCGCGGCTTTTTTGTGTCATGGGAAATTCCTTGGAATTCCCTATGACACAAAAAGGTACTAACAGCTTCCTGTGACAGAAAAACAGTAGTGGCATCTTTTATGCGACAGGGTATCAATGCTGTATATTCGGAAAAAGAGAGGGGAAAAGACAATGGAGCAGAGAAAGGAAGCGATCATCTGCCTGGAAGGGCTGGGAAAGCAATTCCAGACAACCAACGGAACGGTGACCGCGTTAGATGATATTAATCTGGAAATCCTGCAGGGCGAGATTTTTGGAATTATCGGTCTGTCAGGTGCAGGAAAGAGTACGCTGGTCCGGTGTATCAATTATCTGGAGACACCGACGGCGGGACGGGTTATTTTTGAGGGACAGAACCTGTCGATGATGAAGGAGGCGGAGATTCGGAAAGCCAGACAGTCGATGGGGATGATTTTCCAGCAGTTCAATCTTCTGGCACAGAGAAATGTACTCCAGAATGTGTGCTTTCCGATGGAGATTGCCGGTGTCCCGAAAGCAGAGGCGAAGAAACGGGCGGCTGAGCTTTTAAAATTAGTCGGTCTGGAAGAACGGATGAAGGCATATCCGGCACAGCTTTCCGGCGGACAGAAACAGCGAGTGGCGATTGCACGCGCGATGTCCACGAACCCGAAGGTGTTGCTTTGCGATGAGGCGACGAGTGCGCTCGACCCGAATACGACAAAATCGATTTTGGAGCTTCTTAAGAAGATTAACCGCGAACTCGGTATTACTGTGATCGTGATTACCCATGAGATGGCAGTTATTGAGTCTATCTGTGATCGTGTGGCGATCATCGACCACAGCCACATTGCAGAGTCTGGCAAGGTATCAGAGATTTTCTCTGGTCCGAAGTCGGAGATTGGGCGGCAGCTGATTCTAGGAGAGACGGCAGGGCAGAAGACAAGCTTTGCCAGAGCGCGCCAGATCCGCGTTATTTTCAATGGACGGGAATCTTCGGAGCCAATTATTTCTAATATGGTATTAGCCTGCAAGGTTCCGGTCAATATCCTTCTCGCGGATACCCACGATATTGGGGGCAAGGCGATGGGACAGATGCTTCTGCAGCTCCCGGAGGACGAGGTAGATGCAGGGCGTATCTGCAATTATTTAAAAACGGTCGGTGTGACCTATGAGGAGGTGCGCTAAGATGGTATTTGATGCGAAGACAGTCAGTATGCTGGTAAAAGAGACCTGGAGAACCTTATATATGGTAGGTCTTTCTTCCCTGATTTCTTATTTGATCGGCATCCCGCTCGGCGTGGCGCTGGTTGTAACCGATAAAGACGGCATCCGTCCGGTGCCGCTGTTCAACAAAGTGGCGGGCGTGATTGTCAACCTGCTCCGTTCGGTGCCGTTTATCATCCTGTTAGCGATGGTAATGCCGCTGACCCGCGCGATCGTGGGAAAGACGATCGGAGCAAATGCGGCAGTTGTACCGCTGGTAATCGCGGCGTTCCCGTACATCAGCCGTATGGTAGAGGCATCATTAAAGGAAATTGATGCAGGCGTGATTGAAGCAGCAAAATCAATGGGTGCTTCAACCTGGCAGATTATTTTCAAGGTGCTGCTTCCGGAGTCCAAGCCGTCCCTGTTAGTCGGCGCGGCGATTTCGATCACGACAATCCTCGGATATTCCGCGATGGCAGGCTGTGTCGGTGCCGGCGGTCTGGGCGATGTGGCGATCCGATATGGATACCACCGTTATCAGGCAGATATGATGCTGGTTACCGTTGTGATTCTGGTTATTATCGCACAGCTGATTCAGGAGATCTTTACGCGGAGTTCGAGAAGAAGTGATAAGAGAATCCGTTAATAAGATATTTACAGAAATGAAATGCAGCCTATCGTCTGTGGCAGATGCAGGACATTTCTGAAATATAAATTTAAAGTAACTGTTCAGTAGGTCTGCGCATTTACTGCGCTGACCATATGAAAACATGGGCCAGCAGGCAAAAATCCCATTGCCGTAGGCAATTTTTAATGGATTTTTGCGTGTGACTGTGAAGGTACTGAACAGTTACAATTTAAACACACAAAGAGGAGGAAATCACTATGAAAAAATCATTCTTAGGAACCACATTCCTGGCACTGCTGGCAGCTGCATCCTTAGCAGGCTGCTCTTCCAGCTCGAATGAGACAACTGCTGAGACCGCTGCAGAGACAGCAGAGGAGAGCACCGCAGAGGCTAAAGAGGCAGACGGCGATCTGGAGAAGCTGGTAGTAGGCGCAAGCCCGGCACCGCACGCTGAGATCCTGGAAGCTGCAAGAGACCTTCTGGCAGACAAGGGCTACGATCTGGAGATCGTAGAGTATACTGATTATGTACAGCCGAACAACGCACTGGAGTCCGGCGATCTGGATGCAAACTACTTCCAGCACAAACCATATCTCGATACCTTTAATGAGGAGAATGGCACTCATCTGGTAAGTGCAGGCGCAATCCATTATGAGCCTTTCGGCATCTACGCAGGCAAGAGCGATTCTTTAGATGAGCTGGCTGACGGCGCAGAGGTTCTGGTGCCGAACGATGTAACCAATGAGGCAAGAGCACTTCTGCTTCTTCAGGATCAGGGTCTTCTGACACTGAAAGAGGATGCAGGTCTGACCGCAACCATCAATGATATTACAGAGAACCCGAAGAACCTGGATATCGTAGAGCTTGAGGCAGCACAGCTTCCGCGTTCCTTACAGGATGCGGATATCGCAGTTATCAACGGCAACTATGCAATCGAGGCTGGTTTAAAGGTAACCGATGCTCTGGCAGTAGAGTCTTCTGACTCTCTGGCAGCCCAGACATACGGAAATGTCGTAGCAGTCCGTGAAGGTGACGAGGAGAGCGACAAGACAAAAGCTCTGATGGAAGTCCTGACAAGCGATGATATCAAAGAGTTCATCGAGACGAAGTATGATGGAGCGGTTGTTCCGCTGTTTTAATTGACGGCAGGAATTTGATTACAGCAACGAAATGGGGAAGAGGCGGATGCTTTGCGGTGAAAACCGCAGGCGGAGGCCTCTTCTTTCTATTTATGGGAATGTGCGTCAGATGCAAAACGTTTTGCGTGAATTTTTTAGAATCATGTGATAGAATAAAACGAAAAAGGGATAAAGGTGACAGGTGGGTGATAAGAATGGGAATTCATATACAGAATAGGAAAAAGGGCTTTACGCTGGCGGAGCTTTTGGTAGTCGTTGCGATTGTTGCCATTTTAGCTGCAATTTCTATTCCTATTTTCACCAGGCAGCTGGAGGCTAGCCGGGAGGCCACGGATCTTGCCAATGTCCGTTCTGCCTATGCAGAGGTGATGGCAGCGGTCATGATTGAGGATACAGAGAATGAAGTGAAGGTTGTAAAGCTGAAGCAGAAAAAAGCAAAATGGCAGTCGCATGACCCGGTGACGATAGGTGGAGTGATGCATTATAATGATCAGGGTGATACGGCCAACTGGATTGGTTATCCGGTTCCGGGTGGGGAGTGTGAAGTTTCCTATCAGCCAAATTCGGGAGTGCTTTTTAACTGGAAAGGTGGAAATGGTACAGGCGGTTCGGAACAGAAATATACGTTTAATATCAATTGTGATATGCATGCGCCCTTGAATAACAGCGGCGTATTGGAAATGCTGGGTAATAACAGCAATTTTGAAATTGATTCCAACTGTACAAAATCCAATATGCTTCCAAAGATACAGGCAAAGATTGAGGAGGACAGCCTGTTAAAAAAGGGAACCTGGGCCTATCTGGGAGATGCGAAGGATAAGTCGAAGCGATATTTATTCTGGACATCTGTAGATATATCGTCAGATTCGGTTGGTGCAGGAAAGAAGATACCGGTTATTATCAGTACAGCAGATGGAAGGTTTTATATTTCAGAAACAACTACCGCTATTCGAAAGAATACAGCTGGTAACTATGTAGCAATCGCCGATCATCTAACTCCAAAACAGTATACGGAATATCTTTCGAATGATAAAAAGTATGAGAATCTGCAGGAGGCATATGATGCATACGCAAAGCTGGTGACGGATGGGACGTATCAACAATATAAGGATACGCTGCCGAAGTAGGGGCTGTGCAGCTGTTACAGCTGGGCGTCTTTAAAGTGGGAAGAGCCAGGGCATATATCAGAATTTACCAACCTGTGCCGAAAACCTTGACATTTTCCTGAAAAACCTCTATGATAACAAGGAACTGAAAAATGAAAGGCAGTGAAGAAGAGGAGTACACATAGAAGCCCTGACAGAGAGAACCGCGCAGGTTGAGAGACGGTTCCGGGAAACGGATGTGGAAGGTAGCTTCGGAGCCGGATTTCTGAAAAACCGCGTTCTGCTATGGCTTAGGAATGCTGTGAAAGAGAGTGGTGGATAAGAGATCCCGGGAGTTCCCGTTATAGAATCAAGAGGATTGGGGTAAAGTCTGGATGTGTGCAAAGAAAACACCGGCAGACGGAAATCCTGATTGAATTAAGGTGGTACCGCGTATATGACGCCCTTTGCAGATGATATGTCTGCAAGGGGCTTTTTTCATGTAATGGGAAATACCTTGGAATTCCCTATTACACAAAAGGCACATTCTTTTTCATAGGAAACGCGCTTCGGAAAGGACAAAACAGATGAAAAAACAGGGTCCGCTGACAAGCTGTGATACGTGCGGCAATTATGTCTATGACGATGATTATGGGTATTATCTGTGCGAGGCAGATCTGGATGAGGACGAGATGGCGGCATTTTTAAGCAACCAGCGTTTTGTCTGCCCGTACTACCAGACGGATGATGAGTACGAGATTGTCCGGAAACAGATGTAAGAAACTGCATCGGAAATTACACAAAATGAAGGTAAACAAGATGTGGTTCATGATAGAATGCGAGGATAAACAGCATTTGATGAGTTAAAACACAAAAGGAGAATCGATCAATGAAAGAACTGGAAAAGACATATAATCCGGCGGATATTGAAGATCGCCTGTATCAGAAATGGCTGGACAGCAAATATTTCCACGCCGATGCAGAGCGCGGATGCAGAAACGGCAAGAAGCCGTTCACGATTGTGATGCCGCCGCCAAATATTACAGGACAGCTTCATATGGGACATGCGCTGGATAACACCATGCAGGATATCCTGATCCGTTACAAGAGAATGCAGGGCTATGAGGCACTGTGGCAGCCGGGTACCGACCATGCGGCGATCGCAACGGAGGTTAAGGTTATCAATAAGCTGAAAGAGCAGGGCATTGACAAGCATGATCTGGGTCGTGAGGGCTTCCTGGAGAAAGCATGGGAGTGGAAAGAAGAGTACGGCAGCCGTATCGTAAAACAGCTTCACAAGCTGGGTTCCTCCGCTGACTGGGACCGCGAGCGTTTCACGATGGACGAGGGCTGTTCCGAGGCGGTTCTGGAAGTATTTACCAGACTGTATGAAAAAGGTTATATTTACAAGGGATCCCGTATCATCAACTGGTGCCCGGTCTGCCAGACTTCCATTTCGGATGCCGAGGTAGAGCATGAGGAGCAGGACGGCTTTTTCTGGCACATCAATTACCCGATCGTCGGCGAAGAGGGACGTTTCGTCGAGATCGCAACCACCCGTCCGGAGACGCTGTTAGGCGATACTGCGGTAGCTGTCAACCCGGAGGATGAGCGCTACAAGGATATCGTAGGCAAGATGTTAAAACTGCCGCTGACCGACCGAGAGATTCCTGTCATCGCGGATGAGTATGTAGATAAAGAGTTCGGTACCGGCTGCGTAAAGATCACACCGGCACATGACCCGAACGACTTTGAAGTAGGAAAACGCCACAACCTGGAAGAGATCTGCATCATGAATGACGATGCAACCATCAGCGTACCGGGCAAATATCAGGGCATGGACCGCTACGAGGCGAGAAAAGCCATGGTAGAGGATCTGAAGAAAATGGGACTTTTAGTCAAAGTCGTTCCGCATTCCCACAACGTAGGTACTCACGACCGCTGCGGCACAACCGTAGAGCCAATGGTAAAACCGCAGTGGTTTGTTAAGATGGAAGAGATGGCGAAACCGGCGGTAGAGGCACTTAAATCCGGCAGACTTAAATTCGTTCCGGAGAGCTTCGGAAAGACCTATCTGCACTGGCTTGAGGGCATCCGTGACTGGTGCATTTCCCGTCAGCTCTGGTGGGGACACCGGATTCCGGCTTATTATTGTGATGACTGCGGCGAGATGACCGTTGCCAAGTGTGCACCGGCGGTGTGCCCGAAATGCGGCGGCACCCACCTGCATCAGGATGAGGACACGCTGGATACCTGGTTCTCCTCCGCCCTGTGGCCGTTCTCCACGCTCGGCTGGCCGAAGGATACACCGGAATATGAATATTTCTATCCGACCGACGTGCTGGTAACCGGATACGATATCATTTTCTTCTGGGTTATCCGTATGGTATTCTCTGGTCTGGAGCAGACGGGCAAAGAGCCGTTCCACACCGTCCTGATCCACGGTCTGGTACGCGACTCCCAGGGACGCAAGATGAGTAAATCCCTTGGAAATGGTATCGATCCGCTCGAGGTTATCGACAAGTACGGCGCCGATGCACTTCGTATGACCCTGATGACCGGTAACGCACCGGGCAACGATATGCGCTTCTATTGGGAACGTGTGGAAGCAAGCCGTAACTTTGCAAACAAGGTATGGAATGCATCCCGTTTCATTATGATGAACATCGAAAAAGCGCCGGTAACGGATGTGAAGCTTTCTGACCTGCAGATGGCTGACCGCTGGATCCTCTCCAAGGTCAACACGCTGGCAAAAGATGTTACCGAGAATATGGATAAGTACGAGCTGGGAATCGCCCTCCAGAAGGTTTACGATTTCATCTGGGAGGAGTTCTGCGACTGGTACATCGAGATGGTAAAACCGAGACTCTGGTCCGAGGAAGACACCACCAAGGCAGCTGCACTCTGGACCCTGAAAACGGTTCTGATCCAGTCCTTGAAACTGCTGCATCCATATATGCCGTTCATCACCGAGGAAATCTTCTGCAACCTGCAGGATGAGGAACCATCCATCATGATTTCTTCCTGGCCGGAGTACAAGGATGAGTGGAATTTCGCAGACGAGGAGAAAGCTGTAGAGACGATCAAGGATGCAGTCCGCGCGATCCGCGGCGTCCGCACATCCATGAACGTACCGCCGAGCAAGAAGGCAAAAGTATACGTTGTATCCGAGGATCCGGAAGTTCTGGCCATCTTCGAGCACAGCCGTGTATTCTTCGCAACTCTTGGCTATGCGAGCGAGGTTGTCCTTCAGAAGGACAAGAGCGGAATCGCAGACGATGCCGTATCGGCTGTGACTGCAAAGGCAACCATCTATATGCCGTTTGCAGAGCTGGTGGATCTGGACAAGGAGATCGAGCGTCTGACCAAGGAAGAGGAGAAGCTGAAAAAAGAGCTTGCCCGTTCCGAGGGCATGTTAAGTAATGAAAAGTTCGTCAGCCGCGCACCGGAGGCAAAGATTGCCGAAGAGCGTGAAAAGCTGGAGAAATACCGCCAGATGATGGCACAGGTACAGGAGCGCCTGGCACAGCTGCGGAAATAGTTGAATATGAAGTAAAAGGCAGGATCGAGAGATCCGCCTGATGCGTGAAATAAGCCGATGTGTATGGGGAAAACTATATGCATTGGCTTATTTGCAAAGAAAGAACCGAAATTATTCTGCTTTTTATTTATATGGGCGAATGCCTTTGAAGAGAGAAAGGAGATTATTTTTTTATCCTCGAACGAGGATAATTGGATGATACGAGATATTATGGAGATAAGAACAGCGACAATAGCAGATCTGGCTCAGATTGCAGCCGTGGAAGCAGAATGCTTTCCGGCAGCGGAAGCCGCAACGAAAGAGGAATTTGCGGAGAGAATTAAGTATTATGGAAATCATTTCTGGCTCATGTTTGAAGGCGAAAAGCTGATTGCGTTTGTGGACGGCTTCGTCACAGACAAGCCGGATCTGACGGATGAGATGTACGAACGGGCAGAAATGCACGATGAAAACGGTGCATGGCAGATGATTTTTGGTGTCAATACGATCCCGGCATACCGGAAACATGGCTATGCGGGACAGTTGCTCCAGTGCGCCATCGAGGATGCCAGAAAACAGGGGAGGAAGGGACTTGTGTTGACGTGTAAGGAAAAATTGATAGCCTATTATGCCAAGTTTGGATTTGAGAATGAAGGGATCTCGGAATCGGTGCATGGAAACGTGATCTGGTATCAGATGCGGTATAAGTTTTAAATTTAAGAAGAAATACGTGATTGCCCGCAAATACTAATAATACTTATTATAGGAATCGAAATGGCGTTTTTAATAGAAGTGTGATAAGATACAAGTATCAGAATTAAAAATGAGACGCCATTTCGATTTTTTGTAATTGTTTGCAACAAGCATTACAAATTCTTTTCTATCTTTCTGCGTGTATCTTTTGCGTGTGTTTTATATGCATAACGGGCATCGGAAGCAGGCTGCACGGGATTGGGTGAAAAAGGGTCAAAAGGGGCGTCCGCAAACAGGAGGGGTTAGAGAAAACATGAAATCATTGCAGGCGCGTTATCTGGATCGACTGGCAGAGCTTTACCCGACGATTGCAGCGGCATCGACGGAGATCATCAATCTGGAATCGATCTTAAATCTGCCGAAAGGAACGGAACATTTCCTGACCGATATCCATGGAGAATACGAGGCATTTTCCCATGTATTGAAAAATGGTTCCGGTTCCGTCAAGCGAAAGATTGACGATGTATTTGGAAATACCCTGAGCCGTCAGGACAAGCAGTCGCTGGCAACCCTTATTTACTATCCGGCGGAGAAGATGAGCCGGATTCTGCAGACGGAGAAGAACCCGGATGACTGGTACAAGATCACACTCTATCGTCTGATTGCGGTCTGCCGCCGGGCAGCGAGCAAGTACACGCGTTCGAAGATCCGCAAGGCGCTTCCGAAGGAATTTGCTTATGTGCTGGAAGAGCTTCTGACTGAGCGCGGCGATCTGCAGGACAAGGAATCCTACTACGATGCGATCGTCCAGACGATTGTCCGTGTGGGACGGGCGAAAGCCTTTATCATAGCGCTAAGCGAGCTGATTCAGCGCCTGACGGTCGATCATCTTCATATCGTGGGTGATATCTATGACCGAGGTCCGGGACCGCATATCATCATGGACAAGATGATGACCTATCATTCGATTGATGTCCAGTGGGGCAATCACGATGTGCTCTGGATGGGCGCGGCAGCGGGACAGATGGGCTGTATTGCAAACGCAATCCGTATCTGCGCGCGATATGGAAATCTGGATATTTTGGAGGATGGTTACGGCATCAACCTTCTTCCATTGGCAACCTTTGCGATTAATACATATGGGGATGACCCGTGCACCTGCTTCCAGCTAAAGGGCAGTGACTCTTACAGTGCGTCTGAGCGCGAGATGAACCAGAAGATGCACAAGGCGATCTCGATCATCCAGTTCAAGGCGGAAGGGCAGATCATCAAGCGTCATCCGGAATTTGGCCTGGAGAAACGAAATCTTCTGCATCATATTGATTTTGAACGCGGTGTTCTGGAGATGGGCGGCAAAGAGTACAAGATGCTCGATATGAATTTTCCGACCGTGGATCCGAAAGATCCATATGCATTTACACCGGAAGAAGCAGATATTATGGAACGTCTGGAACGTGCATTCATGAACTGCGAGAAGCTGCAGCAGCATATGAAATTCCTGCTGGCGAAGGGAAGTCTCTATAAAGTATACAACAATAACCTTCTCTACCATGGCTGCGTTCCGTTAAATAAGGACGGTACCTTCAAGGAGGTAGAGATCTACGGCAAGCAATATAAGGGAAAGGCGCTGTACGATATTCTGGACAATTATGTCCGCAAGGGGTTTGTCGCGGTCGATAAGGCAGAGCGGGAAAAAGGCAGGGATATGATGTGGTATATCTGGTTGAATGAAAATTCCCCGCTGTTCGGCAAGGACAAGATGGCAACGTTTGAACGCTATTTTCTGGCAGAAAAAGAGACACATAAAGAAGTAAAAAATCCGTATTACGATATGCTGGAAAATGAGGAAGTGCTTGACCGCATTCTCCGTGAGTTCGGTCTGGAACCGGAGGGCGCGCACATCATCAACGGTCACGTCCCGGTCAAATCCAAAGATGGCGAGAGTCCGCTCAAATGCGGCGGTAAGCTTCTCGTCATCGACGGTGGTTTCTCAAGAGCATATCAGAAAGAAACCGGTATCGCGGGGTATACGCTGATATACAACTCCTACGGTCTGATTCTGGCCGCGCACGATCCGTTTGAGTCCACCGAGGCGGCGATCGAAAAGGAGAGTGACATCCACTCCGAGAGCCGTATGGTCAAATGGGTGCCGGAGCGCAAGTGTGTCGGAGATACCGATATCGGACGGGAACTGAAAGAGAAGATCAAGGATCTGGAAAAATTGCTGAATGCGTACTATAGCGGTGCTATAGCAGAAAAATTTACGCGATAGCGATTTGAGAACGAAATTTTAAATAAAGATAAAATGGAAAATCGCTCAACCCGGAAGAGGGAAGAGCGATTTTTTGTGAATGCTATAGTATTTATTTCGTACCAAAAATCCGATCCCCTGCATCTCCCAGACCTGGGCAGATGTAAGCGTTTTCATTCAGGCAGCGATCGACATGACCAACATAGATCTGGACATCCGGATGTGCCTCATGCAGTCTCTTTAATCCTTCCGGAGCAGCGATGATTGCCATGAATTTGATGTTCTTTCCGCCGCGTGCTTTGATAAAGTCGATTGCCTCCACTGCGGAACCGCCGGTTGCCAGCATCGGGTCGGTGACAACGATGGTACGCAGTTCGATCGGGGTTGGCAGCTTGCAGTAGTATTCGTGCGGCTCATGGGTTGTCTCGTCGCGGTAGAGTCCGATGTGACCAACCTTTGCGGACGGAACGAGTGCCAGAATACCATTTACCATACCGAGACCGGCACGTAAGATCGGGACAACGGCAAGTTTTTTACCAGCCAGCATCGGAGTGCTGCAGGTTTCGATCGGAGTTTCTACTTCCTGATCTTCCAGCGGAAGATCGCGAAGCGCTTCATAGCCCATCAGCATCGCAATCTCATCGGTCAGGGAACGGAATTCGTTGGTTCCGGTGTTCTTGTTGCGGAGGAGCGAGATCTTGTGCTGAATCAACGGGTGGTCGAGAATTGTTACATTTTTCATATTCATAACCTGCCTTTTCTTGAATTTTGATGATGAACGTTTTTTCGTAACGGTGCATAGCGCAGACCGCTTGCGAATTTTGTGCTATCTTCATGCCGTCATTTCCCAAAATCTGTATACATATGTGAAATGTATCGCCCTGATGGCATATTTTCTTTAATTATACACCGAATTGTACAGATTGAACAGTCTGTTTTATGATGTATTTTGTTGAAAAGCATCGGTAAAGTTACTGTTCCCGGGTAGGCACTTTTGGAACCGAAAGTGCCGTAAGAAAACGTGGTGGCAGCAGGAATTTGCCGTATTTAAATGCAAAGCCACGGCAAATTCCGTTACTGGGCACGTATGCGTGAACAGTAACTCGGTAAAAGAGCGGTTTGTCATGAAGTAGTGCAGGGCATTTGTAAAAGAATGCAGGTGCTTTTATATGTTTATTAGAATAAAAAATAATACCAGTACTATATATAAGCAATACTTCTGAAAACAAATCAATAAATCTAACTGGAAATGAGAATAGAATGTGGTAAAATATAAAGTAGTGAATTATTGCACAACAATGAAGGAGGAAGCTTTGCCATTATGAAGACTGTATCGATAGCAGAGGAACTGAAAAACAATTCTTATCCGGGACGCGGAATTATCATTGGACGGACGCCGGACGGAAAGAAGGCGGTTACGGCATACTTTATCATGGGAAGAAGCGAGAACAGCCGCAACCGTGTGTTTGTAGAAGAAGGTGAGGGCATCCGCACACAGGCATTTGACCCGGCGAAGCTGGAAGATCCGAGTCTAATTATCTATGCACCGGTCCGTGTGCTGGGAAATAAAACGATCGTGACCAACGGCGATCAGACTGATACGATTTATGAGGGAATGGATCGCCAGATGACCTTTGAGCAGTCCCTCAGAAGCCGCGAGTTCGAGCCGGATGCGCCGAACTACACACCTCGTATTTCCGGTATCCTGCATATCGAGGATGGCGGTTACAACTATGCGCTGTCGATTCTGAAATCCAACGACGGCAATCCGGATTCCTGCCATCGTTATACATATGCGTATGAGAAGCCGGTTGCAGGCGAGGGACATTTCATCCACACCTATATGCACGACGGCAATCCGCTTCCGAGCTTCGAGGGTGAGCCGAAAAAGATCGAGATTCCGGACAGCTTGGATGAGTTTGCAGCTACACTCTGGGAGAATCTGAACCCGGATAATAAGGTATCTCTGTTTGTGCGCTATATTGATATTGCGACCAGAGAGACACAGACGAAGATCATTAATAAAAATAAGTAGGAACAGACTGGAAAATAGTTAAAAAAAGTCAAAAACCGTCTGAAAATGAAAACAGGTCAGAGATAAACGCTCCGCGAGGATGCGCAGTGATTCTGTAAGGAATATGTCAGCTTCGCTGACCAGAATCACGCGCCAAGTCTCACGGACGTTCGACTTGAAACAGCATTTGAATCATGCGTTTAAATGGGTATACAGGAGGAATGAAGATGAACGAACTTGAGTTAAAATATGGATGCAACCCGAACCAGAAACCGTCCCGCATTTTTATGGCGGACGGCAGTGAGCTTCCGATCAAGGTACTTTGCGGCAAACCGGGATATATCAATTTCCTGGATGCGTTCAATGGCTGGCAGCTGGTAAGAGAACTGAAAGAGGCAACCGGGCTTCCGGCGGCAACTTCTTTTAAGCACGTTTCTCCGGCAGGTGCAGCGGTAGGACTTCCGTTAGACGAGACGATGCGTAAGATTTACTGGGTCGATGATATGGGAGACTTATCTCCGCTTGCGTGTGCATATGCCAGAGCACGAGGTGCAGACCGCATGTCTTCCTTTGGCGATTTTATTTCTCTGTCGGATGTCTGCGATGCAGATACGGCGCGCATCATCAAGAGAGAAGTATCGGATGGCGTGATTGCTCCGGGATATACCAAGGAGGCGCTGGAGATTCTGGAATCAAAGAAAAATGGCAAGTACAATGTCATTGAAATCGATCCGGATTATGTACCGGCTCCGGTGGAGCGCAAACAGGTATTTGGCGTGACCTTTGAGCAGGGTAGAAATAATCTGGCAATCAACCGTGAGCTGCTGGAGAATATCGTGACTGAGAATAAAGAGCTGCCGGAGAACGCGAAGATCGACATGATCGTATCTTTGATTACCCTGAAATATACACAGTCCAACTCTGTCTGCTACGTGAAGGATGGACAGGCGATCGGTATCGGCGCAGGTCAGCAGTCCCGTGTACATTGTACCCGTCTGGCAGGTCAGAAAGCCGACAACTGGTATCTGCGCCAATCTCCGCAGGTGTTAAATCTTCAGTTTGTGGATGGAATCAAGCGTGCAGACCGCGACAATGCGATCGATGTTTATATCGGAGAAGAGTATATGGATGTGCTGGAAGAGGGCGCATGGCAGAAAACTTTCAAGGTAAAACCGCCGGTATTTACCCGTGAGGAAAAACGCGCATGGCTGGACGGCATGAAGGGTGTAACCATTGGTTCTGATGCATTCTTCCCATTTGGCGACAACATTGAGCGCGCGCACAAGAGCGGCGTTCAGTACATCGCACAGCCGGGCGGATCGGTTCGTGATGACAATGTAATCGAGGTTTGCAATAAATATGGCATTGTAATGGCATTTACGGGAATCCGTCTGTTCCATCATTAATGAAAAAGAATGTGCCTTAGGGTAGCTGTCCATAAAACAGGTTTTGAGAAACAAATACTATGGCAGTTGTCGGACAAGGGTCGTTGACAAAAGGGGTATGTGTCATTAAGGCACATGCCCCTTTGTTTTTGCAGTTGCCTTTGTTGATGGTAGATGGATAGGATGGATTTTGTACGATTTAAGGTCGATAATCCGGAATTAGCTTCCCTGTGAGCAACGCAAAAATCAGGGGCAATGATGCGTCCATGCTCTTGCACAAGTACAGCTCATAGGTCAGTTAAATGCCGATTTCCAACCTGTTTCATAAGGGTACTTCTGAGATGTCATCTTTCAGAAAAGCAGTCAAAAATCCCTCACTTAAACCAATCCTTGTGAGGATAGGAAAGAGGTTTGCTGAAACGACAATTTTGTCCATTATTCCGCGCTTCTGCAATCCGTGTACTGCGCTCACCGTTCCGTTCGCTATTGCATGGTTACAATTAGTTGTTCACCATCCAATGAACAGTGGAATCCCTTTCCATAAGCAGCACATCATTTACAGCGATAGAAATCTCTGAATTTGAAAACTGTTTTTGCCTGTCCTGCCGAGCAAGTAGGATAGACAAGCACAAAGAAACATGCTATAATTTTTATAAATACTCTAAAAGACCACGTTAACATGTCAGGTCGCTGTCTGGCGGCACTTATTAACGGAGGTTTGGGTTATGAATAACAAACAAATGAAAAAGGCTACAGTCGATGCAATCAATGTGATGATCAGTCACGCGGACAAGGGTCCTTCCGGATTTTGGGTGGAGGATCACGAAGGCTGTGGCAATCCAGCGGTCTTTCCGGAATTTGAGGAGGGCTTGAAGCGAGGAAGGCTCATCCAGAAGGAGCATTATTTTTGCCCATGGAATACCGCCATTATGTACGGCGATGGGCATGGCAACATAAACACGGGGTGTTACCATAGCTGTTCTATTAGCAAGGCAAGGTATCTGACCACTGAGGAACTTAAAGAAGTTCTTGTCCGCTTCAAAACACGCATGGAAAATGGCGATTACGATTGCGTTGAACATTTATCTCCATTGCTGACAAAAGACGAAAGCAGACACATAGAGGATCGCATCCTTGCGGAGCAGCATGAGTGCGAACGCTGCGAAAGGCAAAAGCGGCAGGAGCGGCTCAAAAAAGCCGCTGCTCTGATTGCCAAGTATCCAGATGAAGAATCGCTTTTGGCAATCTACTATGGAGAAAAGGATTGCGTATTAGACGAAGACGGGATTATTCTTTTTGACCCAGCGTCCCAGCGTAATGTTGTTGGAGCGGAGAAATTTTCCTACAATGATTATCTCGACGTTCAATTCGCGTCGTTGGGTAAGAAACACCGTCCGCACTTTTCTGACTGCTTTTTCAATGCGGTTATGTCTCATTTCAAAGGACAGATTGAGAAGGTTAAGCCAAAACATATTTGCTTCAAGCGGATCTTCATTAGTGGAATGTACACCGATGGGACAATGTTTGACGGAAAAGCGGATCACGTCTGGATGGAGAAATCCGGCTTTGAAGAGTGCGCCGTTGGTGACAGTGTTTCGTTCTGCGCCGAGGTCTACCGCTATGTAAAAACCGGAAATGGAAAACTGATTGACTACGGACTGCGTAACCCGACAGGCATCCAAAAGATCGAAGCCTACGAACTTCCCAGTGATGATGAACTGATTATGCAGGAAGTTGAACAGCTTATCTGCGAGACTTGCTTTCTAAGCGAGCAGTGCAATCGCAATTATTGCATGAGGGATCCAAAGCAAAAGCATTTGCTCGAACAAGAAATGTTCCGTGCAATAAAGGCACAGACAGATAAGGAGACGCAGAAATGAAACAATTCTTTCTTGTGTGTGGACTTGTAATTGCATTGTTGTTGAGTGGGTGCGGATCGTCGGCATCCCGTGTTGAAACACTGAAAAGTTGCTCTTTTCAGTATAACGAGGGAACAAGTGATTACAGCCTTTTCTTTGGTTTGGCTGATAAAAATGATAAACCCCTGTCAGCCGATGTCGATGTGGATATTCAAATTGTAAATGACGCGGATGAAGAGGTTTATGCTGGTACAAAGTCCGTTTCTACTGATGATTTCGGCTATTATACCAGCCAAGCTGCCGGAGAGCAATATCTTGCCAATGTGAGAATCCCTGCCGCTGAGATCAAAGCCGGAAAATCCGCAAGCGGGAAGGTTTATTTCACCGTGTACAAGGAAAATGCAGTTCAGTTTGACGAAGTAAATTGCGATGTGCTGTATTGCTTGCCTATTGAAGATGTTCAAGTGACGTTTGATTCATTTCCGCTGGATCTGAAGGTGAAAGACTTCATGGGGAGTACGGCATCCGTGATCCAAATTCAAGGAGCCGAATTTAAGTTTGACAAAGACTATTCTCCGCAGCTGACCATTACGATTACCGGAGAAAAGAAGAGCGGGAGCAGTGATTCCGGGTATGATATGATTAGTTATAAGCTGTATGACAGTGCGGGTTATCTGGTAGACTCCGGCAATATATACCTATCTTCTCTGAGCGCCGGAGATAAATTCAGGGATGACTCTGTTGTGATCTATGACATTACTCCCGGCGAATCCTACACATTCCAGTTATCAGAGCATAGCTGGTGAGCTTTCGTAATTTTTCACGAACATAAGGGCTTGGGACTATCCCAAAAATGAAAACAGGGCGTTTCGGCGGTCAGCCGGAACGCTCTGTTTTCTCGGTGTGGATACTCACCGGATTTGCTTGCTACTCTGCAAGTAAATCCCGGTCAACCCACGCTGTTTTTGCAAGTGTAGCTACACTTGCTCAGACTGTAGATAAAGTGGTGTTTGACCGTTAGGCCAGGCACCACTTTTCTCTTGTGTTTATTTTATTCAGTAAAAATTCAATTCTATATATAAATGACAACAATTTCCTGTTTCTCATCACCAGTATCTTAGCTAATTTTTTCAGGTTCATGCATGCAAAAGTAATCCCGGCTTTCATTTCTATCCGCGCTTTTCCTATGTACTGAGTATATCGAAAACCATGATGTTCTTTCACTGTTCCAAAGATTCGTTCTATCGTTTCTTTTCGTTTCTGATAAATCTCTTTGTTTCCCAGTGTATGATGGATATCCTCTGCTTTCTCTATATATCTTTCCCATCCATGCTGATCACATGCGGTTTCGACTGCATATGCGAAAACATGCTTATGTTCCCCTTTTCGAAACTAACCGCTTTCCGGATCAGTTATACTGCTTTTTTGTGTTTTGACACCGGACGGAATTTCTTCTGAAGCTTCTAAATTTTCTGAACCGTTTCCTCCAGATGCTGGTGGCTGGTAATCATTTTTATTTTTCAATGGTTTTTTACCATGAGCCAGACGGTCCTGCTCGATTTCTTTTTTTAATTCATCTTCATACCAAAGAGCTTGTTCGTGAGCGACTCGTTTCCGCATTTTTTTACTGTTAGCGCAAGCTTTTACATGAGTTGAATCAACAAATATCTGGTCGGTATCTACAAGTTTGTATTTCATGCATTCTTCGAGAATCCTGGAAAAAATCTGTTCAAAAAGATTGGTATCTTTAAAACGGCGTGTATAGTTTTTCCAAATGTAGAAAAATGTGGAACAGGATCCATCATATCCAGTCCCAGAAACCAACGGTAGGCAACATTTACTTCAATCTCTTTCATTGTTTGCCGCATGCTTTTTATTCCGTAGAGATACTGAATAAAGGGAATTTTTATGAGCATAACGGGATCCATGCTTGGCTGACCGTTGTCAGGGCAGTATTTTTCTTCTACTAAGTCATAAATAAAGTTCCAATCAATGGCTTTATCAATCAAACGGAGTATGTGATTCTGTGGCACCATGTCATCCATACAGAACATCAGCATCTGTTCCCTTTTCTTATCTGCATTTTTTGTCATCATAAAAAACACCGCCCTTCTGACATCGTTATATCAGAAAAGCGGTTCTAACAATAGCAAAACCCCGCAAAAGCGGGGCTTTGTCTACAGTCTGAGAATGTGCCTTTGGCACATTCTTTTTATTTCGAAATAAAGTGGCTATGATTTCTTATATTTTGCCTCATAATCACGCAGGCTTACAAGCGCTTCTTTCGACATCGGAATCAGCGCGATCAGGTTGAAGACGGTCATCAGACCGACACCGACATCACCGAGATCCCAGACAAAGGTGTAGGCGGTCAGTCCGCCGACAAACATCATGATCAGGGCGAGAATCTTGTACGCCGTCTGGGCGGTCCAGGTGTCTCCGAAGAGGTAGCTCACATTGGAGCGGGCATAGAAGAGGATGCCGATGAAGGTCGTGAAGCTGAACAGCCACAGGATTACGGCTATGAAAATGACGCCTAATTCCCCGAAATGCCAGCTCATCGCCGCCTGCAGCAGATCCATGCCCTCCAGACCGGAGATTTTATCAGCCGGGACCAGCAGCATGATCATGGCTGTGCAGGTGCAGAGAAGCGTGTCGATGAAAACGCCCATCGCCTGCATCAGTCCGACTTTGGCAGGATGGGAGGTCTCTGCCGTCGCTGCCGCACACGGGGCGGAACCGCTTCCTGCTTCATTGGAGAAAAGTCCCCGTTTGACACCGTTCATCAATACGGCGCCGAAGCCGCCTGCGATTGCCTGGCGCAGACCGAGTGCTTCCTCAAAAACGCGGGCAAAAACGCCTGGAAGCTGGCGGAAGTTCACGATAATTAAAAACAAGGTCAGGATAATGTAAATGCCTGCCATGATCGGAACCAGCAGATCCAGAACCCTGACGGAGGCATTTTTCCGAAGAACGATGACTGCCGCAAGGAGAACTAAAAACAGGCATGAGTAGATCGGCGGGATGCCGAATGCATTCTTAAAAGAAGAGGTCACGGAATTACTGATGACCTGACTGATACCGCACCAGCAGATCAGACCGGAGAGCGCAAACAGTACGGAGAGAAGATTTTTCTTCGAAACCGGCGTTCCCTGTTTCTGGCGTTTGCTGTTGATCCAGTCGTGAATGTAGTAAGCAGGACCGCCGCGGTAACCGCCGTAGAGCGGATCCGGCTGTTTGTGAAGCTGGGCTAAGGTCGCCTCGATGAAAGCGGTTGCCGAACCGAGCAGCGCGGTTACCCACATCCAGAACAACGCACCGGCGCCTCCGGCGGAGAGAGCGGCAACGATACCGACAAGATTTCCCATACCGACGCGGGTCGCAGTTGACACAATCAGTGCCTGGAGTGCGGAGAGAGAGCCGCCTTTGTGTCCGGTTTCGGCCTTTTCCAGCAGCGCGCGCAGCATATCCGGAAGCATTCGGATCTGCAGGAACCGCGTCCGGATAGTACAGAAGATACCGGTCGGGACGAGCAGAAGAACCAGAAGCGGCAGGTTGATGATTGTTCCGCCAGGAAGCGGCAGATGAATCCAGTCACCCCAGAGGAAATAGTAGGTTTTTTCGATTAAATTGATAATTGTGTTCATGTTTTCACCCCAAAATTTTATATAGTAAAGGTGCGCCCGCAGGTGCTTGACGCTTGATTGAAAGATAGTTATAATGAGTGGCAGGGAGTTTTCAGACTCTCAGTATCATAAGGAAAAGGAGAATTCATATGCAGTACGCAATTGCACATTTAGATCCGAATGAGGACAATCCTTCCATGGAAGAGAATCCATGCATTAATGTTGATTTTGAAAACGAAGAGGAATCATGTCTGGAAGCTGCAACCATGATGATGGATGAAGGCTACAAGATGGTAACTCCATTTTTCATTGAGGACGGCGGCAAAGCGGGCACATACTCCTGGGAGTATGTCAATGCCCATCTGGTTGTCCGTACCAAATAATGTTTCACGTTGTTGTTTAAAACTGTATTGTTTTAAAGTGTGTGAGACTTAAAATGCCGGAAAGAGAAGATCTTTCCGGTTTTTTATATTATTTACATGTTAGCTGTCCTTGCACGTTTATAATAACTATTTCTTGAATATGTAATTAAATCTACTTATTTATATTCCGTATTGTACCGCACAGTTGAGGAAAGTGCAAGGGGAAAATGAGGGATTGTTACTGGAATTTTAAATAAAGATAAATAGTAATAAGTTGAAAGTCGGGTGTAAATCTCCTATAATGGACAGAAGAATCTTCAGGCAGAAAATGGCATACAGGGAGGCAGATGGAGACGGAAAAGAAACAGACAGATGAAAAAAAGAAACTTCGAACCGGATTTACAACCGGAACCTGCGCGGCGGCGTGTACGCGGGCGGCGGTGTTGTTTCTCTGCACAGGGGAAGCACCTGCAGCGGCAGAGACAGTGACACCTTCCGGCGTCCGGGCGATTCTGCCGATTGTCCGGGCAGAGCGGGAGGAAGATAGCGCGGTATGCGGTGTACAGAAGGACTCCGGTGACGATCCGGATGTGACGAATGGGACATTGGTTTGTGCACGGGCCGTCCTGGCTTGTCATGATAGCATAACTGAAAGCGGTTACACAGACCCGGCGTATCCGGGAATTGAGGTAACCGGCGGCGAGGGCATCGGCATGGTGACGCGGGACGGTCTTTCGTGTCCGGTGGGGCATTACGCGATCAACCCGGTACCGCGGACGGCTATTTTCCGGGAGGCGGCTCTGGCACGCCGGGAGGCGGGCATGCCGGAGTTACCTTTGCGGATTGAGATTTCTATCCCTTCCGGGCGGGAGCTGGCAGAGAAAACGTTTAACCCGCATCTGGGGATCATCGGTGGTATCTCGGTGCTTGGAACAACTGGGATTGTGAATCCGATGAGTGAGGCAGCATTGGTTGAGACGATCCGGCTGGATATCCGGGTGCACGCCCAGGAGGATGTTTCGCTGCTGGCAGTGGCGCCAGGCAATTATGGAGAACGATTTTTAAAAGAAGAAACCGGGCTTTCGATGGAAAATTTCATCAAGTGCAGTAATTTTATCGGGACCAGCTTTAAAATGCTTTCACAGGAAGGAATTCACCAGGCGCTTTTGGCAGGGCATGTTGGAAAACTGGTCAAAGTGGCAGGTGGTGTGATGAATACACATTCCCGGTATGGTGACAGGCGGATGGAGATTTTGTCTGCATGCGCGCGGACTGTTGGATTTCCGGAGGCAGATGCCCTGCTGCCGATGAATACGACTGAGGAAGCGGCAGATTTCCTATATGAACATGGATATCTGAAACAGGTCATGGAGCAAGTAGCGAATCAGGTCAAAGCGGTATTGGAAGAAGAGAGCGGCGTTCAGACGGAGGTAATGCTATTTTCGAGCAATTATGGACTGATGGCGCGGACAGCTGGGGCGGATGCGTATGTGCGGGAGCTGCTGGAGATGGAGAGGCATGGAAGTAATGATAGATAGAAGAATCATAAATTACGAAAAGTCAAGATTCGAATATTAAATAAAAAAGGAGAAATCACATATATGGTATATTTCGTCGGAGCAGGTTCGGGAGCGCCAGATTTAATCACAGTGCGGGGAGCACGCCTTTTGAATCAGGCAGACCAGATTATTTACGCAGGTTCTCTGGTCAATCCAGAGCTTTTGGATTATAAAAAAGAATCAGCCGTTGTCTATGACAGTGCGAAAATGACGCTGGAAGAAGTAGTCGAAAAGATCCAAGAAGCGGAATCGACGGGTAAGATGACGGTGCGGCTTCACACGGGCGACCCCTGCGTGTATGGTGCGATCCGGGAACAGATGGACGAGCTGGACAAGTTAAATATCTCTTATAAGGTATGCCCGGGCGTCAGCTCTTTCTGCGGCGCGGCATCTGCATTGAATCTGGAATATACCTTGCCGGGCGTTTCACAGAGCGTGATTATCACCCGGATGGCGGGGCGGACACCGGTGCCGGAGAGGGAGAGCATCGCGTCGTTTGCAGCGCATCATGCGACTATGGTTATATTTTTAAGCACGGGAATGCTGAAGAAGCTTTCGGAAGAGCTGATAAAGGGCGGATATGAGGCGGACACGCCGGCGGCGATCGTGTACAAAGCAACCTGGCCGGATGAAAAACGGGTTGTCTGCACGGTTGCCACGCTTGCAGAGGCGGCAGAGCAGGAAAATATCAAAAAAACAGCTCTGATTATCGTCGGGGATGTGACTGCCCAGGCGGGATACGAGCGCTCACGTTTATATGCGCCAGAATTCACAACTGAATTCCGTCAGGGGACGGATGGTTTTGTATATGAGTAATAGAAAGGGATTGTTATAAATGGAGCAGTTGAAACTTCGGGTCAGGAACGGTATCTGCATTTGCTTTACTGCGCAGGGAAAAGAGACGGCGACGCGTCTGCTGGAGAAATTAAGCCAGCAGATGGAAGAGGCGTTTGACTTTTTAGATTATACAGGATCCGAACATTCGAAACCGCTGAAACAGGTGGTCAAGGAAGCATTTCAGGAGAAGGAAGCAATTTTGTTTGTCGGGGCGGCGGGGATTGCAGTCCGTTTGATTGCGCCGTGGGTGCAGGATAAGCTGAAAGATCCGGCGGTGCTGGTGATCGATGAGCAGGGACGTTATGCGATCCCGATTTTGTCTGGACATGTGGGCGGATGCAATGAACTGGCAGAGGCAGCGGCGCAGATTCTGGGGGCAGAACCGGTAATTACGACGGCAACGGATCTGCGGCAGGCATTTGCAGTTGATGTATTTGCAGCGGAAAATGAGCTGGTGATCAGTGACCGGGAACTGGCGAAACAAATCTCTGCGGCGGAGCTGCGCGGTGAAAAAATTGGCTTTTTCAGTGATTATCCAGTAGATGGAATCGTTCCGGCAGAGATTACTCCGGGCGTATGGCAGAAGGAAAACATCTATGTAACGCTGAAACAGGGTGGATGCCCGAAAAATGCCCCAGCGTCTTTGGTGCGCCGGGATATGGTGATTGGGCTGCAGGAGAAGAAGGAACAGCGGGATGCAGCCAAAGCAGCGGCGGTAGTGGCAGTGGAAACCGGCGATTCGGCGAAGGCGGCTGAGATAGATATGTCTGTCGGAAAATCCGATATAGGATCGCTTGGGCAGAAAAGTGAGCAGAAGAAAGAGCAAAGTTATGAGCCGGAAAATGAATCAGGTACGCCGGAACTTCTGCGCCTGTATCCGCGAACGGTTGTTCTTGGAATGGGATGCCGCCGGGATTCGTCCCTGAATGCTGTCCGGGAGATGGCAAGAGTGGCACTTTCTCGGGCGATGATTGATAAAAGTGCGGTGCGGGCGATTGCAACGGTGGATCGGAAGAAAAATGAGATGGCATTTCTGGCGCTTGCGAAGGAGTGGGACGTGGAACTGTGGAGTTTTACCCCGGAAGAGCTGGAGAGTGCCGGTACGAAGTTTGCAGAATCGCCGTTTGTGCGGAAGACAGTAGGGGTAGGAAATGTTTGTGAGCGTGCAGCCGTCATGGGGGTGCGCCGGATTTACCGGGAACGGGAGATGGATGAGAAGAATCTGCCTGCGATCGATCTGAGAGTACAGAAAATGGCGTTTAACGGTGTGACGGCAGCAGTAGCGGTTCCGGCATCGGAGCAAGTAAGGAGGCAGCAGTGGAAGAAAAAAAATTATACGTGATCGGAATTGGACCGGGGGCGAGAGAACAGATGACGGTCCGGGCAGACCGCATTTTGCGGGAAAGCCAGGTGATCATCGGTTATACGGTATACGTGGACCTGGTAAAAGAATTTTATCCACAGGCGGAATTTCTGACAACGCCGATGCGCCAGGAAAAGGAACGCTGTGAGATGGCATTAAAAGCGGCGCAGGATGGTCGGAAAACAGCAATGATCTGCAGTGGGGACAGCGGCGTCTATGGCATGGCGGGGCTG
>ULQX01034602.1_pt1 | contig 36721 bp, 30 predicted proteins | sample 1954941 | NCBI WGS metagenome assembly ULQX01 (sample SAMEA4835667, study PRJEB28245) | human gut metagenome | biome: gut microbiome; material: fecal sample | place: Denmark | collected 2008
CTTACATCAGTTTGGAGGTTTACACAAACTTTGGGATACTCCCTTATTACTGCTCCGGTTTACTTTAATTAGTGGTTATACTCATCTTTATTTGGAAATTGACATTCTCCAAAAAGAACAATGCTAGGTAAAGACCCACCATTCCATTCAGTTACCCGTGCCAGCTGCTCTAACAGCACCTTTACAGGTGAAATTGTTTCTGTCTGTGTATTCATTGGATACTCCTTTCCTGCACGGTATGATGAAATACAGTGCATATTTTTTTCTGTGCAGCTGCACAGGATAGCTGTACAGCGTGCAGTATAATTACCCAGAATCCGGATACCATGTATTCATTTTCCGGGGTAATCAGCAATATAAAAAAGAACACGGTTAAAATGCCGGTGGAAATCCACTTAAATCGTTTCTTTTTCGCAGCAGAAAGCGCTGGTCTTTTTGATGAAGAAACAGGTGCAAGCGCATAATTTATTAAAATGCAGACCATGCACAATAAAATCCGTGCTGTTTTCGTTAAAGAAATCAGCGGCAGAAGCGTCAGACACAAAAAAGCATAACCGGTGCTTACAAACAGACAGCCTGCATATGTATTGCAGTGAAATCCGCCAGCTGTGCGCCGGATACAGCAAAGAAATAAAAGTGTTGCAATGCACAGTGCCAGATGTCTGCGGTATAAGAATAAAATGAAAAATAATTTGCTGCTTTCTGAAAGAAATGTAAAAAGCAGATAACGCAGCAGCGCAATCTGATAATCTGTTAAATTATAACGTCCTTTTAATTTTTCCCACATACAATCCCCGTTTCTGAGCAATTTTATCGCTGTTTCTGTCCTCATTCTATATCCACAAAATCATAAAAAGAAAAATGTGTCGTTAATTGTAGAAATTTGTAATGTAATGTATAAAATTTTAAAAAATGAAAATAACAGGCGGAAACACTTTAAAATTTGCATAAGTAAAAGCAAAAACAGATGAAATGGATTTTGATTCGATATAATAAAAAGTTATGCTCACATCGCATTTAAGAAAAACAGATGTAAAAATGTTCCATACATCTTACATAGAATTTACCTATTTTACATAAGTGCAGTTCAGTTTACATTGAATAAAAAAATTAACAATATCTTTACATGAAATTTACAGGAATGTGATAGTGCATTTTACATCGGCTTTGATAAGATGTCATTGTGAAAAAAATTATGAAATTGCCGCATCAGATTAAATTGTGCGCGATAAAAAGGAGCTGGAAAAATGGAAACAACAAAAATTCATGTAACAAATATGAATTTGCATTATGGTGATTTTCACGCGTTAAAAAATATTAATATTGATATTCCTGAAAATCAGATTTGTGCAATGATTGGACCTTCAGGCTGCGGAAAAAGTACATTTTTAAAGTCAATCAACCGCATGAATGATTTAGTTGAAGGCTGTAAAATTGATGGACAAATGCAGCTTCGAGGAGAAAACGGATTTGAAGATATTTACGGAGATATGGATGTAAATCATTTAAGAAAACGCGTTGGTATGGTATTCCAGCAGCCCAATCCATTTCCGATGAGTATTTATGACAACATTGCTTATGGTCCGAGAACACATGGTATTAAGAACCGGCATAAGCTGGATGCAATCGTTGAAAAAGCGTTAAAACAGGCAGCAATCTGGGAAGAAGTAAAAGACCGTTTAAATAAGTCAGCATTGGGACTTTCAGGCGGACAGCAGCAGCGACTTTGTATTGCGCGTGCGCTGGCTGTTGAACCGGAAGTGATTTTAATGGATGAGCCGACATCGGCACTTGACCCGATATCAACTTCAAGAATTGAGGATCTGGCAATTGAGTTAAAGAAAGAGTATACGATTGTTATGGTAACGCACAATATGCAGCAGGCAACCCGTATTTCGGATAAAACCGCATTCTTCCTGCTGGGAGAACTCATTGAATACGGAGATACCGAGCAGCTGTTTTCTATGCCAAAGCAGAAAAAGACGGAAGACTATATCACCGGACGTTTCGGCTGATAATCCCGATACGCCGGATATAAAACAGCAAAGAAAATGAGAAGAAAATAAGAAGGCAGAAATGGAGGAAAACATGAGAAATCGATTTGACAGACAGCTTAGTACTTTAAATGATGAGCTGATTGAAATGGGCAGTATGATTGAAAAATCCATTGAAACGGCAATCAAGGCACTGGTCAATCAGGATGTGGATTTAGCAAGACATGCAATTGAGGCAGATGAGGAGATTGACCGTCAGGAACGTATTATTGAAGACCTATGTCTGAAACTGCTGTTACAGCAGCAGCCGGTTGCAAAAGATTTAAGACTGATTTCATCCGCATTAAAAATGATTACGGATATGGAGCGAATCGGCGACCATGCTTCGGATATTTCAGAAATCACAATTGCACTGGCAGACCAGCCGTATATTAAGAAACTGGAGCATATCCAGCAGATGGCAAAAGAAACAATGATTATGCTGGTGGGAAGCATTGAGGCCTTTGTAGATAAGGATTTGGAAAAGGCGAATGAAGTCATTAAGCGGGATGACGTAGTCGATGATTTATTTGATAAAGTTAAAAAAGAATTGATTCAGATGATTCATGAAAATGCGGATAAGGGTGAGCAGGCAGCTGATCTTTTGATGGTTGCTAAATATATGGAGCGGATTGGCGACCACGCAACCAATATTTCGGAGTGGGTTATTTTTTCCATTACAGGAGAACACAAATCCATGAATTAATCCACATAATCAGAGAATAGTTTTTGCAAAATCTCCGGAAATGTAAAAGAAATGTAAAATTTACATGGATTTTACATAGGTTTGACAGAGATTTCATAAATGTATTTTATACTTCATTTTGCAAACGATAAATATTACAAAGTTGAATGGAGTGCAAAATGAGTATTTTTAATGTATTATCAATGATTGGCGGACTGGCGCTTTTTCTTTATGGTATGCACCTGATGGGAGAAGGTCTTTCCAAAGCATCCGGTGGTAAACTGGAAAGTATTCTTGAAAAATTAACATCAAATCCGGTGAAGGCAGTGCTGCTTGGTGCAGGTGTTACGGCGGTCATCCAGTCGTCTTCGGCAACGACGGTTATGGTTGTCGGCTTTGTCAATTCCGGCATTATGCGGCTGTCACAGGCGGTCGGCATTATTATGGGTGCGAATATCGGTACGACGGCAACCTCGTGGATTTTAAGTCTTACAGGAATTGAGGGCGACAATTTATTTGTCAACTTATTAAAACCGTCATCCTTTTCACCGGTCTTAGCGATTATCGGCGTTGTCTGTATTATGTTTGTCAAAAAGCAGAAGGTACAGGACATTGGTAAAATTTTAGTCGGCTTTGCCATTTTAATGACAGGTATGGATGCCATGAGCAGTGCAGTAGAGCCGTTGGCAGATGTACCGCAGTTTACACAGATTCTGACAATGTTTTCAAATCCGGTACTCGGTATGCTTGCCGGTCTTGTATTGACAGCGATTATTCAGAGTTCTTCGGCTTCGGTCGGTATTTTACAGGCGCTGTGTTCAACCGGTTCACTTGGATTTGCAACGGTTATTCCGATTATTATGGGACAGAATATCGGTACCTGTGTAACAGCACTGATTTCAGCAGTCGGTGCGAATAAAAATGCGAAGCGTGCGGCACTGGTACATCTGTATTTTAATATCATTGGAACAATTGTATTTATGATACTGTTTTATTCAATCAATGCATTGTTTCCGTTCTCATTTATGGAAGAGTCTGCAACGCAGGTTGGCATCGCGGTTGTGCATAGTACGTTTAATATTTTTGCGACCTTGCTGCTGCTGCCATTTGGCAATATGCTTGTGAAACTTGCATGTCTGACAATCCGTGATAATCCAAATGATGCACTGGATAATCCGGCAGATGAATTTTCACTGCTTGATGAGCGTTTCTTGGATAAACCGAGTCTTGCCATGGAACACTGTATGCAGGTGACTAATAATATGGCAGAACTGTCTAAAAGATGTCTGTTTACGGCAATAGGACTTTTCAGGGATTATAGTGATACCCAGTCAGAGGCCGTCAGCACAATGGAAGAACGCGTAGACCGGTATGAGGATATGCTGGGGACATATTTAATGAAATTAAGTGGAAAAGATTTATCGGCAAAGGATTCGGAAAATTTATCACTGATGTTACATACAATCGGTAATTTTGAAAGAATTTCAGACCATGCATGCAACCTGTGTGATGCGGCAAAGGAAATGGCAGAAAAAAATATGGCATTTTCAGAAAAAGCCACACAGGAGCTGCACATTTTCACAGAAGCCGTAAAAGAGATTGTAAATACTTCATTTTCGGCATTTAAGAAAGAAGATGTAGAACTTGCGGGAACGGTTGAACCGCTGGAGGAGGTTATTGATGATCTGAATATGGAGTTAAAGACACGCCATATCCGCAGATTAAGAGAAGGAAAATGTACGATTGACCTGGGATTTGTCCATTCTGATATTACAACAAATTACGAGCGTATTGCAGACCACTGTTCCAACATTGCGGTGTGTCTGATACAGGTAAAGCAGGAAGGATTTGACACCCATGAATATCTTGGTACAATAAAAAGAGAAGATAACGAACAATTTAAAAAGCAGTATGCAGTATTTGAAGAAAAATACCGTCTGCCGTAAAAAATATACTCCGTGCCGGTTTAAAGCAACAATGCAGTTAAAAGCCGTTTAAGCCGGACACGAGGCAGGGAATGGAGGAAATGATGGCACTTATATATGTTGTGGAAGATGATAAAAATATCAGTGAAATCGAAAGCTTTGCATTAAAAAATGCAGGACATCAGATTGTAGAATGTGCGTGTGCAAAGGAGTTTCACAAGCAGGTACAGGAGCGGATACCGGATATGGTGCTGCTTGATATTATGCTGCCGGATGAAGATGGGCTTTCTATTTTGAAAAAACTGCGTGCAACACCGGAAACAAGGAGAATTCCTGTAATTCTGGTAACGGCAAAGACCACAGAAATTGATAAGGTCAAGGGACTGGATTCGGGTGCCGATGATTATCTGACTAAGCCGTTTGGCGTCATGGAACTCATTTCCCGCGTAAAGGCGCTGCTGCGCAGGGTTGGCGGCATGGAAGATGAAAAATTCTTACGGGTTGGCATTTTGTTTATTGATGATGAAAAGCACGTTGCTTATGTAGATGATAAACATATTGAACTGACCTATAAGGAATATGAACTGCTCAAGTATCTGACGATTAATCAGGGAATTGTACTGTCCCGCGACAATCTTATGGAGAAAATCTGGAGTTCGGATTACGAAGGCGAATCAAGAACGCTGGATGTCCATATCAAAACACTGCGGCAGAAGCTTGGGAAAGCCGGGTCTTATATTAAGACTGTGAGAAATGTTGGCTATTTCCTTGATTTGGATACAGATGTGTAATAATCCTTATATGTGGAATTATTACGGGCAGGAGTGCATATGAAAAAGAAAATCAACATTCAATTTTTAATTATTACATTACTGGCGATACTGACAACGGTATCGCTTTCTATCTTTGTATTTTACGAATTATTCAAGCAGGAAGTGATGGCAGACTTAAAAACGAACACACAGCTTCTGGTTGAAACGGATGCGTGGGAGCAGATTGTGGAAAAGAAGGATGCCGGGGCTTTAGACGATGGTGTGAAGCAGCTCCGTCTGACACTGGTAGACGGTACCGGAGAAGTTATTTTGGATACCAATGCAGAAGTTGGCAGTATGGACAATCACAGTGCAAGACCGGAGATTTCACAAGCACTGCAGACCGGAGAAGGGCAGGCAATCCGCCAGTCCAGCACAATCGGTAAAAATGCGTTTTATTATGCCATACGGCTGGAGAACGGAAGTGTCCTGCGCACGGCAAAGGAAGCAGGCAGTATCACAAGTGTTTTCGAGAGCATTCTGCCGGTAATCGTAATTTTATGCGTACTGTTGTTTGCATTGTGTATGATCCTCTCACATTTCCTGACGGGGAGCATTATTGAGCCGATTGAAAATCTGGCAGATAATCTTGATGCTTCGGATTCCGTAAAGGTGTATAAAGAACTGGTACCGTTTGTACAGACAATCAAAAAACAGCATGAGGATATTATGCGCAATGCCACCATGCGGCAGGAATTTACGGCAAATGTGTCCCATGAATTAAAGACACCGTTGACGTCTATTTCCGGATATTCCGAACTGATTGAGAGTGGAATGGCAGCAGATGAAGATATTGTGCGTTTTGCGGCGGAAATTCATAAAAATTCCAATCGTCTGCTGACTTTGATTAACGATATTATCCGTCTGTCGGAATTAGATCAGGTAGAGGAACAGAACTGCTTTGAAGAACTGGATATTTATGATATTGCACAAAATTGTGTGGAGATGCTTCGCCTGAGTGCCAAGAAGCACGATGTTACCATGGAATTACACGGTGTACACCGCATTATCTGTGCCAACCGCCAGATGATGGATGAACTGGTCTATAACCTGTGTGACAATGCCATCCGATACAACAATCCGGGCGGCAGGGTCGATATTACGGTTGATGCAGCCGTTGCATTTGATAAAACGGCAGAAACCGGAGCAACGATTATTGAGGTCAAGGATACCGGTATCGGCATTTCAAAAGAACATCAGGAGCGTATATTTGAGCGCTTTTACCGTGTGGATAAAAGCCGTTCTAAATCAACGGGAGGAACAGGACTGGGGCTTGCTATTGTAAAGCATATTGTGGCTGCCCACAAGAACGCATCCCTGTCGCTTACAAGCGAACCGGGAAAAGGAACCTGTATCCGTGTGGCCTTTAAAATGAAGACAAATTTGGAGTAAAAAAATGTATTTTTGGCGCAAAGCCCGCAAACAAGCGGGATTGAGCGCATAAGGGATGAAAAAAAAGTCCAATATGTAGACAATGTCCGGAAAATACAGCGTTTATATAAAACAAAAAACTGTTCATAAATAGTTTATAGAGTTTTTATTTACAAAATAGTTAACATGTGTTATTATTTCACAACGATAATATATAACACTGTTAACTATTTATTTTTTTGCAGTAAAAAATCACCGCGAAACAGCATAGGACGGTGAAGATCACAGCCGAAAAGGAGGAATTTTTGTGCAAAAAGAGTATGCGGAGCTGTTTTCCGCATTTACACAGTTTAGAAAGCTGCATATGTCGGATTTATTTCCGAATATGAACCATTCGGAATTTGCCACCCTGATGCATATTGGCGGGGCAAATAAGTGTCTAAACGAAGAAAAAGTCAAGGTTTCTACACTGTCAGAGAGGATGCGTATTAATATTACTGCCGTGTCCCGGACATTAAAAGTACTGGAAAAGAAGAATTACATCCAACGGACAGTCAGCGCGCAGGACCGCAGAATTACATATGTGGAACTGACCCCGGAGGGGGCAGAGGTACTGGCGGAAGCGGAGGAAACAATGAATACATTTACGGCAAAGGTGCTAAGCAGCCTGAAAAAAGAAGACGTAATCCGTCTGACTGCGCTGATGAACCAGCTTTATGAGGCATCAGAAGCAGAAATAGAGAAAAGAAAAAAGAAAGGTGATGTGACAGAATGAGTAGATTTTTTAAGACGTTAAAGCCTTATTGGAAATCTGTACTGCTGATTATCGCACTGCTTGTATTACAGGCATATGCAGATTTATCGCTGCCGCAGTATACATCGGATATTATTGATACAGGTATCCAGAATGGTGGTGTTTCACACTGTATGCCGCAGGCAGTCACAAAGGAAGAATTTGAACTGGCAAAGGTTTTTATGACAGAAGATGAGGTCGCAATATGGGAAGACAGTTACCGGGAAGACGGTGATGTGTACCGCTTGGATGTGACCGATGAAAAGAAGCTGGATGAATATGATGATGAATTTGTGACAGCATTTATTTTAAACAATCAGACATCGGCAGTAGAGGAATCTGCTTTTAAACAGCAGATTGCCGCACAGTCCGGTCAGGACCCTTCACAGCTTGAAAATGTTCCGGTGGAAATGCTCGGACAGCAGATGGGCATTGAACTTTCAACCTTTAAAAAAGAGATTGAAGATGTTGACGGCAATGTAGTACTTGCAGACTGTGTGGATATGCGTCCGGTCTTTCAGATGATGCTTGCACAGGGCAGAATGACAACGGATGATATTGTTTCCATGCGTGACACGTTGCAGGAAAAAATGGAGAGCATGGGCAGTTCACTGATTCTTTCCATGGGTATCTCTTATGCAAAGAACATGGAAAGTGCCGCCGGTGTAGATATGGATAAGTTACAGACTGATTATCTGTGGGCATCAGGCATTAAAATGGTGCTGATGGCACTGTTAGTTGCAGTGATTACCGTATGTGTCGGTATGCTTGCGTCGCGTGTGGCAGCCGGTGCAGGACGTGATCTGCGTGGCAGCGTATACAAAAAAGTCATGGGCTTTTCCAGTGCGGAAATGGATCGTTTCTCAACGGCATCCCTGATTACACGGACCACCAATGATGTACAGCAGATTCAGATGGTGATTGTATTATTACTGCGTATGGTATTATATGCGCCGGTGCTTGGTATCGGCGGTGTTATCAAGGTATGGCAGACAGGTGCCGGAATGGGCTGGGTAATCGGTCTTGCTGTTGCGGCTATTATGGCACTCGTGCTGTTTTTAATGGTTGTTGCCATGCCGAAGTTTAAATTAATGCAGAAGCTGGTTGACGGTGTCAACTTAGTTTCAAGGGAAATTCTTACCGGACTTTCTGTTATCCGTGCATTCGGAAGGGAAAAGAAGGAAGAAGAACGTTTTGATAAAGCCAATAAAAAGCTGACAAAGACGATGTTATTTACCAACCGTGTCATGACATTTATGATGCCTTGCATGACCTTTATCATGTACGGACTGACGGTTCTGATTGTATGGGTTGCGGCACATAAGATTGATAACGGCAGTATGCAGGTGGGTGCAATGACAGCATTTATTACGTATGCAATGCAGATTGTTATGTCCTTCTTAATGCTGACGATGATGTCTGTTATGCTTCCGAGAGCGGCAGTTGCGGCAGACAGAATTGATGAAGTATTAACTGTAAAATCTGAAATTGTAGACCCTGAAAAGCCGGAAACACTTGAAAAGAAGGAAGGTGTTGTACGCTTTAACCATGTAAGCTTTAAATACCCGGGTGCAGAACACAATGCCCTTGAAGATATTGATTTTGTGGCTGAACCGGGTAAGACAACGGCGATTATCGGCAGTACGGGCTGTGGTAAATCAACGCTTGTAAACTTAATACCAAGACTTTACGATGTTACGGAAGGTTCGGTGACAATCGACGGACACGATATCCGTAACATTACCATGAATGAACTGCGTGATGAACTCGGCTTTGTGCCGCAGAAAGGTGTGCTGTTTTCCGGTACGATTGCAAGCAATCTCCGTTATGGCAGAGAAGATGCAACCGATGAAGAAATCCGTGAAGCGGCTGAAATTGCACAGGCATCGGATTTTATTGAAGAAAAAAGTGCAAAATATGACAGTCCGATTGCACAGGGCGGTTCTAACGTATCCGGTGGACAGAAACAGCGTCTGTCGATTGCAAGAGCCATTGCAAAGAATCCGAAGGTCTTCATTTTTGATGACAGTTTTTCCGCACTCGATTTAAAGACCGATGCGGCACTCCGTAAGGCACTGGCAGAAAAGGTATCCGACAGCACGGTTATTATCGTTGCACAGCGAATCAGTACGGTGCTTCATGCAGAGCAGATTCTTGTCATGGATGAAGGCAGAATCGTCGGCAGGGGAACACATGAAGAACTGCTTGCAAACTGCGAAGTATACCGTCAGATTGCAAAATCGCAGATGTCAGAAAAGGAACTCGGACTTGCGGGTGATACAGAAAGGGAGGAACAGTAATTTATGGAAAATAAAGATGTAAAAATGCCTCCGAAGACAAGAGGACCGATGAGAGGACCAGGCAGAGGTATGATGCCAGGAGAAAAAGCCAAAGACTTTAAATGGTCTATCGGCAAATTACTTGCGTATCTTGGAAATTACAAAATCGGCATTATCGTAGTGATGATTTTTGCGGCGTGTGCGACCGTGTTTAACGTTGTCGGTCCAAAGGTTTTAGGTAAAGCCACGACAGCACTTTCCGAAGGGCTGATGAATAAAATCAACGGCACCGGCGGCATGGATTTTAACTATATCGGAAAAGTCCTTTTATTTGTGCTGGGATTATACAGCATCAGCGCCGTTTTCAGCTTTATACAGGGCTGGATTATGACGGGGATTACACAGAAGCTGTGTTACCGGTTAAGGAAAGAAATTTCCGAAAAAATTAACCGTATGCCGATGAAATATTTTGAAAGCAGAACTTACGGTGAAGTATTATCGCGTATTACCAATGATGTAGATACCCTCGGCATGGGTTTAAACCAGAGCATTACTACGATTATTACCGCTGTTGCAACCATGCTTGGTGTATTGGTGATGATGTTAAGCATTTCACCGCTGATGACACTGATTGCAGTCATTATTCTGCCGGTGTCAGCCGGACTGATTTCATTTGTTGTAAAGAAATCACAGAAATATTTTAAGACACAACAGGAATATTTAGGCCATATCAACGGACAGATTGAAGAAACCTACGGCGGACATACCGTTGTAAAGTCTTTTAACAAAGAGGCTTCTATGGTTAAGCAGTTTGACGAAACCAATACGGTATTGTATAAATCCGCATGGAAATCGCAGTTCCTATCCGGAATGATGCAGCCGATTATGAATTTTGTCGGAAACTTAGGCTATGCCTGTGTGGCATTAAGCGGAGGTCTTCTTGCAATTCAGGGCGCGATTACAATTGGTGATATTCAGGCATTTATCCAGTATGTTAAGAATTTCACACAGCCGATTACACAGATTGCACAGGTTATTAATCAGGTACAGTCTATGGCAGCAGCCTCCGAGAGAGTATTCGAGTTCTTAGAGGAGGAAGAAGAAGACCAGTTTGCGCAAAATCCGGTACGCTTAGATAAAATCGAAGGCTGTGTGGATTTTGAAAATGTACACTTTGGTTATAAAGAAGATCAGACAATTATCAATGATTTTACCGTACATGTAAAACCGGGTCAGAAGGTTGCCATTGTCGGTCCTACAGGTGCCGGTAAGACAACGATTGTGAAGCTGCTCATGCGTTTTTACGATGTCGGCAGCGGTGCTATTTTAGTAGACGGACACAATATCAAGGACTTTAACAGACGGGAATTAAGAGATGCGTTTGGCATGGTGCTTCAGGATACATGGCTGTATAAGGATACCATTATGGAAAATATCCGTTACGGAAGACTGGATGCAACCGATGAAGAAGTTATTGCGGCGGCAAAAGCAGCGCATGCACACCACTTTATTGAAACCCTGCCGGGTGGCTATCAGATGGAATTAAATGAAGATGCAAGCAACGTTTCACAGGGACAGAAGCAGCTGCTTACAATTGCGAGAGCAATTCTTGCAGACAATCCGATTCTGATTCTGGATGAAGCGACCTCTTCTGTGGATACCCGTACAGAGATTCAGATTCAGAATGCAATGGATAACCTGATGAAGGGCAGAACGAGCTTTGTCATTGCCCACCGTCTGTCTACGATTAAAGATGCAGACGTGATTCTTGTCATGAAGGACGGCGATATTGTAGAACAGGGAAATCATGAAGAACTTCTTGCAAAGGGCGGCTTCTATGCAGACCTTTACAATTCACAGTTTGATGAGGCAGAAAGCGCGTAAGATACGGGAATTTTGATAAAAAATGGAAGTTATTAAAGATGAATATTTAAAATATTAATTCAAAACAAAGAGTAAAAAGGAGAAACAGCCTGGCAGAGGTTTTTTCTCCTTTTTTCACGGATAGTCCTTGCAAAACTTTAGAATTTCTGTATACTTGAAATGTTAGGTGTTTTCATGGCAGAGCCGGAGGAATTTGATGAAACAGATTGCGTGGGTAAAAGTTATCCAAAACAAATATATAAAAAGATGTATGAGTATTGTGGGAATTGTAATCGTTTTACTGGGTGCCATGTTGTTATATCATATTACAGGTTTAAGAAAAAATGAATATACAAAAAAGGAGCCATTGCTTTTAAACTGGACTGTTGTCAGTGAAAATCAGACGGATACGGATGTGGATTTGAATACATTCCGCTTTGATAATATTTTAACAGACAAAAAGACAGTATATTTATCCCGTACTTTTGTGGATAAAGGGCAGTTTCAATCACCGGTACTTGTGGTTCAGACGCATAATGCAGCGTTACGTGTCTTTGTGGACGGAGAATGTATTTACAGTTACGGGCTGGAGCGGTATGACTGCGGGAAAATGGTTGGAAGCGGCATGCACAGCATTGCTATGCCTAAAGATGGAGAACAGCATGAACTGATGCTGGAATTTAAGGCAAACGGTGATTCTTATGTTACCCGGATGAACGATATTTATATTACCGATTATGCAACAATTTACACTGATTTTTTAGTGACCAACAGAGTTACTTATGCACTTAGTGTCTGCCTTTTGTTTATCGGATTTGTCCTGCTTTTGCTTGGGATGGTTATGATGCTGACGCGGACCTGGTTTACACATTTGATATCACTGGGAATTTTCTCGCTGATGGTAGGTTTATGGACGATGGGGAAATATAATATCCTACAGATTTACCGGGTACCGATATGGCTGTGTACCTTTATTGAGTATGCCAGCATGTATATCGGTCCGCCGTCTCTGCTGCTTTTTTTCAGGGATTATCCGAAAAAAGCAGACAGCAGATGGATAACGTGGATGTATTACATAATTTTCTGGGTAGATAGCGGTGTGACGGCACTTTTATTTGTGCTTCATTTTTCAGGTGTCTGGCATCTTCCGCATATGCTTCGGCTGGAACAGGCATTTGTAGCAATTGTCTGTGTTTATCTGATTATATTAATGATTGCCTGTGTCAGAAAGGGAAACCGGCAGAGCAGACTGGTTATCTGCGGTGTGATTTTGTTTTTGCTGTGTATCGGAGCGGAATGGTCAGGTTATATGGCAGGAAAATACTGGGGTCATGAAATGTCATGGACAACAGGATTTTCATCTTTGGGAACTGTGATTCTGATTAGTATTTTACTGCTCTCATTAAGCTGGGATATTGCGGGAAAAATGGTCGACGAAAAAGAACAGGCAGTTCTTTATAAAATGGCATATACGGATAATCTGACGGGGCTTTATAACCGCCGTTTTTGTGAAGAACGGTTAAAATCATATTGTTATAATAACATTCCATTTACAATTTTTAATTTTGATATGAATGGGCTGAAAGCCACGAATGATACCCATGGGCATAGCAGTGGGGATAAGCTGATTAAGGGGTTTGCTGATATTTTAACAAAGACGTTTGGGGACAAAGGCATCGTTGGCAGAATGGGCGGCGATGAATTTATTGTAATTGTAGAAAACATCGAAGAACTTAATTGTCAGGAAGAAATCCGACATTTTCAAAAAATTATGAGTGAGGCAAATAAAGCACAAAGTGGGTATGTTTACAGTACGGCATACGGCTATGCAGACAGTTCTGAAATTGTGTCAGACGGTGAAATACGCGATGTCAACATGGTTTACAGACTGGCGGATAACCGCATGTATGAGAATAAAAAGACATGCCATGATGCAAGAAAATAGTTAGAAAGTGGAAGGAACAAAGGAATTTATGAATAGGACTTACGACAAATTTCAGGTAGTATTACTAAGCGAAGTAAAAGGGAAAGACAGCAATGCGTTTATTTTTGAATTACGTCTTACTTCGGAGGACAATTGTCGTATCAGAATTATAGATTTTGACGCATTTGATATTGACGGAAACAAGTACAGCGCGGGAGCGGATAAAATCAGTACAACAGATGTGATTTTAGGACACAGCAAATTTTTTGCCGAAACCAAAAAGATTAATGTAAAAATCAGTTCGCAGTTTAAAGCAAGAATCGGCTGTATGGCAGTCTTAACGGTTGCCTGCATTGAAGATAAACAGCAGATGAAATTCTGTTTCCAGAGAAAAGGAACAAACCGCTGGGATTGTGTCGGTGTGGAATTTATGGAGTATGAAGGTCTTCCGGCAGCAGAAGAAGAACCGGTGGAAACAGAGGAGGCTTTAGAACCGGTTGAAGAACTGACTGACAAAGCAGAAAAACAGGTACAGGCGCAGACGGAAGCACTGACACAGACTGGAGCTTCGGCAGTGAAAGAAGACGGTGAAGAACAGGCAGCAGTGGTAGTACAGGATTCTCCGGCAGAAGACATCCCGGCAGCACAGGATGAAAAAGCTGCAGCAGAATCACTTGAAGAATATCTGGAAAGAGAAGGCACAGAGTCTGTCTTAGGGCTGTCCATGAAGGAATTTGTCAATCGTTTTGCATTAGGTACACAGACAGTAGAAGATGTTTTAAAGCAGTTAAATGTCAATGTGGCGCAGGAAGAAGAACCGGCAGAAATAATCAGTCAGCCGGCGCCGGTATCCCAGCCGGAGGAAGAAGAGCAGGAGCAGTCCATAGAAGACTATTTAAACAGTCTGATTGAATTTGATGAAAAATCATCGGAAACCATCGGCCTTGCCGTTTCTAATATGAGAATCCGTGCAGAAGAACAGGGTGACACCGTTTGTCCGGTTCTTTACTGTGAGGTCAGCTATTCCAAAGAAACCTATGTATTGGTGCGCTGTCCGATGATTAAGGTGATTTTTTACGATGCAAAGGGATGTATCGACAATGTTGCCATGCATCCGGTATCCCGTATCCATACAGGTCAGGATATTGTTGAAATGGCATTTAAGAAGTCCACAGTGAAAAATTGGAAAAACAAGAGCAAAATCAAAGTACTCGTAACGCTGTAAAATAGATAAAACATTTTTTTTGGTTAAAACATAAAAAATAAAAGAATTAAAAGAAGAAAGCTGCGCAGCCGGAACAAAAACGGCTGTGCAGCTTATTTTATAAAGTTCTGAAAGCTTAAAGGATGTTGGCTGATATGCAGCTGGTATATCGATATAAAGGATTCTGATAATTACGGTTTTTAAAACTACATCACGTTGAAATAAATATAATATCATCTTGACAAAAAAACAAAGAAGCGGTATAACATATATAGTTTGATAATCAAAACATTGTGTTTCTGAACGAAAACAAAATACTGTTATGGCAGATGAGAAATTACCTGCGGAATGGAGATTAATATGAATAATCAGTTACCACAACTTATATTAGGAGATGTTATTGTGCCGGTGCCGGTGATTCAGGGCGGCATGGGTGTTGGAGTGAGTCGAAGCCGTCTTGCGGGAGCAGTTGCAAAAGAAGGCGGTATCGGTGTGATATCAACAGCACAGATCGGTTATGACGAGGAAAATTTTGAAAAAAATCCGGCGGAGTGTAACCGCAGGGCAATAATAAAACACATTGCGCAGGCAAAAGAGATTGCAGGCGGAAACGGACTGGTCGGTGTGAATATCATGGTGGCATTAAAGCATTACAGACAGCACATTGAAACGGCGGTAGAAGCGGGTGCAGATGTCATTATCTGTGGTGCGGGACTGCCGGCAGATTTACCGGGAATTGCCCAAAACTATGCGCGTGAGCATGGGAAAAAGATACCAAAGCTGATGCCGATTGTGTCTTCCGCGAGAGCGGCGGGAATTATTTTAAAAATGTGGGACCATCATTACCATACGGTGCCGGATTGTATTATTGTGGAAGGACCGATGGCAGGCGGACATCTTGGATTTCAGGAAAGTGTATTGGAAAATATTGAAAATATTGATTTTGACGCGATTCTTTGCGGGGTCATTGACAGCAAAAAGCCATATGAGGAGAAATACACAAAAAAGATTCCGGTTGCGGCGGCAGGCGGTATTTTTGACAGACAGGATATTGACCATGTGCTTTCATTAGGTGCAGATGCCGTACAGATTGCAAGCCGTTTTGTTGTCACTAAAGAATGTGATGCATCTGATGCATACAAACGTGCATATATTGAGGCGGGAAAGGGTAATATACAGATTGTAAAAAGTCCTGTCGGCATGCCGGGACGTGCCGTGCGCAATGCATTTATCAGACAGGTTGAGCAGCACAAACAAGAAATTACCGGCTGTTATCAGTGCCTTGAAAAATGTAATCCGAAGGAAGTGCCGTACTGCATTACACAGGCGCTGATTCACGCCGTGAAAGGCGAACTAGAGCAGGGGTTAATTTTCTGCGGCGAAAATGTTTCCAGAATCCATGAAATGACAACCGTACCGGAACTGATGCGGGAATTGACACAAGGTTGACACACCACCCCGGTATTTAGTACTATAGTAAGTGAAAAAGAACGAATGGAGAAACCAATGAAAGAATTTTTGCGTGCTAAGATTTTTGCACTTTCACAGTATCTGGAAATGCTGCTTTCGCTGATTTTAGGACTGGTTATTGTAATTCTTGCAGGGAAACTGCTGATGGACGTATTTAATCCGCAATATATTTTTGCAGGAGAAGACGTCTTTGCATATTATCTGGAAACTGCAATGAATCTTGCGATTGGTGTGGAGCTTATTAAAATGCTTTGCATGCACTCACCGGGGACTGTCATTGAAGTCCTTTTATTTGCAATTGCAAGACAGGTTGTTGTATCCCATTCTTCCGTGACACAGACACTGACCGGGGTATTTGCAATTGTTGTGCTGTTTGCTACAAGAAAATATCTGTTTATTCCACACGATGAGGTAGAAAAGATTACCGTACGCGGCAGTATGACCGTGGCAATGGCAAACCGTGTTGCTAAAATCAAAATACCGGAAACAGATGGAAAACTGCTCCGTGATGTGATTGAGAAGCGGATTTGTGAGGAAAGCCTTTCAAAAGAAATCGGAACCTGCGTGGATTACGATAATTTTGCATTATGCATTGCAAGTATCAGAGAAGGTAAAGTAACAAGAGTTGATATTTTAAAAAATAAGGATTGATAAGGAGTAAGCTTATGGCAATTGTACATGTAACAAGTGAAAATTACGAAAAGGAAGTATTACAGTCTGATAAGCCGGTATTAATTGATTTCTGGGCATCATGGTGTGGACCGTGCCAGATGTTAGGACCGGTCATTGAAGAAGTTTCAGAAGAAGTGACGGATGTAAAGTTTGTAAAAGTAAGTACCGAAGAAGCACCGGAACTGGCAGAAAAATTTTCTATTATGTACATTCCGACACTGGTACTCATGGAAAATGGAACGGTTGTAAATAAATCCACAGGCTTTTTACAGAAGGAACAGATTTTAGAACTTCTGAATACAAAAAATTAAAAAAATTAAAAAAAAATTAAAATTTTTGTTGACAAATGAAGTTTGAAAGATTATCTTATTACTTAATTCAACAGTCAAATGCAGAGAACAGGAAATGACTTTTTCAAATCACCGCTCACAGAGAGCCGTAAGATGATGAGAAGCGGCAGCAAGGAATGAAAAAGCCCTCACCTGCGAGCAGTTCCGGTGAAAGGCAGTGTAATTGTATACAGCCTAGTAATTGGAATCGGTACCCATCGTTAACAGGGCATGCCATAGAGTCGGTATTCTATTGATTCTGACAGCAGTGGCAGTAGAGAGGCCGGGATATCCGGCAAGCAAAGTGGTAACGCGGAAGTAATGTTAAATCAGCCTTCGTCTTTGCACCAAATCATTTAGATTTGTGTGGAGACGAAGGCTTTTTTGATACTATGGACAATGCGTACAGAGTGTTTGACTGATGAAATATATCATAATAGGAGAGTGACATCTATGAACACTTTAGTAATTGTTTTAATTGCAGCTGTTATTTTATTCGGCGCATATGTTGTCTATGGCCGTTGGTTAGCCAACAAATGGGGAATTGACCCTAAGGCAGAAACACCGGCAGTAAAGTACAATGATGGTAAAGATTTTGTCCCGACAAACGGATGGACAGTATTTAGTCATCAGTTTTCATCTATTGCAGGTGCAGGTCCTGTAACCGGTGCAATTCAGGCAGCGGCATTTGGCTGGTTACCTGTACTCCTCTGGATTCTCATCGGTGGTGTATTCTTCGGTGCTGTTACAGACTTCGGTGCCTTATATGCTTCCGTTAAGAACGAAGGAAAGTCCATGGGTATGATTATTGAAAAGTACATCGGTAAATTCGGACGTAAGATTTTCTTACTGTTCTGCTGGTTATTTACATTAATTGTTATTGCAGCATTTGCCGATATGGTAGCCGGAACATTCAATGCGTATACAGTTGTTGACGGACAGTCACAGTTATCTGCAGCTGCTTCAACAAACGGTTCTGCCGGTATGGTATCTATCATGTTTATGGTATTTGCCGTTGTATTTGGTCTGATTCAGAAGAAATGGAATCTTTCAGGCTGGAAAGAAGCAGTTGTTGGTATCGTATTTATCATTGCTTCATTTGTAATTGGTAACTACTTCCCAATTGAATTAGGCAAGAACGCATGGAGCTATATCACATTTGTATATATCTTTTTTGCAGCAGTTCTTCCAATGTGGCTGATGAAGCAGCCTCGTGACTACATGACAACATTTATGTTCATTGCCATGATTGTCGGTGCAGCACTTGGTCTGGTTGTAGCTCATCCGTCTATGAACCTTCCGGTTTATACAGGATTTAACAATGCAAAGCTTGGAACAATGTTCCCAATCCTTTTCGTAACGGTTGCCTGCGGTGCTGTTTCAGGCTTCCACAGCCTTGTATCTTCCGGTACATCTTCTAAGACTGTAGCAAATGAAAAGGATATGCTTAAAGTTGGTTACGGCGCTATGATACTTGAAAGCTTACTTGCTGTTATCGCTCTTTGTGTTGCAGGCGCAGCCGCAGCAGCAGACGGAACAGCCGCTACTGGTACACCGTTCCAGATTTTCAGCCGTGGTGTTGCAGGTTTCTTTGAAATGTTTGGTGTTCCGGTACATTTTGCAACCGTATTTATGACAATGTGTGTATCTGCACTTGCTCTTACATCACTTGATGCCGTTGCACGTATCGGACGTATGAGTTTTCAGGAACTTTTCAGCGTAGATGATATGGAACATGCAGAAGGATGGAGAAAGTTACTCTGCAATACATATTTCTCAACAGTAATAACGCTTCTTTGTGGTTTCGTACTCACAAAGATTGGTTATGCAAACATCTGGCCGTTATTTGGTTCAGCAAACCAGTTATTAAGTGCACTTGTAATTCTTACACTTTGTGTATTCTTAAAGGTAACAGGACGCAGCAACAAGATGCTGTTCCCGCCACTTATCATTATGCTTTGTGTAACATTTACAGCACTGGTACAGCGTACAATCGCTATGGTTAAGGCAATCCAGACAGCAGCATCTGTTACAATTCCGGCAGGTACTGCTACATGGGGAAGCGTATTTATTGCCAACGGGCTTCAGCTTATTATTGCAATTCTGCTGATTGTACTTGGTCTTATCATTGTTGTAAATTCAGCTAAGAGTTATGCAAAGAGTGAGAAAAACTCAGAAAAGGCAGCTTAATTCGTATAGCAGCTGTATAATAAAATAAGAAGCTTTACATAAAAACTCCCGGATTTTTTCTATATCATATATAGAGAGGATTCGGGAGCTTTTTGCATAGGAACGGCAATCCCAGCGATAAAAATATTGAAATTCTGTCGTGTTCATAGTAATATATAAATAGTGTGAAAAAACCTTAAATTTAAAATAAGAAGACACAATATCGTAAAAGACAGGGGAATAAATAATATGGAACAGGTTGTTTTTGGTGGAAGAATGAATATCCCAAAGGGGACAACATTTTTTAAGACAGGCGAAAACGTTGAACATGTATATCTGTTAGTGAATGGACAGGTACGTGCAAAAAGCGAATATATGAAGATGAATCTTGATAACGGAGCACTGTTAGGAATTCTTGATATTTATTCAGAAGAATATCTTTTTGATTATGAGGCCGTTACGGATTTGATTGTATTGTGCTTTGACATTGCACATGCAGACGGTATTCAGAAGCTTTTAAAACTGGGTAAAAACTATCAGGAAATTGCTGTGAATTCTTTATTTGCGCAGTTTCATGAAGTGTACCGGTTATATGAAAAAAGCTTTTTGTCTTATGCATCAGAAATGGATGATTTTAATGTCATTAATAAAGAAGAAGATTCTGCAAAGGTGGATATGGAAATCTGCACCTATATGAATCAGATATACGCATTGGATAAAAAAGTTTTTCATGAACTTTTTACAGCCGGGGAAATGATAGCATATGAACATCTGATTACCGGTTCAAAGCTGGTAGCGGATATCAACAGTACCGCGTTAAAACTGGTGGATGTTTTAGGAAAGGCAGCACTTGGTATTCAGGACGATGAAGCCCAAAATAAAGCAGCAGACGACCTTTCGGATGGTGAAGATACGGCAGAAGAAGGCATGGATGAAAGTGCTTATGACTATGCACTGGTTGAGAGTGAACTGGCAAATTCCATGAAGCAGATTCTGGATTATTCCCAGATAGATGAAAAGGAAGCTTCCAGATTTACCCTCATGGTTTCACAGTATATGAATCTGCCGGACAGAAATACTTCGGACAACGATGTCAGAAAATTAAGAAAAGATATTGCAGAGCAGTTCTATCAGATTTATGAAAATGTTTTCTTACATTCATTAAAGGATACTTCTCTTAGCAGGGCAGTCGAATTATTCCTGAATTTTGGCTTTATGGATGAGAAGGAATTTGATAAAAAGGGATTGGCGGAACTGTATTATTTCAAGCCGGACTTATCGGGTACGGAATTTTCTATTTATACCGTATATGGCTGGCTGAAAGCAATATACGAGGGAAAAAGAGAACCGTCCAAAGATGAATTTGACCAGGATTATAAAGAAAACGTAAGAAAAGAAAAGGCAATGCACCATCTGTCGGCAGCAGAAGAAACAAAGATGCTGTCTGACCAGACAGCCAAAGTGCAGTTTGAAATCCGTAATATGTTTAAGGTTATCAATCGTCTGACAACGAATGAAATTACAATTTTCAGCCCGATTCTGACACAGAAGAAGTTCAGTAAGAGCATTCAGAAGTCGTTTCTGTCAGCAAAGAAGCTTTCCGAGGCGATGCGTGCGATTATGAAGGTGGATTATTCACTGTTCCACAGAGAGCAGATGTATTATGACCCGGAAAATAAAATCGATAATATTGTAGTCATGAAACAGGTCCTTCCGGACTTTATCCTGATGCCGAATGTCGGCAGCAGAGGTATCATGTGGCAGGATATTTCGGAAAAGAAAAGAGATACACCGGCAAGATTTGTGCTTTCTGCATTTTTCAACGGCAATCTTGAAAACAGTCTGATTAACATGGCAGCAGTTTACCGCTGGGAAATCTGCCGTACTGTACAGGGCAATTACTGGAATGATGTCCGGGAACATTCTCTTACATCCGAGTACTGCGATTATGTACAGTTTTACCGAAAGAATAAAGATCTGACGGAAGAAGCCAAAGAAAAAATCAGGGCACAGTTTAAAAGCTGTCGTAACAGTTACCGTGAAATGTTTGCAAAGGATTATGACGTATGGGTTAAATACGAATCCCAGAACTCTATCCGATTAAATAAGGTTGTGAGAGGAATTCTTTATATGTACTGTCCGTTTGCGGCAGAATATCGGAAAAAGCTTGAATCGCAGCCAATCTTTAATGCGGCATCAGCACGGTTTAACAGAGAAAATACAAAGAAAGTACGTGAGTTAAAGACATTTAATTCCAACGTATTAAAAAGAGGCGGACAGGTTACTGAAGTGTTACAGAAGAATCTGGATTTTTATGAATTAGGATAAGAAGAAGGAGAAGACAAATGTTTAGTCAGTTATTTGGTGAATATCTGGTAAGTGAAGAAGTACTTACACCGGAGCAGTTAAGAGAAGTATTGGATGAACAGGCAACAGCAAAGGTCCGTCTGGGAACGATTGCGATTGCAAACGGATATATGACACAGAACGAAACGGAAGAAGTCAATCATTTACAGACACAGTATGACAGACGTTTCGGTGATATTGCGGTAGAAAGAGGCTATTTATCAGAACGGGAAGTGGATGAACTTTTGGAGCAGCAGGGTTGCGCATTTATGAAGTTTTTGCAGATTATGTTTGAGAAAAAATATATTACTGCCAGCGAACTGGATGAATATCTTGACAGCTTTCAGACATCCAAGGGCTTTTCAAAGTCCGAAATGGAAGCGTTAAAGGAAGATGATATTGACGGGATTGTACCGTTGTTTGCATTTTCTGCAAAACCGTATGTAACTGATATTGTGGCATTGATTTTGAGAAATCTGACAAGATTTGTTACACAGGATTACTATATCGGTTCAATTAAACGTGTGACAGAAATCCGGTATCAGAGTATTATCGGACAAAAAACATACGGTTCTCATGTTATTTATACAGCATTTGTGGCAGGGGAAAATGAAGATGGACTGCTTGCGCTTGCATCCGATTTTTCAAAGGAAGAACTGATACAGGCAGACAGCTATACATATGACACATTAAGCGAACTGGTTAATATGTGCCTTGGTCTGTTTGTAACGGCAATCAGCAAGGGTGAGTTATTTGTAGATATCGAACCTCCGTTTGTCTATGAAAACCAGACACTGACCGGGGACGGATATATTGTTCCGCTTTATGTCCATGGTAAAGAGACAGAAATTTTTATTGCTGTAGACAGTGATGTTCAAATCGGTGTAAAGCCGACATCTATTGATATTCAAAAATGTGCCGACAGTGAGGTAGCAGACGGTGTTAAAAAGGTCATGATTGTAGATGATTCTGCTTTTATCCGTAAGACATTAAGAAATATTCTTGAAGAAGCAGGCTATGGTATTGTCTGTGAGGCTGTAAACGGAGAAGAAGCCGTTCAGTTATATAAAGAGTATAAACCGGATATTGTCACAATGGATATTACGATGCCGGTTATGGACGGTGTTACGGCATTGGAAAAGATTAAAGCATACGATAATACAGCAGATGTCATTATGGTGACGTCAGCCGGACAGCAGAAGAAAGTGATTCAAGCATTAAAGCTGGGGGCATATGAATTCTGCATGAAGCCGCTGGATAAGGATGAATTGTTAAAAGTATTTAAAGAACTGAATGCATAAAATACATAAAAACGGGAATAATACAGGTATTGCAAAAGTATATTTTGTAGTGCCTGTATTTTAAAATTGTACTAAATTAAGAACTATGCAAAAGAGTATTGATTTTATGATACATGAATGATATTATAATGCACGTAAGGATTGTTACAATATTGTCAAAGTTGCGATGAGCAATTTTTTTATTTAGCAATTAGTGTATACAATGTGCAGAGATTATGCAAGGAGGAATTCAGAAATGTTACAGAAGGAACAGTGGAATGGTTTCGAAGGTAGACTTTGGAAAGAAGAAATCAATGTAAGAGATTTCGTTCAGAACAACTACAAGCCATATGATGGTGATGAAAGTTTCCTTGAAGGTCCTACAGAAGCAACAAACAAGCTTTGGGGAAGACTTCAGGAATTACAGAAAGAAGAAAGAGCAAAGGGCGGCGTACTTGACATGGAAACAGAAGTTGTTGCCGGTCTTACAGCATATGGTCCTGGATATATAGATGAATCAATGAAAGACCTTGAAAAAGTTGTAGGTCTTCAGACAGATAAGCCATTAAAGAGAGCATTCATGCCTTACGGCGGTATCAAGATGGCAGAAGAATCTTGCAAGAACTACGGTTATGAACCAAATCCGGAATTACACAAGATTTTCACAGAATATCATAAGACTCACAATCAGGGTGTTTTCGATGCTTACACACCAGAGATGAGAAAGGCTCGTCACAGCCACATCATCACAGGTCTTCCGGATACTTATGGCCGTGGACGTATCGTAGGTGACTACAGAAGAGTTGCTCTTTACGGTATTGACTACCTTATGGAAGAAAAGAAGAAAGATCATGCAAACTGCGGATGCGGAACAATGACAGACGATGTTATCCGTTTAAGAGAAGAAATCTCTGATCAGTACAAGGCTTTAGCAGGAATGAAGAAGATGGCTGAGAGCTATGGTTATGATATTTCACAGCCAGCTAAGGATGCTAAGGAAGCTGTTCAGTGGTTATACTTTGGTTATCTTGCTGCTATCAAGACTCAGAACGGTGCTGCTATGTCAGTAGGTCGTGTATCTACATTCCTTGATATTTATATCGAAAGAGATCTTGAAGCTGGTAAGCTTACAGAAAAAGAAGCTCAGGAATTAATTGACCATTTCGTTATGAAGTGCAGAATGGTTAAGTTTGCAAGAATTACATCATACAACGAATTATTCTCAGGTGACCCTACATGGGCTACTCTTGAAGTAGGTGGTACAGGTATTGACGGACGTTCAATGGTTACAAAGAACGACTACAGATTCCTTCACACACTTGAAAACATGGGACCTTCACCGGAACCAAACTTAACAGTACTTTACTCATCAAGACTTCCTGAAAACTTCAAGAAGTATGCTGCTAAGATTTCTGTTGATACATCTTCAATCCAGTATGAGAACGATGATGTTATGAAGGTTACATGGGGTGATGATTATTCAATCTGCTGCTGTGTATCTGCTACACAGACAGGTAAGGAAATGCAGTTCTTCGGAGCTAGAGCTAACCTTGCTAAGTGTTTACTTTACGCTATCAATGGTGGTGTGGATGAAAAAGATGGTAAGCAGGTTGGACCAGCTTTCAAGCCTATTACATCAGAATATCTTGATTATGATGAAGTTATTGAAAAGTTCGATGTTATGATGGATTGGTTAGCAGACCTTTATGTTAATACACTTAACCTTATCCAGTATATGCATGATAAGTACTACTATGAAGCAGCAGAGATGGCTCTTATTGATACAGATGTTAAGAGAACATTTGCTACAGGTATTGCTGGTTTCTCTCATGTAGTAGATTCACTTTCAGCTATTAAGTATGCTAAGGTTAAGACAGTACGTGATGAAGAAAAGGGTATTGTTGTTGATTACCAGATTGAAGGCGACTTCCCTAAGTATGGTAACGATGATGATAAGGCAGATGATATAGCTGTATGGCTTCTTAGAACATTCCTTGAGAAGATTAAGAAGAGACATACTTACAGAAATTCAGAGCCTACAACATCTATCCTTACAATTACTTCTAACGTAGTTTATGGTAAGTATACAGGTACAATGCCTGATGGACGTAAGGCTGGTACACCATTATCACCAGGAGCTAACCCAAGCTATGGTGCTGAACAGAATGGTCTTTTAGCTTCACTTAACTCACTTACAAAGCTTCCATATGAGTGGGCATTAGATGGTATTTCTAATACACAGACAATGAATCCGGATGCTTTAGGTCATAATGAAGAAGAAAGAGTTGCTAACCTTGTAAACGTTATGGATGGATACTTCGATCAGGGTGCTCATCATCTTAACGTAAATGTATTCGGTAAGGATAAGTTACTGGATGCTATGGAACACCCAGAAAAGCCAGAATATGCGAACTTCACAATCCGTGTATCTGGTTACGCTGTTAAGTTCATCGACCTTACAAAGGAACAGCAGATGGATGTAATTTCTAGAACATTCCACGACAGAATGTAATCTGGGATTTTGAAAAGAATAAAATATACAGGCTGAGAAGCTTTAGAAAAGTCGCATTCCCGCTATCGACGGGGGTGCGGCTTTTGAGTTACTTTTGTTATGAAATCAATGGATATACTATTAGTATTAGCAGGATAAACACAACTCGGAAAAGATTTTTTGGAGAATATTAATAATGAAAGAAAAAGAATGGGAAAAACTTTTAAGAATAAAAACAACCGGACGTGACGACACCAGGTCGGATACGTTCAGGTATCCATATGAGCCGACATCCTATGAAGTGTTAGAAAGACTAGCGAATACCGGGATAATAGGTAAAAATAATACCCTGTTAGATTATGGCTGTGGAAAAGGCAGGGTAAGCATTTTTATGGCATATCAGACAAAATGTCATTCTATTGGGATAGAATATGATGAACGGATTTACAACCGGGCGTTATCAAATAAAGCTGATGCGGTGTCAGGAAATAAAGTGAAATTTATATGTGCTGATGCAGTGGGCTTTAAGATTCCGGATAACGTAGACAGATTTTTCTTTTTCAATCCATTTTCAGTTGAAATATTTAAGAGTGTTCTGGCGAATATTATAGACAGTTATTATGAAAATCAAAGAGAAATGCTTGTTATGTGTTATTATCCGTCAGATGAGTATCTTATGTGTCTGTCACAGGAATATAATGTAACCTTTGTTGAAGAAATTGATTGCAGTGACATATCCGATGGTGAAAGCAGGCGGGAGAAGGTAGTCGTGTATAGAGTGGGGGAGAAATAGTTTTTTTATTAAATATAAGCACTTTAGCCAAGTATGGTTAAGGTGCTTTTTGTGTATGGCAAGTGAAATATGGTAATAAATAAATTTGTGATTTAAATTTATTGCAAAATGACAAGATATGTCTATATGTTGTGATATTATGTTACATAAAGCGTGGAGTTAAGAAGCTATTTTTTGTATCTGTGGACTTTCATTTTAGCAAATTCAATAAGTTCTTCTTTATCTTCGTCAGTTAACTGATTAAAATAATAGTAAAGTTCTTTTTCTATTGAATTAAAAAAATGAAATTTTTTCTGATTATTAATTTGATTAAAAAAATTAATAAAGCCTTCTAAATCTCTGCTTGATTGGGAAGGTGCAGGAGCATCATAAGAAATATTTCTGTCTATATCTAATGTAAACTGCATAAGGTCATCTACAGAAATATTGTATAATCCGGCTAATTTAAACAGTGAATCGGGCGAAGGCTTTCTTTTTCCTGTTTCGTAATGAGAGTAGGTTTGTCTTGCTATTCCTAGAACGGATGCAACATAATCCTGAGTATATCCGTGGACAGTGCGGAGTTCTTTAAGCTTTGCAGGTAATAGCTTTTTATTCATATATAAACCTCATTTCTATATTAAGAATATATCGTGTCTTATTTATTTTAATGTTACTAACAGTAAATAAACACTATTTGTTGTTAGTATAAAAAATAATAATCAAATATTTATAAGATAAAATCACATATAAAAATTATATCTAATTCATATTTTGAATATGCAACACAATGTAGCGAAGTATCGCAATATATGTTAAAATATGTGTAGCATATTAGCGGCTAAACTTTTAATTTAAATAGATGTATAGAAGTTTATCAAGTAAAATAATTATTTTGTTTAATAGTGTTTTGAATGACAGTATCTGTCTATGTTGTATTGTATATTATATATAAACAGAACTTGAAACCAGAGATTAAAAGATTGGCTGTATATATATGTATAAGAGCAGGGGTGGATAAATGAACATAGAAAATAAAGATAAAGTGCTGAGAGTATTGAGTATTTATGAAAAATTGATGGAAGGAAGTATTGTAAATAAAGAGGAAGAAGCGAATTATTATAAAGTAACTGAACGAAGTATACAGAGGGACATCGATGATATAAGAAGCTTTATGGATCAGGAAACTATAAGAACAGGTGTTATTAATTCAGTGATATATGACCGTAGTCAGAAAGGGTATAGGCTTGAACAGATAAATAAGATGCAGCTAAGCAATGGGGAATTACTTGCAATATGTAAGATACTACTCGACAGCAGAGCCTTTACGAAGAATGAAATGATTAACATTTTAGACCGGTTAATAGAAAGCTGCGTGCCCAAAGAAAACAAAGCACTTATTAAAAAACTGATAAAAAATGAAGAATTTCATTATGTAGAATTATCTCATCAATCAGTATTTATTGAAAAAATGTGGGAAATAGCAATGGCAATTCAAAATTGTAATTACATAGAAATGAATTATCATAGAAGTAAAGATAATGCAGTAGTTAAGCGCAAAGTCAAACCGGTAGCAATTATGTTTTCAGAGTATTATTTTTATGTTACGGCATTTATTGATGATAAAAATGTGAGAGCGGATTTTGATGTGTTAGGTGATGCATTTCCTACAATTTATAGAATAGATAGAATTGAGAGTTATACGGTATTGCCAGAGAAATTTAAGATACCGTATAGCAGCAGATTTGAAGAAGGGGAATTTAGAAAGCGTATACAATTTATGTTTGGAGGAAAACTGCAAAAAGTAAAATTTAAGTATAGGGGAAGCAGCATAGAGGCAGTGCTTGACAGACTACCTACGGCAAAAATATTGGAAGAAACAGATGGGGTATATACTATCAGTGCAGAAGTATTCGGAAAGGGTATTGATATGTGGATTAGAAGCCAAGGAGATGTAGTTGAGGTAATAGAAGAAAAGTAAATTGGTGATAAATAAGTTTCATTACAAATAAAAGGATAAGGAGTATATAACATGGAAGAAACAAAATTTAATGAAATTGCAGGGAAAATTATGAGGCATCCCAATTATGGGAAAAGAAATCCGATGGACATTGGACTGGAATATGGTTATAAAAAAGAAGAACTGGAAAAATTTATTTGTTGTTTAAAAGAAAAAAAGAATGATATTGAACCGGAATATGTATACATGGTTCTGGAAGATAAATTATGTGAAGTAAACTTAAATAATTTTACTGCACAGGAAGTAAAATCCGTGTCATCTATTGATAGATATAAAATAAGGAAAGATATTTTTGTAGAATATACAGAGTGGTCAGTAAACTGGTATCGTGCACATTCTGCTGATAAGGGATGTAAAACATTTAACCATATAACAGAAGTACATATCGTTCGTTCAGGAATATTAGTGTCTAACGGCAATGAAATATGCTTATTATATTGGAATGGAGATGTAAGTCCAAAATTTTCACTGCCAATGGATATAAATCAATTTTCTATAGCAATAGAAGATAAGAACGGCATATATTTAGGCAGAACAAGAAGTTACATCACTTCTATACAAAGAATTAATTCAAAATTTGATAAAATAGATATTATTTTAGATGTAAAAGAAGAAAAACATGTTAGTGCAGTCGGAATAGAACAGGGAGAACTTTATTACTATACAATTGACAAATATCGTGTAAATGCAGCTACGGGTGAAAAATGTAAAGTAAATTATAAAACAAAAAATGCTGTAGGGACATCTATTACCGAGAACCTGGTGTTAGATGATTATATAATATGTAGAGATAGTGTGATGGAACGGAATAGGATGACAGCGGAAGAAGAATATGGTTTATTTGACTTTATCGGAAAAATCACTTCTTCAATATATTATTTAGGTGTATGGAATGAAGAAGAATTTAATTTAAAACAGGCAGTAGCTGTTCCATCGAAAAATTGGATTGTAGGGGTAAGTAAGATTGGCGGAAAAGAGAGGATAGCGAGAGTAGATTTGAATGAGAATACTTATGCAGTTGCATATGGCAGTGAGAAGGACTGATTTTATTATACGAGGTGAATATTCATGAAGAAAAAAGTTAAATTTCCCTTGAAAATGCGAAATGGCAGCCTAGTAAAAGAGTTGGATGAATTGCAGGCAAATTTTGATTTACAGACAGTTATTGAATATTTTGGCAACGGACAGTTAAAGTTGTGGTTGGAAAATAATTACAATGATGATGTATTAGAAAAAATAAATGAATTAACCGGAACAGAACCGGATTTTATCTTAAAATTGACAGAGGCATTGGGAGTTGAGTATGACAATGAAAAAGTGGATGTTTTAAATACGGTTGCGAAGTCCAGACTGCGAAATGAATTGGGAGAAAAATTTGAATCGGACAAATTGGATGAAATTATCGACTATATAGCGGAAAATCAAAATCAGTTAGAACAAATGATTAAAGATGGCGTAAAGAAGATATATCTATATAAAAATGAATTTTATATAGATGATAAGGTTAAAGAAATTTATTTTCATGGAATTGTAAAAGATGGAATATCTGTGCCGCAGGTAGTTATAAAGAATTATAATCAGCGAAATTTTATTGGACAAAAGTTGAAATTCCGGGATATTGATATTGTGGATTCAAGTGGTAAAAAAATAGTCGCAGACAGTTATCTTGGATTAATGGATAATTTGTTGGACATTTTTGAATGTATGTTGTCAGGAGGGAGCGGGAAATGATGGAACAGAAATTACGGGAGTATATTGATGCAAATCTTCCGATTGTGTACGTAGTAGGTTACGATGAAATAAATATTATGGAGATAATATTAAAAGTTACAGAAAATCGTAAAGTATGGGAATGGAATGCATTAAACGGTTTAATAAACAGAAAAAATATTCAAAAGGGTGGAAAAGAATCTGTTGAAGAATACATGGAAGATTATGAGTCTGTTTCATTGGAAAGAACGATTGTACAAGGTGTAGTAGACAGAGAATTTGATAGAAAGGTGATAGTTGTAAAAGATATTGCTGCTTTTTTAGATGATTCAAAGATTGTAGCTTTATTTAAAAATGCATGTATGAAGATTGAAGATGGAACACTTAATACGGTGTTTGTCTTTGTATCTCCGGTATTAAATATTCCTGCAGAATTGGAGAAGTATATTACAATACTTGATGAGGGATATTTATCAGAAAATGAGATATGTGACAGAATTGAGCAATTTGTAAAAGAGCAAAATGGAACAATTTTTAATGGATTAAAGAAAAAGATGGCAGTGGCATTTAAAGGGTTATCATCTGTAGAAATTGATACAATATTAGCACTTGCATATTCACAAAATGGGGAATTGGAAAATGAAAACAAAATAATGAATCTGATAGCGGAACAGAAGAAACAGCTGATAAAAAAGACCGGTATTTTGGAAATGATTGAAGTTAAAGAGGAGATTAAGGATATTGGTGGTTTAAATACTTTAAAGAAATGGCTTGAAAGAAAATCCAGTATATTTAATAACATCGAAGATGCAGAAAAATTTGGTGTAGAATTGCCAAAGGGTGTGCTTATAGCAGGAGTTCCGGGATGTGGAAAATCTCTAAATGCAAAGGCATCTGCAAAACTTTTTAATGTTCCATTATTAAAACTGGATATGGGACGGCTTATGGGAAAGTATGTTGGCGAATCAGAAAGTAATATGAGAAAAGCCATTGCTTTATCAGAAGCAATTGCACCATGTGTTTTATGGATTGATGAACTGGAAAAAGCATTTTCAGGATTGGGAGGTGATGGAGGCAGCGCAGAAGTAACAACAAGATTATTTGGTCAATTTCTGACATGGATGCAGGATAAAGATAGTCCGGTTTTTGTGGTTGCGACTGCAAATGATATTATGAAATTGCCGCCGGAACTTATGCGAAAAGGCAGATTTGATGAAATATTTTATATCCAATTACCTAATAAGGAAGAACGGCATAAAATATTTGAAATCCATATAAAGAAGCGTAGAGAACAGGATTTACCGCAGATAGATATCGATAAATTAGTGGACAAAACAGAAGGGTATAGTGGCGCAGATATCGAAGGAGTTGTTAAAGATGCTATCGAGAATGCATTTGTAAAGAATTTAAATAATGAAGAAGATAAGAAAGTTACCACACAGGATTTCCTTAATGCTATTGAGAACACACATTCTTTAAAAGAAATAATGGGAGATTCAATAGAAAAATTACAAAAACAATATGAGGAAAGAAAGTTTAAAAGTGCTTCATAAGGAGGAAGATGTTATATGGAAAATCAAAAAACAGATGAAATAGTATTTGAAGGATTATCAGAAAAAGAAGTAAAAGAAGTTAATCAAATATACAGGAGATTTATAAAAAAGTATAAAGAAAGTAAAGATAAAGAAACCAAAGTATGGCTATATGAACAAATAAAACAGGAACTGCCGGATATCAGTGATAAGGAAGCAGAAAGAATGTCTGAGGATATTACTGAGTCCATTCAGAAATATAATGAAGATTATACTGATTTAAATAAAAAAATGAAACATGGTATTACGAAAGAAAAGTGGATGTCTGACAGGATAACAGAGGCTACAAAAGGAATGTCAGTTAATTTGGTGGGGCAGCAGCTGGATGAAATTAACAACGTTCTGGAAATGGGAAACAGGCAGATGGAACGTGTTGTTATGAATATGGATGGCAGCATTAGTCAGAATCCTTGTCTGGACGGCTATATGGCAGAGCAGTATCATGTCAATAGCTTTAATGCCAAGGCGGTGTTGGAAGGCAGTCCGCACCGGGCGAGAGTATGTGAACCCGATGGAGCATATGGTAAAAATTCTGTTGATATAGCGATTGATAATATAAAAACAGGAGAAAGGGGGATACTGCGTTATCAGTCTAAATATGGAAAAGATGCGGCTGCAACAGAAAAACTGCTTTCAGAAGGGAATTATAATAATCAGAGATTATTGGTGCCGAAAGAGCAATTAGAACAGTTAAAGCAGAAGTTTCCTACAAAGTCCGTGACAGACCATATTGGCGGCATGGGTGAAGTGAAAATAAAATCAGATTCTATTACAAAGGATCAGATAAAACAGTTACAAAAACAGGTTCAAGAAGAAAAGAATATTCCAAAGATAGATTGGAACAGTTACGATAATAAAAAACTGACAGTTGAACTTGGTAAAAAAGCCGGTCAGGCAGGGGTAAAAGCAGCTCTATTTGCTTCAGGTATAGGGATAGTGGCTAAATTGTGCAAAGGAGAAGAAATTGAGGCAGATGACGTTGTGAAAACCGCATTGGAAACGGGTGCAGATTCAGGTGTAAAGGCGGCAGCAGGCGGTGCATTGACAGTAGCTTCAAAAAAAGGTGTTATTTCAATTTTTCCGGAGGGGACGCTTCCATCGACTATTGCCAAAGTCGCATGCGTAGCAGTGGAAGATGCCAAGATAATGCTTAAAGTTGCAAAGGGCGAACTGACAATGACGGAAGCGATGGATAAAATGGGACGTACAAGTGTATCTATGTACGCCGGGTTAACAACATCTGCGGTAGGAGCAGGAATAGGCGCAGCAGCACTTAGTTTTGTTCCTGTAGTTGGTCCGGTTGTAGGAGGCATAGTCGGTGGAATCGTCGGATATTCGGCAGGAACGAGCTTTGGTGAAAAGGTATATGACGGAGCTAAAAAAGTGGTAAAGAAAGGAAAGGAAATTGTGCATAAAGTTGCAGATGGTATAAAAGCTTTAGGAGGCGGAATTAAAAGTCGGATATTTGGATAATAATGAGGTGAAAAAATTATGGAAATAAAAGCTAAAGATATTAATGCAATTTTGGAATCTTATGAAAAGATACCATTAAGAGAAACAAAGACAACATTACAAAATGCTTTAGATGATATCAAAGATATGCTGGACATATTGGAAAAAGATATCAATGGACAGTTGGACGGTAGCGAGAAAAATAGGATGGAGTATAAAAAAGACGACTGGTATGACAGCATTTATGTAATTAAGAAGTATCTGGAAGAAAAGGGAAAATAAGAGTACGGATTCTTAACTTGAGATGCAGAGATTTTGATATGGAAAAAGTTAGATGGAAATTCAGTTTGTGCTGATTTTGCATAAACTGAATTTTCATCGTTTGAAATTTATTTGTTTGATAGGGAGTATACCTGGTGTGTTGTCTTATATTAAGATAGCGTTAGAAGTGTGATTTTCTGCCAATTAATAAAGATTAAACTGAATAAAGGATGAAGAAAATACGAAAATTAATTGTGAGAGCAGATGCATTATGCTATAATTTATAATTAAGTTTTTGTTTAATTTATTGGCAGAATGTGAAGTAAGTGGGGTCAAAATATGTTATTAAAATATAGTGTATCTAATTTTAAATCAATAGGTCATAACATTGATTTTAGTATGTTTCCTACGACACCAGATATTGATGAAAAGTATACAAAATTAATTCAAACAAGAGCGGGGGCGTGGAAAATATTAAAAAGAGGTGCTTTTTATGGACCTAATGCATCAGGAAAAAGTAGTTTTATTGAATCGATTGACTTTGCAAAAAACTTTATAGTAGATAGCATTCCATCGGGAAAAGGAACAGGAGTTAATCAATTTAAAGGTAATTTTGAAGATTTAGACAGACAATCGGTATTCCAATTTACTTTTTTTGCAGAAGATGATGAGGTATATGAGTATGGCTTTTCACTTGACACTAAACAGGTATATGAAGAATGGTTGATGATTTTAACACAACAGGGATTTGAACCTTTATACGAAAGACAGACCGATAGAGAAGGAAAGACAGAAATAGAAATTACATCAAAATTTGCTCGTAAACATTCAAAAAACAGAGATTTAGCCGAATTATTAAAAGAAACAATAAAGGAAAAACAGAAAAATCAATTATTTTTATATAAATTATATGATAATGGAGTAAAAAGGATTGAACCGGTAATGGAGTGGTTTCAATCTATTCAAGTTATTTTCCCTAGTAGTAAAGTTGGTTTTTTGCCAATTAGAATGAAACAAAATATAGATTTACAAAAATTTATTTCGGATAATTTAAATAAAATGGATACAGGAGTTGTACAGGTATCAGCTGTTAGTAAAGAATTGGATATTCACGAATTTTTTGAAAAATCAGATTTACCTAAAGAATTAATTCAGGATATTGAAAATAAAAAACAGGGAATGTTTAGTTTGGGAGGCAAATATTACATTTTTGGAGAAGAACAAGATGATAGAATGATGCTTATACAGATAAAGTTTGAGCATAAATTAAATTCTAAAAATGTTGAATTTGATTTGGAAGATGAATCGGATGGAACACAAAGATTACTTGATCTATTGCCGATGTTATTTGCTACAAATCAAAAAACCAGGAGTGTATATTTAGTAGATGAAATTGATAGAAGTCTCCATACGAAATTATCAAAATATTTGTTGAATTTATTTTTGTATAGCAGTGAAGAAGCAGATTTTCAGATTATATATACGGCTCATGATGTAAATTTGATTGATTTAAATAGCTTTTCACAGGATGAGATATGGTTTGTTGAAAAAAAATTAACGGGAGAAACAGTGATAAAACCGATGTCTGATTTTGATATCAAAAAGGAATGCGATATTTTAAAAGCTTATTTAAATGGAAGATTTGGAGCTGTTCCGGTTATTAGGGAGGTGTAGAAAGATGCAGCTTATGCATAGAAGAAGTAAGCCGTTTTCGTTAGATGATCCATACAGAACAAAGAGACCAGCTACATCTAAAATTATATTTTTATCCTGCGAAGGAAGCGTAACTGAAGAAGAGTATATTGAGATTTTATCACAAATATATGACGGGGTAAAAAATAGAGTACGATTGATATCAGTGGCGGAGGATGAGATTCACACACAACCCCAAAAGAGAACTAAGAAACAAAATCAGGTGTTGGGGAAAACAAAGCCGTGGCAATTAGTAGAAAGAATAGATAGATTTAAAAGTGAAAAAGAAAGCATATATGAATTTTCAAAATATCCGGAAGATGAATTTTGGATTGTTTCGGATATTGATGATAATTTGGATAATCATAAAGTTGAATTCCAAAATGCTATTAATGAATGTGATGAAAAAGGATATAAGTATGCAATAAGTAATCCGTTTTTTGAAATTTGGTTGCTATTACATCATGATGAAGTGACCGAAGAAGATAGAAAGTATGCGGTAACCGAAAATCACAAGTATGAATCTACAGATCATTTTAGAATTAGATTAGCAGAGCGAAATGCTCCATTAAGGGAACAAAAACACTTACAATTAGAACATTATTCAGATGAAAAGGTGAGAATAGCCGTGCATAGAGCAAAAGATATTGTGAATGGTAAAGATGAAAAGATTCCTTCTGAATATGGAACCTATGTATATAAAATAGTCGAAGAAATACTTGATGTTGCAGAAAATAACTAACTTGGAAAATGAAAAAGACATAGAAAGGTCGTATCGCTATGGAAATTAAAAGCTTACTGATAAAAGACACAACAAAAGAAGAACGGATTCGGATTGTGCAGGAAGGGCTGAACCAGTGCGGTGGAGCGTGTGATTTCTGCAACGGCTGTGACAATCTGGGCGGCGGTTCGGTAGATGCGTTTTATGAACCGTATATCAACGGAGAGAAAGAATTGCGCCAGCTTAACGAAGAATATAAAAGCAACTGCGGCATGGTAAAGTAGGTGGGAATCATGAGAGCGCCGGAGATAGAAGCTTCCACAGAGGAAGAACGAAGACAATATATTAAAGAAATATTTCCGTGTATCGCGGATTGTGATATGTGGTGTTGGTGAGAAAATTAAGGATAGTAGATTGGTGAAATATATAGTGGATTAAGAAAGTAAAAATATATGTTATTTGTTGTATTTTGATTTGAATATTTAGTGCCAGATATTATGATTATTTTATGTGCTTGGTTTGTTTGTTAGAAACAATAGGCAAATAAAAGTATGAAAATATTTTTGAACTTAACATTTTAGAAAGGACAATTTGATTAATAAACTAATCAAAGAAGTAATATGTATTCATATTTTTTGTCAGATTATATATATACAGTTACAGATAAAGACAAAATAAAATTAAAAGATTTGACTAAAGGAAAGATTGTACAATTAATAGTTTTGATTTTTTTTAGTAGTCTTGCTTTTGTAACAACAATATTATATCAATTAATGAGGACAACGTTTTTTTATATTTTGAGTTAATTGCAATTGCGTGTTTATATATTGTTGTGGGATGTATTATTTTTATAAA
>ULQX01052510.1_pt1 | contig 36360 bp, 52 predicted proteins | sample 1954941 | NCBI WGS metagenome assembly ULQX01 (sample SAMEA4835667, study PRJEB28245) | human gut metagenome | biome: gut microbiome; material: fecal sample | place: Denmark | collected 2008
AACCGCCTCCCTTACTCCTCCTTGGGCTTGTCGTAGGTCATCGCCTGCGCGCTGTCGCTGATGCCCTTGGTCGTCGGGTCGGCGATCACGCCGATCATGCCCAGCACCGTCAGGATCGCGTTGACGGCGGTCAACAGCGCGTCCTGCTGCACGGAAGGCGTTACCCCGAAGAGGGAAAGCATGTTGTAGGCAAAGGCGATGATGAGCGCCAGGAAAGACGCGAGGAAAGTTTTGTTTCTAAAACGAACCAGCCAGTTAATTTTCATGTTGTTCCCTTTCCGCCCGGTCTTTACCGGGCAATGTCACAAAAATTTACGCTCCTGCAAACACTTGTGATAAGCGTTTTTGATGATTTCAACGGCCTCAACCGTCTTGTGGTTCTCAAACTCTGGGTGTGCTTTGCAATACGTCTCATATGATTTCACGTCGTCAAAGATTTGTTCGAAGTGCTCCTTACTGTGCTTGACGCTATTATAACACTCGTCAGAAAACCGCTGGATGCGGGCGCGTGAGATTTTGGCAAATTCGAGGTCGTTTTTCGCTTCGATCCTGCTCATGCGCTCCTCCAATGAGCCGACAAGTGCCTTGCGCAATCCGCGAAAGACCCACGAAAGCGGCTGCACCTTGATCGGTGAAATCTCGATCAGGTTAAGCGTAATGTACACCAGCACGAGCGTCAGCGTGCTGTGCGTCGTGACAGCCGCTCGTAAGCCGTCCAGCAGCTTTTGTAATGTCATCGGTTAATCCTCCGCAATCGACCAATCGCCGCAAAGTCTGATGATTACGCCGTCGCTACTGCGCAGGGTTGTCACGCCCCGTTCGCCTTTCGGCCCCTTCTCTCCGCTCTCTCCGCTTTCCGGCGCATCCTCGACCAGATACTCGCTGGACATGTACCCGGTTTCGCCGCTTGCCAGCGCGCCGAACACCCAGCCTGTGCCGCCCGCCTCACGGATGATGTTCACCCTCGCGCCTTTCTCGGCCTTGGCGATGACCTTTGACTGCGCGCTTGCGCCCTCGCGGATGTTGAGATATCCGCTGGTGATGTTCACCGTCGCGTTGCCAAAAATCTTTTCCGATTCGCTCACTTCCGCCTTTCCTCCTTCCGAATAGTCCACACCGATCATCCGATGCACCCCCAGCCCGTTCCACCCTGCTTTTTCCGTCAGCGCGGTCTCGACTACGCCGCCCCGGCTCTTGCTTGAGTGGATCACCGTTCCCCGCTCCGTCACTAGCCCGGTGTGGTTCACGTCGCCCGTACCCACGCCCATGAACGCCAGCATGCCCGCCTTCGCGCCGGAAATGCCCGCCTTCCGCCATATCAAATGGCGATACTTCGGCACGCTGTCAAAGCTGTTCCAAAGCTCGTTCGTCCCCGCCGTCGTGTAGCGCTTGTCGCCGCCCGGCGCTGTGCGGATGACCTTCTTGATGAGGTTGATACAGTCCAGCTCGCTGTACGCCGTCCCGATCAGTCCCCGCGCCGCGCGGATGGCCTCGCTTGTTTCAATCATTGGTTTTTCCTCCTTTCCGTTTTTTTATCCGAGCAAATGCCCTCGCAGCCGATGAAACTGTTTCAGCGTCCGTCTGCGGGCTAAAGCATACTTTCGGATGTTCTCTTCCGTCGGTTCAATGCCTGCATAACCAAGGTACCAGACGGCCCATTTTCTCGCCCGTTTTCTTTGCATTTCATATTTTTTTTTGCTTTTCATTCGTCCCACGCTCCTCCCGCGCGGATGAAGCGGCCAACCAGACAGTCCGCCGCGAAGATGATCGCGCCGCCGACGATGATGCCAAGAATAATCATGGTTTTGCCTCCTTAGACGATTGAAAGACCGTCGTCAGATTCTTCTCTTTCTGCCGCGTCCAGCGCGTCATAATACGCCTGCGCAAGGGCTTCAACTTCCGCGATGTCGTCCTCCGTCAGCAAACCGCTGTCCAAATGGGTGTATGCCTTGTCCAGCCAGTACGCCACGTCGCGTCTGGCGGCGATCTCACGCTTGATGGAGCGCAGGGTCAGGTCGTGCCGGGCTTTACTTTTGATTGCCATATGCTTTTCCTCCCTTAGGTAGCGGTCATGGACGCAATCGCGTCCTCAAGGTTTTTAATTACAATGCTAACGTCTCTTTGATAGCCCAGTTTCAGCCCCGCGCCGTCACTCGCTTGCACCACGGTGTCTGGCGCGTAGGTAGTCAGTGCTTTGTAAGCTGTGATTTCAGCAGAGGTGAGCGGGGTTTCGATGGGGGTGGCGAGTATTGCATTCTGCTCGTCCAACGTTTTTGTGCTGTCGAAAGCTGCTTTATCCACCCTCTGCACCTTTACACCCCTTTCTAAGTCCACCTCGTCGCACACCCACTGTTGCCCCTGCGTGTCAGTATAGTTGCCGCCAGATGTGACAGGGATACCGGATAAGCCGTTGGGGGTGGGGAGCGTGAGGAGCTGTTCGCGGTATGGGGAATAGGCGGTGGATTTGTCTCTTGTTAAGGACACCTGTACGGTAGCGTTTAGCGAGGCACCCTCTAAGATTTGCAGTTGGAGTGAAAAGTTCGCGTCTCTGGTAAGCATTACTTTCTGGTTTTGCACATCAGAGGAAAATTTCCCGATGTAAAAGAAGTTGAGCATAACAGAAGGACTTAGCCCCCTAGTCGTTAGGTAGTAAATACCATGAGTTAAACGGTGTATCGTATCTTCGTGTAAGGCTATGTTAAAAGCTTTGGTAGCCGTACCAGTAATTAAAACACCATTTTCATAGGTAGTGTAAGTTATTCCGTTTGCGGTCGATTTCACACCGGGTTTAGTGCCCTCTAGCATGTTTGCTCCCGTCACTTTTATCGCCACGCTCCCACCGTCACCAGCGCTCACGATAGGCACAGGCGCATCCGGCGTGGGCGTGCCGTCCTGCGTGCTCTTGCCATACACGGTCAGACCGCGAAGCGGCGCGGCAAAGGCGTCATCAACGGCAATCGGGTTGCCCGTCTCGCTGCCCACAAGGATGTTCTGCAGAGCTTCATCTGCCGCCCTGATGTTCTCCCTTGCCTGCGCCTTTTGCGCATCATCAAGCGTCTGCGCCGTATACAGTACCGCTTCCTGCGGCGCGTCCTTTCCCGGATCGCCCTTCTCGCCCTGCGGTCCTTGCGGGCCCGGTTCGCCCTTCTCGCCTTTCTCGCCTCGCGGGCCCGGTTCGCCCTTGTCGCCCTTGTCGCCCTTGGGTCCCTGCGGGCCAATCGGGCCCGTTTCACCCCTGTCTCCTTGCGGGCCTTGCGCCCCTACAAAGTCGCCATTATCCAACCGCCGCTGTACTTCGTCCGCGACTGCCTGCGCGGCGTCCCCCGCCCGCTCAACGTCGGCCAGTATGCCAGTTGCCTTGTCGATCCATGTTTCAACCGGATCAGGCGCCGGGGCAGTTGCGTTGCCAAGAGACTCACCGATGCGCGTACAGGCAATCGCGGTCTTGATGACCGTGCCATCCGCGTCTTGGATTGTGATTTGGGCTTGCCCGCGTCCGGATTTATCGCCGATATCCGCTCTCGTGATCTCCCACGTCAGGATACCGCCCTCTTGTTTCACCGCCGCCGGATACTCCGCCCCGCCGGGCGGCTTGGCCGTGATCGACGCAATAGCATCCGGATACTGGCTCAATATGCTTTTTAGATCGATCAATACCCGCGTCGCGCGATTTTCTCTGACGCGGCCAAGCAGCAGCGCTTGATCGCCAAAACGGTCAAGCGCCAGAATGATATCACGCATCCCGTTCTCTCCCTCGTTTAACTCAAATTCAAAGTAGCTTCCTTTAATCCGGGATGCACCTGTTCTCAAACTTCTTATAAGCGTCAAGATACCATTCCTTCTTGTCGCCGTTATAGGTCATCTCGTAATACATGCCGTCAAACAATGTGGATGACAGCAGATACTTCCAGTTCTGGAGCGCCTTGCACTTCCAAACCACGAACACATCAAACTCCGGCGCCTTGTCGGACTTGTCCAGATGGTCAACAATGTAGCTTCTTACGATCTCAATAACCTTGTTATCCATATCTTGTTCCTTTCTTACGCCATTAGATAAAATAAGCAGATGGTACAAACGGCTAATGCCACATGCCTCCCATCAGGAACCGATGTAGCGCGGCGAGGTCTCCTTTAACTGATTAACTCCCAACCGTCAGGGTATGCGGTCACATCATGCACGGTGTTGTCCAGCAGACAGCGATACACCATGCCGTCCTCTGTCTTGTACACTTCGCCAGCCATGTACATGCCGCTTGTGCCGTAGGGATCAACCCACGGCTTCGCCTTAGCGGGGTTGGTCGTATGCGCAAGACCCCAAAGCGCACGGAGCGTTGATGGTCTTCCTGCGTAGTTCGCCGCATTGTACGGCTGGATAAGAAGCCATACCTGTCCTTCGTCCGTTACAGGAGCGCCGACAGGATAAGTGCTGTAATCCTTGGTCGGGTCAAATGCCGGGGCGCTATGTTCCCGGTCGATGATCTGTGTACCAGTCAGGCTGTGCGCCTCCTCACGCAGCTTGAGCGCATCGGAGCGTCCAAGACCCCTGAAAATGTCAGTCATGCTCATGCCTCATTCACTCCTTCCGCATAAGCCACTTCGCAGCTTGCAAGATTATCTTCCAGCGCCTTGATGCGTTCTTCCTGCGTCGGCTTCGGTTCTCCCGGTTCCGGCACTTCCGGCTCGACGTACACGCTGCCATCGTCGGAGAGCTGCACCGCATTATCGAGCACGCGATAAATGGTTGTGTAGCCGTTGAAATTGCCGAGCTGGGTCACGCCATCCATGCGCCAAGTTGTAAACCCTGTCGTTGGCGCGTTGGTAATACCGTCAAGCTCAATAACATGATCGTTAATGCGCGTGAAACCTGCTTCCAGGAATTCATCTGCACCATTAGATTTTATTTTAATCATACATTACCCCACCCCACTTATAGAGCATTCCAAGTGACTTGTTTATTGCCATTTATCTGCGTTCCAGAATATGCTGTGCCATCAGAAGCAACGCCCAAATAGTAGGTATCGCTAACAAAACTTCCCGGCCAACTGCTACCGGTAATACGGATAAAACCGCCATAGTCAGCAGGCATTGTATTTCCTTTATTTTTCTCGGTGTAGAAACCGCCTTGTTTCAACGACCAAACGTCGGACTTAATAGTTTTGACAGCTTCCGCCCCAGCTACTTTATTCGTCAGATCGGTGCTTGCAAGGATTTCTTCTAGTGTGAGCGCATCAGATTGATCCACTTTAGCATTAAGCTCTTCTCCGACCTTTTGCGCGTCCGCAGCCTCTCCCGCCTGCGTCAGCGTTGCGTCCGTGCCGGACAGTGCCCCAACGTCCGCCGCTGTCAACATGACCTTTCCCGCCTCGTCCGGCGATTTTCCGTTGATCGTCAGGCTCCCGATGTTCCCCGTGTCGCCGCGCGGGATCGTCAGCTCGATCACCGGCGCTTCTGCTGTGCCGGTCTGCTTGACGCTCGCCGCCGTTCCCGGCTCGCCAGTCTTGACCTGCACTGTGATCTGAGGCGTTGCGCCCGGATCGCCTTTATCGCCCTTGGGCAAGCCGAGCACGATATTGTAGTGCCCGTCCACCTCGGTCAGCTCTACCGTCGGCGCTGCGCCCGCCGCAAGGCCGTTCGCTGAGATGGTCATGTCGTCGATCTTGGTGGCTGCTTCCGTGGCAGTAGTAGCCGCAGATTTCGCCGCATTTGCCGCGCTATTTGCCGCTGATGCGTTCGTGTCAGCGGCGCTTGCCGCTTGCGCTGCGCTGGTTGCTGCGGAGTTTGCCGCCGATGCAGCTTGATTTGCGGCCTTCGCCGCCGATTCTGCGGCGGAAATCTGCGCCAGAAGCTCATCAAGCGACGGGATAACGTTTTTCTCGTCAACAATCGCGTCTGTCATGCTGCGAACGACGTAGCCGTTTCCCCAAAATACAGACTTTCGGCTTTCACCAATGGAAACCTTAATGATAAGGTTGAAGTTGCCGACGACGTAATAGCAGCCCTCCGAAAGCGTGAGGGTCACGATATTGCCGCTGATCGCTCCCGTGATGGGAACGGTATACCCGTCCGCGCGGATAAAATAGCCCTGAGCGCTTGCGCCGCTCAAGTCCATTTCTTCGGCGCCTCGATAGAGAGAAAGCTCGAAGATATGCGCGTCCTTGTCGCCTGACGCATACAGCGACTTTAGCGGGGTCATCTGGATTTCAGCGTCAACGTCAATTCTGCGCTTGAATACGCCGAGATTCAAAGGTCATCACTCCTTTACCAGCTTCACAAGCACGCTTCCGTTTTTGTTGCGCTGGATGGCTGCAAGTTCGGTAAACCCTTCATAGGTTTCAGTTACACCGGGTTTTGTCTCGTCCGTTTTTTCGATTTTGCCGTTGCCATCAAAGTCGGCGGCAATTTCCGATAGCGGCCGATTATCAGGGAGTTCGATCATCAGACTTCCAGATTCGTCAGTCGGACCGAATGCCCAGTTTACATCAAGCGTCTTGCCCTTGCTCGTCGTGATTTTCATTTTCTTCCTCCTTCTGAGCCTTTTCAATCGCTTCAACGCAATTATTGATTGATTGCATCGCGCCCGCAAGCAATTCAGCGTCAGCGCCGAGCACATGGACGCGGGCAAGCGCCGCGTTAACGTTGCGCAAAAGTATGTTGATCTTCATAATTCCCTCCCCTTTATGCCATCAAAAGAGTGAACGTGTCAGTGCTTACACTGGAGCACTCATAAAATTCCATGCTTGTCGAGCCTGACGGAGCCATTGCATACCGTTTTTTTCTGGTTACGCCGGTCACGACCGTCACGCTTTCCCAGCGCGCCTGTTTTCCGCCGATATTGATACTGCTAATCTCTGCATAGTTGGCGCTCAAAGATTTAGTATTCAGGGCTGCTGTTGTCACGTATGAGCTGTCGGTGATTTTGATCTCCGCAATTTCCGCGTTAAATTTGGACATCGTAACATATCCATCCAGCGCGATTTTGTCCGCCTTCAGCTCGATTTTGCTTTCTGCTGCGCTAATGTTGATTTCCGCACTTGAGACGCGCTCGCCTAGATCGGTAACGGTTTTGTTGTCTGCCTTTATCGTAACCAGACCACCACCAGCGGCAGTCGCAGAGATGGCGGCGTTCACGTCCTCAATCTTGTTGTGCCGACCGACAAGCATTGAAACCAAACCGCCGTTGTCGCTTGATGCGGTAATCAAGGCGTTGATCGTCTCAACGTCTCCCGCCCAATTTCCCGTGATTGCTTGCTTCGTCGCGTATAGATCGGCGTGATTCGCCTCAATCTTCACGCCCGCCTCTTTAACCCATGCCTCCGTTGCGCTGGTGAAGGAATCGGTCTTTTTAAGCATATCGAGCACGGACGTTTTCGACAGGCCGGCGCCCTTGTCGCCGCCGATATACTTTTTGGTGCTGTTCTGTGACGAACCGCCTGTAACGGTGTTGTCCAGCCGCACGAGGTCTTCCTCCGTGTCGCGGATGTTGCTCGCAAGCGTCAGCCTTACGCCACGCGGATCGCCGTAAACGTCGGTGATGCTGCGCACAAGGATTCGCTCTTCCATCTTCACGCCGTAATCAGGGAGTGCAAGCCGGAAAAGCCGGCCGATTCGGAAAGAATCAAGGCTTTCCCCGGTCGCGGTCGCCAAATCAACGCCGTTGATCTCAATGCTGATTCGCGGGTTTTTATGGTCTTCGAGGTATCGCGTGATGTAGCTTTTCAAGCTCTCAGCGGTCACGCCTTCTCCGGCTGTGATCGTCTTCGTGATGATTCCCCATACGCCGACGGTCGGGCCGTCGATATAGTGCGGCTCCGGTAGGCTCTTGCAGTAAATCCGCGTGCAAAACTCATCATCAGACATCGAGACGCTGACGCTTTCAAGGTTTCGGCTCAGACGCCCCTCGCAACTCGCGGTCGTTTCGACCGATACGACGTTCACATGCCACGGGAAGCCGTGCGTATCGTCAAATTCGAGCGCGTAGCCGTCTTTCTCGTCGCCGACTACCTCCGTCATCGCTGACAAGATGTTGTTGCAGTCATACGCGTATTCGATGCTTGCGCTTTTCGCGCACGTTCCGAGAACCCAAGGCTTTTGACCGTTCACAAGCGTCGTTTGATTTTCCAGCATTGCCGTCAGCACTTCGGCGCACGTTCCACTGTACTTCCCCTCTCCGGGGATGATCGCGTCGCCGAGAATCGCCGCGCTGTGCTCTAGGTCAACGTCTCCCGTGCTGACATAGCTCTCAGACGCGCTAGACACGCGGTAGAAGCCTGCGCTGCCGTCGATGGTATAAAACTCCACCCATGCGTGGAAAGACGCTCCCTCGTCCGGAGGAAGCGTCATGGAAGCATCATGCGGCGGTACAAGCCGCTCGTTGATGGACAGCGTAACGGGATGGAGGCGGCACACCTCGCGGAGCTGCGCGTCAAGAAGACGCGGAAGCCTTACGCTCATGTGTAATACCCCCTCACGCCGAATCTCGTCTTTGCTTTTCCATCTGTGGAGACGGACAGCTTGCCAAACTTCCCGGCTTCAAGCCGCAGTTCGTCGCTCGATTCTGCTGTCCGCTTGCTCAGTACGCTTTCGCTTCTGATTCGCGCGTAAAAAACGCAGTGCTCGTCCGTTCCGACTTCCAGCACCGAGCCGGAAGGGAGCGCAAGCCCGGAGAAGTGCAGCGCGGTTTGTCCGGCTGTCAGGTCTACGGTCGTGATTGCATCCGTTCCGGCGTTGGTCACGCTCGCCCATACGCGGGAATCGTCCGCAAAACCCGGCGCAATCATTTGAGCTTCGCCGTTCCCGTCAACCGTCGCGTTTCGCGGGTACTCGCTTTCCCAGAAGGGGATTTCAAAAGCCGTGAACGTCGCCGTCAGGCTGTTTGTCCAGCGCAACGCGGAGAAGTTCGGCAGGGTCTCGCAGATGACGTGCAGCCGCCTTTCAGGCCGGTCATTCGTCGTCAGAATGCCGCCGAGAATCGCCCACTCCGTCACTTTCTCCGCGATGAGAGCGCGGCGAACGGTATTCTGCTCGTGGATTTCAAACTTCACTTCCACGCTCAGGCTGTTCGTCGTGCGCTTCGTGATTCGCTGCCCGTTTCTCCCTGCAAGCGGTGTCGTCACAAGATCGCGCACGGGCGAAACGGTGCTCACGTCAAGCACATAGATTGCCGGGTCGATGCTCGACAGATCAATGCCGTTCAACCGGCAGGCGTATCTCGTCATCATACGTTTGCATACCTCATAGCTCTTGCGCCCTTTGCGATGTTGCGGCTCACGCGCTGCGTCACAAGATCGCCCACTCTATCCGCTCCCATGTACACGCCCACGCCGTCAAGCGCTTCGCGTACAGCGACGGCGACGGCTTGGCTGATGCTCTCCGCGCTGATACCGCCGACGTTTCCGGCGCGGTAGGCCGTCGCGTCTGCGCGGTTCAGCACGGTTTCTCCGGCATGGAGCCTGGCGACGAAGTTATCATAGGGAACATAATCAAGGCCAGTCGCAAAGCTGCGCCCTGCACCATAGTTCTTACCCTTTCCCCAGTTCGACGGGTTAATCCACGCGGAATCCCACGCGGCAGAGGCCGCGCCAGCAACGCCGCCGCTTTCCCAGCCCTCTTGGATGGATTTAATGCCCTTTTCGGCGTTTGTGGAATTAAGGCTATTGACAAACGCACTCCACGCGGATTGAATGCCAGAGACAAGACCTGCGACTGTTTCAAGCGCCGCTGTCACGCCGCTCATAAACCCCTCCGGGACGTGCGTATTGATAAAGTTTGTAAACGCTGTTTTTGCCTTGTCCGCCCATCGCTTGATATCTTCCCAGTGTGTGATAATCAGAGCGAGAACGCCGGAAACGAGCAGAAGAGGCGATTTCATGGCCATCCACGCGGTAACAATGCCGCCAAGAACAATCGCTGCCGTTTGAAAGAGAGGATCATCAACAAAGGCGCTGAAATCCTCAAGAAATCCCTCTACGTTTTCGGCTGTCTCCTTGTCAAAGCCGTTGAAAAGCAACGTCAGGAAGTCCACAACGCCCGTGAAGATCATGCCTGCAATGTTGCCGAACGAGCTGGCAACATCAAAGAGCGCCTGCGCGGTGTCGCTGGGTTCTTCTTCGCCGCTGCTCCACGCCAGAATCTTGTCCAGCAAATCAATAACGCCGTCAAAGACATATCCGGCCATATCACCGAGACTTGACGCAAGCATGCCAAGACGCATCTGCACGGTTTCATCAGACAGAAACTCGCTCAGCTTTTGCACGACCGGCGTTAAAGATTCGTAAAACGGAGCGCCAATAACGGCCAGAACGTCTTTCCAGACGCGCTGCAAGTTTCCGACGACGTTCACCCAGCCATCCATTTCACGCGCTGCTTGCCCGGTTGCGCCGCTCTGGTCATAGATTTCCTGCGCAACGTTGAGCATGAGGTTCTGTTTCTGCGCTTCTGTCAGATTCGTCCATTTCGTGCCGTACAGCTCGACGGCTTTAGAGTTTCGCTGGCTCTCCGACGTAAAAAGGCCGATAGCGTCGCCCGCCTCGGTGTTGCCACGCAGGAAAGAGCGCAAGCGCACGTCTGCATCCTCAAGGCTGATGTCGTAGTATGCCGCCGCGTCAGCCGCGATGCGGGTGTACTCATCCATCATCGAGAGTGCCCCTGCCGCGTCAATGCCTGCACCCTTGAACTGACTAAACGCTTTGGTGCCGACCTGCTGCAAGCGCGTTGCAAGGATGCCCGTGTCATTGCTGACGCTTGCAAGAACGCCGTTCGCGGCTTCCTCGATGCCGTCAAAGGTCGCCGCAAACTGAGCTTTTTCTGCCGCTACATCGGCTGCGGCTGTGACTGCATCCTTGGCAAAGTCCGCAATCGTCGAAAATGCGCGCTTTACGCCGTCTGCAATCAGCTGCGCCTTTGCAACCATCCACGTATCGAGCTTTTCAAAGCCCTGCTTTGCGCCCTTGATGCCCTGCTCGTATTCCTTTGAATCAAGGCCGATCTTGGCCACAAGCGTAAACAAATCCATGCTTTACCCCTCCCCTCTTGCTTTTTTTCTTCTCTCGTGCTCGGCAATCAGATCGTCAATGATCTCCTGCCCCGTTCGGTTGTCCTGCTCCACCAGCCCGACAAACTCTTCGTAGCTTACGGGTTCGCTTCCCATCGCCTGACAGATGGCGGAAAGCATCTTCGCGCTGTACACGTCTCCCAGCCACTTTTGACGGTCATCTGCCAAAAGGTCGGAAAGCGTCGCGATTGTCGGCGGTGCTCCGTGCCTGTAAATCGCCGCCGTTACGGCTTTTCGACCGTACGCACGGACGATGTAAAAAAATCCATCAGGTCGGGATCTGCGAGCGCGTTTTTCAGTTCCTTGATGGTCTGCATGCCATTCTGACTGCGGATTTCCTCAACGGTTTTGCCGTTGATTGCCGCCAGAATGGCGAACGTGTCCTCCCGATGATCGCCCAGCAACAGCGGAACATACTTTCCAATCATCGCAGATGCTTTTTGAATGTTGTTCATGTTGTCTTTACTCATATCGGCGATTTCTTGGAATACTGCTGTCGTCTTCTTGTCAAAGCCGATCCGCTCAATCGGTTCTGCGATTTTGCAGAGACAGACAGACAGCTCTTCGCCGTTCATTTCCGAAAGTTTCATCTTCTCACCTCAAAAAAGAAAAGCGCCGAAGGCAAAGCCCCCGGCGTGTTGTTATTGCGCCGCTTCGTCAAAAAAGTAGATCGCGCAAGGCGCGTAATCGTTATTCTCCACGGTGTCCTGATAAGCGTGGAACTCGACCGGGAGCGTTCCCTCGCCCTTGTCGCTGAAAGTCAACGTCACGCCCGTGTTGTTCAGCGCGTTGTCAAGTGCGATGGCGACAAGCCCCTTGGACGTATTCCCGAACCAGACGAGATTCTGAATATAGTCGCTGTCTTCGATATTGGTTCGCAGCTTGATCGTGGTCTTTTTGCCAGTCGTAAAAGACTTGTCCTCGGTCTTCTCAGCCGTGCCAAGCGCAAGCGTGAAGTTATCCGGCGTGATCTCCATAAGCGTCGCGGTCAGCTTGATATCCCAAGCATCAATGACCGTGCTGCCCTTGAACTCATACCGCTTGCCGTCCGCCTCGATGCTGCGCATGGTCGGAGACGCGGTAAACGTGCCGCCGCCTCGCGTCGCGCCCAGCGTCTTTGTGCCGTCCTTAATGGCGGCGAAAAGCGCTTCTTCGAGCGTGCTGTAATCGGTGTAGGTACTCAGGTCAAAATTTTTGAGAAAAGCACCCGCGTTGAGCTGCAACCGCTCAAACGTCTGCGGTCTGACAGCCGTAACAGGTTTGCCCATTTATATCACCTCGATTGATACGAATTGATTTGAAAATTGAGATACGCGACTTTTATCTCCGGGTTTGCGATGGGCTGATATTGAACCAGCGGGTCAGCGGGGCGAATGGCGACATAGCCGTTCGCCGTCGGAAGCATGACCAGCTCACCCACCGCCCTTGTGATCTCGTCAACCTTGGCGTTTATGCCCTTGTAGCTCTCCGACCGATACCAAACCCGCGCCTGATGGCTTGCAGCGTTTCGCCAGTCCGGCTCAATGACGGTATAGGTGATGTATGGGAGTTTCGCGTTCTCCGGCACGTTGCTTTCCGGGTATGCGTCGATGCCGAATCCGGAATAAAAGCTGTATAGCGCCTTTGCCGTCTCGGTCATGTCGGAAGCTCCCACCTCTCAGCCGTCACTTGCTCAAAGTCAAACGTCGCCACATCAGGCGGTCTGCTGTCGGTGTAGTCGCTCGTCACGCGGAAGATTGCCCCGTCAGAGACGCGGCGGAAAACCTCGTGATACTCAAGCGCAACGCCTCGCGCCGTCGTGATGGTGTAGACGCTGGAAACACCCTGCTTCTCGGCGACGCGCGCTTGCAAACTCTGATCTTTGACAATCGCCGCGTCGAACTCGTCACCGTCCGCCCAGCTCGTTTCAAAGCCGCCCTGCCCGTCAGGGACGCGCTTTTTCGTCAGCATCACGCACGGCTGTGAAAACCTCTCGATCAGCTCTGCGTTAATCATCGCTTATCCTCCGATAAGGGGCAAGGCGGGAGGCAAAAGCCCCCTGCCAGCCCGTCGGCGCACCAGTCGTGCCGGATGCGCGGGAATAACTGTAACCGCCGAAACTCTCAGAAACCTTGTCGGTCACCGGGTTCTTTTCCGTGTATGCGGCAATTTCTTCAGCAAGCTCTTTGACGCTTTTCGGGATTGCCAGCGCCCAGATTTCGCCGTCGAAGGTTTCATCCGCTAGCGTCTCGCCGCTCTGGTAGACGTGCAACCCGTCGGAAAACACGCTGCCCTTGATACGGTAATACTGCCCCGGTTTCAAAAAGTCAATGTCAGGGATGCCGGAAGCGATGGTGAACGTTCCAGCGTCACACCTGACGGGAAACCAGTTTCGCAAGTGCGTCAGCACCGCTTCAAGCATCTCCATAGCTTACTCCTTAGCCGCCAATCTCCGCAGCGGGCTTCGTGAACGTCGCAACCGCGATGCCGTCCAGATACTCCGCCCAGAGCTTCATACCCATCAGCGCGTACATATCGCCAGTAGCGCGGCTGTAATCGCCCTCGGCGTGAACGCCGATCAGGTTGGTTTCGCCCTTGACGGTATAGTTCAGCCCCAGCTTGCCAAAGTCGCTGTCGCCGGGGTCGATGTAGTACAGGTCGATGTTTTCCACCGGAGTGGCGATGACTTTGTTCTGCGCGATGTACTTGGTCGGCAGAAGGAAAAGGGTGCGGTAGCCGAGGAAGTTCTCGATGTAGTTCACGCCGAAAGCGGTCTGCACGGTGATGTCCTTGTCGCCGAGATAATCATAAGCGTCAAGGATGTTGGCAAAGCCCACAACCTCGGTCACGTCCTTGTCCATGCCCGCGAACTTCTCAAGCACCTTCGCCTTGCCCATGGCAAGCGCGCGCTGCCAGCTCGTTTCGCCGGTCACTTTCAGCGAGCCGGTGCCGAGGAAAGTGTAAAAGTCGGTCAGAACCTTCGTTTGCAGGGCGTTAATGAACGCCTCATCGGTCTTTTCGACGGCGACTTCCGCGCCATACTTGGCGACGCTCTCAATGCTGACGCTCTTGGCGTACTTGGCAACCTCGATATCGCCGTAGGTCGTGGGCGCAACCTTGAGCTGGGTGAACGGGATTTCCTCGCCCTCTCCCACGCTCGTACCGCCTGCAAGAGTGCCGTCAACCGTCGCCTTGTAAGAGATCAGCTTCGTGCCGGGGGTCTTGCGAATCGGACGCATGATGCCCATGATCTTTCTCAGCGCATCCCAGTTGTCGGAGAAACGGGTAACAAAATCGACCTCTCGCGCTTCGGTGGTAAACTGCGCGGCGGTCGTCAGTCCAGTTTTAGCAGCCATATTAGCTCCTTTCGGTCATTCGGATTCGGCTGCCATGCTTTCGGCAAGCGCCTTTTGGCGTTCTGCCGTGGAAAGCAGGTAGCGGCCTTTATCGTCTTTCTTGTAGATTTCTTCGCGGCTCATCTTGCCGCCGCTGTGAGGCGGGTCGGCAGGGTCAGCACCGTCCGTTCGTTTCTTCGGGACGAAGTCCGCATAGTCGGTCTGGATGCCCTTCTTCACGCCGTCAGCGTCTTCCAGCTTGCCGTCTTTGACCTTCACTGCGGAAAGATCAGTCAGACGAACGATGCTGTCAGCTCGCTTTCCAGTGATGCCCAGCGCGTTAAGCTGCTCCCGGTACAGTCGCTCGGCCAGTGCCGCCGATTCTTTGGCGTTCTGGTCGTTCTTGTACTTTTCGAAAGCCGCGTGCTCGCTGTCATACTTGCTTTTGTAGTCCTCTCCGCCGCCCTTGGCTTTAAGATCGTTCAACTCCTTCTGAACGCCTTCCAGCTTCTCAGCGTCGGCTTTGTAGCCCGCCATCTGGCTTTTCAGCCCGTCAACGGTTTCAGTGTGCGCCTCAACCACGCTGTCAACCTGTTCTTCGGTCAGACCAAGCGCCTTGAGAAATTTTCTCGTGAATGCCATGTTTACGCTCCTTTACTTCGGGGGCTGTTCTTCGCCCTTCGCTTTATATGCAAACGGCGGTACTTTGCCGTTTTTGCCAAAAGAAAAACCGCTGTTCTCAGCGGTGCTTGTCAATTTTCTTGTTTGCCTTTGCCCTGATTTTATCGATCTTCCGCGCCAGTGCGCGTTGGCCTTGCCTTGTGCCGGGCGCGGATTCTCGCGCATGTTTGATCTCTTTTCGCGCTCCCCTGCGGATTTTCTCGCGCCTGAACCACTTGATAAGCCTCATTTTAACCTCCTGACAGCTCGTCTCGCATGATTTCCTTGTATTCTTCTCGATGATCTTCAATCGCGGGTCTCAGATATCGGTGAGGCCGCATAAACGATTTACCGATTCCGCTTCCTCGCGTCGTCGTGAATTGCTCCCATTCGGGCGGCGCCTCGAAGTGCGGACCCGTGCCCAGTTCAGGATACGGTGCATATTCGACGTTGCTTCCCACGCTCACCACGTCATCATCAACTCTATGCGTGATGCTGTTTCTTAACGTTCCGCCGATATACCCTTTCTTTCCCGTGCTTTCAACCGTTCCGACGGGGCACTTGTCTTTCGCGTATCGCTCGGCTTGCTGACCGATGGTCTCAAGCGCCCGCGCCTTTGCGCGTTCCAGATCTGCCAGAAACGCCGCGCTGTTGTCGATCAGATTTCCCGCCATTGTGCGTCTCCTTCCATCTCGCCCACTCCGCATAGGTTTTGAACGGTATCGTTTCGCGGGTGATGTTGTCGAGCCGCGTCTCATTTCGCGGCGGATACTTGGGATTGTACGACACGAGCGCGCACCGGCAGTTGTACACGTTCGCGGGTCTTGCGTTAGGGTCGCCCGGACACATGATCTCGCCCAGCTCACTTTGAAACGGCTTGTCCACGTCTACGCGCTGCCCGTCAAGCATGGCGTGAGAGTGGCGCGTGTGGGTGTCCAGCGTCGCCCGCCACTCCTTTTGCAGCTTGATACCAAGCTTCGCCGCCTGATGATAGCTTTCAATGCGCCCTGCGTTCTGCGCGTATGTCATCGCGGTTCTCGCGTGTCGCCTTGCGCTAACCTCGTTCGCCGTCGTCACACGCTGCAATCGATTCACAATCGTCTCAAGCGGTTCGCCTTGAATGATTCCCTGCGTGATCTGCTGCGTGATTTGCGTATGATTCCAGTGCTTGTCCACTGGTATATCCACCTTTGACGGCGGCAGAAGGTCGGGCTGGTCGCGGATAAGCTGCTTGACGGTTGATACGTCGTACAGCTCAAAGCCCATGTTTATCCGTGCGCCCTTTTCGAGCGTGTAGCTCGACCAGTTGGCATTATAGGCAAACGCTTCCGGGGTCGTGTCGTTGATGATCTGCATAGCAAGCTCATTACTGTGCGTCAGCGTCTCTGTCATATTGGCAAGCATCTGCCGCCAGCGCTTTCCCTGAAACACTTGTCCTGCCAGCCAATCGCGGTAGGTTTCCGGCATGATCTCTCCCGCTTCGAGCTGCGCACGATATTTTTTGTCGTCTCTGCGGAATTTCGCGATGAACTTGTCTAGTTTGCGCTGGATATCAGCCGCCGCGTCGGTATACACGTCACGGATGCGCCGCTCTAGCTCTTCGATCTGCTTGTCAGTCCATCGCACCGCCTGATCTGTCACTCGTCATCACCAGCATCTTCTCCATCTCCACGCACAAACCGCCCTTCCGTTTCCTCGTCCAGCCGCGCCATGATCTCCGGCACTTTGTCGATGTAGATGTTCGGTAAATTCTCAAGGATCGTCTGTCTGTCAAGATATGGTGCTTCCAGCATCAGCATTTGAACCTGTTCAAGCTGGTTGCTGATGCGGTTTCGCTTATACGTCGGGAAAACGTCATCGGAAACGCCGACAAGCGCCAAAAGCTGACGGATGCACACGGTCAGTTGATACTCAAAATCATCTGCGTTCTGGTCGAGTGCCTGATATGCGGCGTTGATCTCCGTCGCGGTCTTGCTTCCTGCCTGCACAGTCTGTGCGTCAAATGCGCCGAAGTTGCGGTAGATATCATCCTTGATCTGCGCCAGAAACGCGCTTCTTGATGCGCTCGGCGGCTCTTGCGTGTATGGCGTAATCTTCCCGCCGTCCTGCGTGTTTGCCTCCGCGATATGCATAAATTTCAGCCTGTCGCGGAACTTAACCAAATCCGCTTCCTCCATACCGCCGTAGTTCTCGACGAGCCAGTAGATTTGACTGCACTCCGATAGGTCGTTCGCAAAATCCGAGCATACAAGGTCATATGCGTCAATCGCTCCGCGCATGCCGACAAGCGTCGACTGGTGCAAGTCGCTTCCCCAGAGCGGCACGATGGGCAAACCACTGTAATTCTCACTGCCGACGATGGTTTCCTCGTCGTCAATCGCGGCTTTCTGTACGGTCAATTTGTACGCGCGTTTCGGCTGGTCAATCTTGTAATCGTCGCCTCTTTCGGCTTTGTAGACGGTGAAGCCGTCCTCCTCATAAAGCACGGCATAGCCGGGGTGATTGTCGTCAATGCGCCAGTATCGCACACCAGCCCGCAAGGCGCTGTTGCGCTCATCCCATAGCGGCGCGAACTGATACGCGGGGAAGCGGTGCAGATGGTCAACGTCAAGGAACACATAGCAAACGCCGTGGATCAGTGCCAGATACGCCGCGTTCGAAATGTCGGTGTCAAAGTCCTTTCCCAGTTTTTCCTTCACGCCGTCGCGCGTGAACGTCACGCCGTTGCCGAGCGAATACGTTGCTCGCTGCTTGTTGAGCTGCCGGAAGAAGTTAGACGCGATTTGATGGTTACTCGCGGTGTAATCCTTCACTTTCATTCCGTTCAGCGCGTACAGGAGCGGCGCAACCTGCATGATGGTCTCGTTTCTCTGTGCGTCGTATTTATCGGCAGTCCGCGCCGTCTCGCAGAACTCGCTCGATTTGTGCTGGAAAATAAGCTGCTTGATAGCTGCAATGCGCTGCTCGTCGCTGTCGCCGAAATCAACGAAATCCTGATATGTGACGATTCTGCCCATCGGGCTATCACCTCCTTATGCGAAAAATGGGCTTTTATACTCTTCCTTCGGTTTGACCAGCCGCATGGTGCGCACTCCGTATCGCAGCGCGTCCATTAAGTGATCGTTGACCTTGATTGGCTTGTCGTCCGCTTTGTCATCCCAAACATAGCCGTCAAACTCCTTGCGCAGCTCCGGTAGATTGTCGAAAATCCGCACGTCGCCGCGCTGCATGCAAACCGCAACGTCGCGGATGCCATCCAGCACGTCGTTATCTGCCTTGCGTACACGGAAGGCAAGCCGTGAGCGTCTGAGCGCCGCGATGAACGACGCGGCCGAAGGGTCAATGATTGTCATCACGCCGCGCTGCTGGTCTTCCGGCAGACTCTCGCTGACAAACCGCTCCATGTCGCGCACATAGTCCTCGTCGGTCTTTTGCACCTGCGTATCGCGTCCTGAGTAACGATATTCCCGGAAAATATGCCAAACGCCCTCGCTTTTGCCCCATAGCAGAGCAGCGAAGGCGTTTTGTGTGCCGTAGTCGATGGAAATAAAAACGTCACGCCAGCGCGGCGGCGTGAACGGTGTTTCGAGTGCTGAGGAATAACCGGGATAGATCATGCCTTCGGCTTGCGCCCAGCGCCCTAATATATATCGGTCATAGTAGACGGTGCCCTCGAAATCCTTCTTCATACGCTCTTTTACGCGCTTGTCAAGGAAAGGGTTGTCGTCAATCGTGTATTGCTGGATGTACCAGTCGGCGCCAGCTTTGTCTAGCCGCTGCTTGAACCAGTGATTCGGGCCCTCTGGGTTGCACGTCCCATCGAAAAGGCTGTACGGCTTGTCTAAACGCGATTGAAGCATCGCGAAGACGGATTCCGACCATGTAACGACCTCGTCGCCGTAACAGTATTTGACGCTTTGTCCGCGCAGACGGTCTACGTGCTTTGCGTTATCCGCACCCAGACAATAAACGCGCTGGCCGAACAGAACCGCCGTGTTGTCGCTTTTAATGTCGGAGATCATATCTGTGCCCCATATCTCCTGCATGGGGTCAATGATATTCCGCTGTATCGTGCCGCGTGTATTTCCAAGGATGACGTTAAGCCCCGGTTTCCCTTCGCCCTCGATCAGTCGCTTCGGCAGAATGAAATAATCGCCGTATGTCTTGCCTGAGCGCGTCGCACCGATTTTGATGTTCCATGTAGCCGTTGCTTCGCGCCTGTATTCGCGCTGCTTTTTACTGAGCATTTGGCGCTCCTGATTCTGCGTCGAGCCGCTTCATAATTTCCCGCACATGGTCGAGCTGCTTCTCAGCGTCGCTCTTGCTGTTCGCAAGCTCCGCCGCGAACTTCGCCGCCGAGACGTCGCCCTTCATTCCGCGCTGGAACATCGCAATCATCAGCGCCATACCGTATGTCTTGTCATCGTCTTCGATATCAAGAATTTCGCTCATCTTATCTTTAAGCTCTTCGTTTTTTACTGACGCATCAAGAATCAGGCTCATGCATTCGGCAAGCGTCTTTTTCTCTTTCCGGGCTTTTATACCTTTTTTCGAACATTCTTTCGCATCAATCGTCGATGAATCATCGGTGTTCCCGAATCGTTTACCGCGTTTCAGATTTGCAAGGCTGTTCGGATGCACCCCACGCGGCATTCCGATTCCTCCTTATCGAGCGTTAGAACGGCAGATCGCCAGTCCACGCTTTTTCAGCCTTCGAGCGCTTTGTTCTGCGTCTACTCGCCGCCGTGGACGATCTGAGCTTGTTTATCTTTGCGAACTTTCCTGAACCGCTTGCCATGCCGCATCCCTCCTGATGTAATAGTTTTGTGGTACGTCGTGATTGATCGTGCCGTACAGCCTCGCTTGCTCATCCATGATATCGGCGTTGAATCGGTACAGCTCTTCTCCTTCCTCGATGACGATTTGCTCAATCGAGTTTGACGAGCGCATGTTTGCGCTCCCGTGAATCGTAAAGAAATGCCCCGGAAACGTTTCAACGGCGATGATTTTGCAGTGGTAGTTTGAAAAGGCGACTTGCGTTTTGTCGCCAACGTCAAGCTCCTTGTACAGATACGGGATAAGGCGCTCTTTCTCGTGCGAATAGAAATAGCCGGAAAGCAAGATTGTAAGCTGCTCCAAATCCGTCCACTCGATGATATTTCTCAGGCTGTCGATGTTGTCCTGCGACACGCCCAATGAGCAGATATATATCTTTTTCGGGCTGATGTGCTTTTTCATCACCAGTGCTTCCAGCAGATCGCCGAAAATGAAATCACCAGATACCCACGCGAATGTTCTTGCCCCTTCCGTCAGATCGATTTTCTCCGCCAGCTTTTCAGCGTTCCGATAGACCACCTTGTGCGAAACGTTTTTCACGTTCATCTTCGGGCGCATGATTCGCGTTTTGAATCCTCCCTCGTCTTCGCTTTCCTCTCCGAGCGTCAGATCGAAATCGTCAAGGTCGAAGTCGAGTTCAAAGTCAATCGCGCTGTCAAACGCGATATCAAGACTGTTTTTTTGAGCTTGCTTTTTTCCCATGCCGCAAACCCTCCCTGCACATCCTCCTGAATCAGCATAAGCAACGCCGCTCCCACTCTGCGTCTCTGTCTGCGTTGCGTCCCGATTTGCGCCGGAGGTAAAGCGCAAATCACCCCAAAACAAAAGCCGTGACGTTCGCCGCGGCTTTGCTGCTGATTATTAGCCAGCGTCCTGCGCTTTGCGCTCTTCGCTGATTTTAATGTTATCACACGGTCGCACTCTATGTGTAGCTCCGACCGCTCTATAAGTCTACTGCAAGTCGCCTATAATCTCCTTCTTGTACGCCCAGCCCGTGCTTTCAGCCAGCCCTTGACGTGCCGTCGCCTCAGCGACGGACAATCCCTCGATAAAATACGCCTTGCAAAACTCTCGCACTCGGCTGACCTTCTCAAGCGTTTCGATTTGCATGATGATCTTGTCGATCACCTCAAGCGCCGCTGAAATTGCCGTAAGATATGCCATGCTTGCGGCTTGCAGCGCCTCAAAAGCCTTGTCACGCCGTATGACATAAGTCTCAAGCCCTGCACCGCTGGACGAACCGGACGGCATGCCAGTGAGCTTTTGCGCCGTTAGATAGGCAGCCTTTTCTTCCTCGTAGGCTTCCTCCGTCCTCATATACGCCTTGCGCTTTTTCCGTGCGTCAAGTAGCGTTCGCTTGTCCGCTTCCGTCAACTGCATCCATTAACCTCCTTTTTGCGCCTTTCTCTGAAACTTCAACCAGCGCTCGTGACTGCGCTTTCTGCCTGTGCCCTCTATGCAAGCCGTGTAGCGGTTTTCCAGCGCCGTCTTCCGTCCGTCCGCATACGTCTTGTATCTCTCGCATCCCGCGTGACAGCCGACCTCGCGGCTCGCGCAGTCGCGGCATGGCGCGTCATTCATGGCTATCACCTGCCCACGGCGTTTCCCGCCTTTCCGCCTCCGTCGGCTTGCGCAGCCAGCAGCGCCAGTTTTTACCATACGTATCTGAGATATCCTGTCTCAAATCAACATTTCCATTGCCAGCATACATAAAGCCCTTTTCCACAAACGCTGGTGCTCCTTCGCAGTCAAATCCATTATAGACTTTCCATAAAAATCCAGTATAGACTTTCAACTCTTCCAGTGTTAGTACGCGGTTCTTCGGCTTTGCGCGGCGCGACGACACATCTTGTAGCCGTTCTTCAATTTTGGCTTGCGACGTGTTCCCGATAAACTCAAGTCGCGGCGATGTGCTTTCACACGTCACACATTGATACCATGCCGAGAAGAACTCCTGCTCGGTTGTATGCGGAAGAACGTGGAGCGCCATCCTGTCTCCGCAATACGGGCATTTAGGCGTTTCGCTCATCGCTTCCCGACTGATGTAATCACTCATGTTCAGCCCTCCGATTCCACGCTTCACGCGCTTTTTCTGGGAGATATGTAAGCCCAGATGTTGCGCAGCACCTATTGCATACCACGGTATACGCCCAATGCCGTTTTTCCGTATCTTCGACCTCTTCATGGTCAACGTTTATCTCTGCCTCGCCCCCGCAAAACGGGCAGGGCTTCAATTTGATCTCTTCAGGCGTTTTCATCGTTCTTCCTCCTTTATTTCAGTTTTTTCATCCACCGCGTCTTCATCTCATGCGGATATTCTGCGCCTGTGTCTCTTTTGCCCGTCCACTTTAGGCCGCCTGCCTTGCCCTCGCAGATAAAATTACTGGCTTTAAGGCTTGCTCCATTCTCGGATTCCAGGATATAAGTTATTATTTTTTCATATCCCATTTCCTTGGCTATTTTGCAACAGGCACCATATAGCATCGAGCATGCGTTTGGTGTCCCATCTGTACATACTCGTGTGATCTCACACGTTACACCGTCGTCCAGTATGCGCGATACAGGCCGTCCGCAGATTGCAACGCCTACAAGTTTATCGCCGTCACAAAGCCCAATGCTAAATTTTCCGCCCGTTGGTGCTTTGTGATGGCGGTGAAAGCGGTTCACGTACTCGCTTGCCTGCCGAAATGTAATCGGTTTAATCGTCATTTTATGATTTTTCACCGTTCTTCCTCCGTTTCCGCTCCTTCTCGATCTCCGCTCGACCAATTTCCAAGCAGAGATTGTGAAAGTCAAACAACACAGCGTCCACAATAGGCGCATCGAGAATCGCTTTGCGCACATCGCAAGACAGCAGCACATCATCCTTCGGCATAGCTTCCAGCAGAGCATCCACATCAATAAGCCTTTGATTTTTCGCTTCACTCATGGCTTTCTTCGCGTCCTTCTCCGCCGCCAGCTTTTCCAGCATGTCGGCAGCCTGCCGATTTGCTTCTTTTCTATCGCATTTATTTTCCAAATTCGCAGTACAGGCGGCGCAATTATAATCGTCGCCTGCGCCGCACCTCAGGATTTTCACCAGTTCCGACACTTCGTATCTGTTTCCCGCATACTTGCACACCTCCGGGTGTTCGCACGTCGGGCACACATCGCCGCGATACGGACACTCACCATTGGTGCAGACGCCTTCAAACTCGGCGTACCATTTACACTTCACCCGTTATCCCCTCCATCACATACAGCACGCACGGCAACGCCATACCGTTTCCCCACATCTTATATCTCGCACTGTCGCTTCCTTCGACACCGGTTTCCCACCAATCCGGAAAGCCTTGCAGACGGCAGCACTCAAGCGGTGTCAGGCGGCGCACAAGGTACTTGCGCGGCGGCTTGCCGGGCGTCACGGGCAGCATGTCGTTGAAAGCGTCCTGTCCAGTCACGCCGCCCGGATGCGTGTTTGCGCATAGGCATCCCGTCACTTGAGGAAACACTTCTTCGCAGCAAACGGCGGTGTAATCCGTCACGCGATTCTCATGGTCGCCGGTCAGCGTGGGGCAATGCGTCCCGTCGCCGTTCCCGCGTGCGTCATAAACGACAATATCCCTAGGCTCAACGGCTAAGTGCGCAAGCAATGTTGAACAGACTTCGTTTTCTACATATTCTCCACGCTTGGGGTTTTGATATACGACCGTTCCACAGCTTCCACCAGTGCTTCCCACAGCATCGGCGGCAGTTTCTTTCCGCGCCGCTCGGCTCTGCGTAAAATCCCCTCGCAAGCCCTCGCGCTTAAAGAGTATTTCTCCGGCGCGTTCTCCTGCAAAATCGCAGACAAGGAAGATTCGGCGGCGTCTTTGGGGGACTCCCCAGTATTGAGCGTCCAGCACTCGCCAGGCAATCGAATAGCCCTCTCCCACGATACAGCCAGCGTTTTCCCATTTGAGCTTTCCGCCCTTGAACGCAGGTTCAGGTACATCAGTTCCGTCGCCACCGGCGGCTTCGACGAACGCATGTAGGACGGCGAGGAAGTCTCTCCCCTGGTTGCTCGAAAACGCTCCCGGTACGTTTTCCCAGACGGCATAGCGTGGGTTTTTTCCATGTGTAGCCTCCCGCATTTCGCAGATGATTCGGATAGCATCGAAGAACAGGCTGCTCCGCTCGCCCTCTACAAGCCCCTTCTGCGCCCCTGCCTCGCTCAAATCCTGACAGGGGCTGCCGAAGGTGACGATATCCACCGGCTCAATTTCCGCGCCGTTGAGCTGCGTGATGTCCCCGAGATGCTGCATCTCGGGGAAGTTCTTTCGGGTCACGCGGATGGGGTACGGCTCAATCTCGCTTGCCCAGACAGGCTTAATTCCGCACAGTGTAGCCGCCAGCGGGCAAGTGCCAGAGCCGTCAAACAGACTGCCCAGCGTCATTTCCCGTGCCTCCACTCTCGTCCTCGGTTGATCTCCATCTTCTCCCGCACCGCCTTGTCAATGTCGATGCCCAGATACCCGGCGGCGGACAGCGCCGTGATGATAACGTCCGCCAGCTCCTCACGGAAGTGATCTGCGTCTTCCGTCGCAAAGATAAGCTCGCGAATTTCCATCGAAATGAACAAAGCGGCAATCACGTTCTTTCTAGTTTCGTCGCTGTTTGCATAAGTAATCACGTCAGCTATGCCGCTTTTTCTGAAATCCTCATTCGTTGCTATCAGCTTCCAAACATGCATTTCGTCCCACAGCCAATGTTTCACCGCGTCATCGTAGATTTCATCGCGCAATTCGTTCAGCATGCTCTTTCCCTCCATCAAAACGGCAATTCTTCGTCGTCCACCTGCGTGAACCCGCCAAAATCGTTGTGTGGTTGCGGCGCATAGGCCGTCCCGCTGTCTTTGCTCGCCGCCGTCGTGTATACCCCCGGCGCGCTCTGTGTGCTGCCCTGCTGGTTCTGCGACAGGAATTCTACCTCGTCGGCGACGATATCCCATGCCGTCCGCTTGCTCCCGTCCTTCACCGCGTACTGCCTCGTCTGGATGCTGCCCATCACGGCCACTTTGCGCCCCTTGGCAAGATACTTGCCGCACAGCTCGGCCAACTGCCGCCACGCGATGACGTTCAGAAAATCCGTTTCCTGCTGACCGGTCTGTGCATTGCGAAAACGGCGGTTCACTGCAATCGTGAAGTTGCAAACTGACACGCCGCTCTGCGTGGATCGCATTTCCGGGTCGCGTACCAGATTGCCGATCAGAAAAACCTTGTTCACGCTTTTCCCTCCAAATATTTTTTTATATATTCCGCAGCTTCGCACCATCCCCGGCACACTGCCGCGCAATAGCCTTGTTTTTGCAAGTCATGCAGCCATAGCTTTTGACAATCGCTGACCGTTCCGCCCTTCGTCCTCTTCATCTCGATGAAAAGCCCGTGAAACTCTCCACGCGGGACGGGCAGGAAGATGTCAGGCACTCCGCTTTTCAGTCCCTCAGCTTTCATTTTGCCGCCCGTCATCCAGCTCCGTTTCCCCTCGTTGGGGATATGGAACATCAGCGCAAGCTCTGGGTATTTCCCGCTCTGCATCTCCGCCCAACGGAAAAGGGTCTTCTGCTCTTCGGATTCAGTTGGTACTTGCTTTTTCACGCTTAACCTCCTTGCATTTCCGTGAATCGCATCGTTGCGCCGTCAAAATACAGCGTAATTCTTCCGCATCGACCGCCCCGATTTTTGTCCAGAAACAGCTTCCTTTCCGGGTCGTCCTTGTCGTTCGGCGCATGCAGCAGAAGTACCGCGTCCGCGTCCTGCTCGATGCTGCCGGATTCGCGGAGGTCTGACAGTTTCGGCTCGTCGTTCCGCTCGCTCGCGCGGTTGAGCTGTGAAGCGGTCAAAACCGGGATTTTTAGCTCCATCGCAAGCGCCTTTAGCCCTCTTGTGACAACTCCGACTGCTTCCGCGCGGTTGTTTGTCTTCTGTCCTGCATCAAGCAGCTGCAAGTAATCAGCCACGATCAAATCAAGCCCGCCATGTGCTCGCGTCCTCAGCGCCATTCGGCGGATATCCTGCACGGTTCGCGCCCGTTCACTGATGCAGAACCTCTCTGACGGGATTTCTGCAAAGCTGTCAGCGACTTTGATGATCTCATCTTCCGTCAGGTCGTGGCGTTCGATTTTGTCCACCGAGACGCCGCTTTTCTGCGCCACAACACGCCCGACGACCTCATCCGCGCCCATCTCGCAAGATACCAACAGGATTCTTCTGCCTGCGTCCAGCGCTCGAACGGCCATATGCAGCAGGAACGCAGACTTGCCGACGGAAGGCCGTGCGCCGACAACGATCAGCTTCCCTCCCGCAATCAGCAAGGATTGATCGAGCTTCGGAAACCCTGTCTTTGCGATGGGTTCAACCGCTCCGCTCGTGAGCCGTGTATAAAAGCCGCAAAGCGCGTCTGTGCCGCTGATAATGTCTCCGTCGTCTGTTTGTCCGCCAAGTTCGTTCAAGCGCACCACAGCGCCGTTAAGCAGCTCTGACGTGGATATCTCGCCATCGTTCGCGCTCTTGACTGTATCCAGACACGTCTTGATAAGCGCTTTCCGCATTGCCGCTTCCCGGATGTTCCGTGCCTGCTGATCGGCAAGCGCCGTTGTGACGGTTTCCGTGGCGACGACGATAGCCTGTTCAAGGTCGTCGTCGGAAATCACGCCTTCAAGCGTCGGGATATCGCATGGACGACCTTGCCTCTCAAGCGCAAGCGCGGCCTCAAAAATTCGGCGGCAGAACGGGATTGTGAACCATTCGGCTTTAAGCCCGGAATCGCTTGCCTTTGTGTCGCCCTTGATGATTGCACCGCAGAATTCGCGCTCAGAGATCTCTTTCGTGAGACTTTGGTACGGATCGTCCATAACTCATCCCTCCCATGCTGTCAGGCGGCTTGTCCGCCCATGTGTATCCTCGCTCTTTCTCTTTGCGGAGAATGCCCTCGACATACCGCCAACATCGGCTTTTTTCTGTCGCTCCTTGAGTTTTGTTTATGGCTTTCAGCAGATTTTCAGCTCCGTATTCAGCCCTGAGTCTGTCCATCGCGTCAAAGTCGCCCGAAGCACTGGCGGGTAAACCCATGCGCTTTGCAGTAGTCTCCACGTCTGCCTGTTCTTCCCGCATTCGCCGCAGTTCGTCGTCCGTCACGTCGTCGTAGGGGTTTGGGGTTACGTAACCACCACCAATATTCTTTTCTTGTTCTTTTACTTGTTCTTGTTCTTGTATATACGCATTTTGCTTGACGTTGCTTTCGTCTGCTTCCGTTTGCTTGGCTTTGCTTGGCTTCGCTTGGCTTTGCTTCAATGTGCTTGCGTTTGCTTCCGTCTGCTTGACGTTGCTTTCGTCTGCTTCCGGTTGCTTGGCACTTCCGCCTTTCTTCCCGCTTGCTTTCTTTGCTTCCAAGGATTCAGCGCACTGGTCGATTTTGAATTGAAGCGTGTCCCAGACATACCATTCCGGCGCGTTCTCGCCAAACGTCGGCAACTCGCCACGGTAGGCATAGGCCATCATGGCCATAAAAAGCCGTCCGCGCTGTGCGTCATCATATCGTTTGAGAAGAACTTCGATGTCTGGGAAGACCTTCAGATAATCCAGCATTCTTTTTCCCCTTTCTACTTAAAGTAAATGGCGGCAAGCCCCGGATTCGAACCGGGCGCGTGGGCAAGGTGCTTCGCGTCAATTTTATATAAGAATGGAAGGAAAGGAAGAAACCTTGACGAATAGGGAGGTGTTGCACCCGCGCGATGCCTTCCATACTTGCCATGAGTGCCGCCGTTTTAGCCCGACGGCAGGCCGTTTGTGAAACGTTTTTTTATTTGCCGTCTTTCCGGCTGCCAGAAAAAATGGTGTGCGGTCTTTCCCGCCGTCAGAATGTGAAAAAAACAGTTTTGTCTTTCTGCCGTCTCTCCGGCTGTCAATTTTTTTGATCGTCTTTCCGATCTGTCGATGCTAAAGGACACGTTCTTTGTCTTTCCAAAGCGCCAGAAATGAAATGTGCGGCGCCCGTCTTTCCGAGCAGCCAGTATGATCATAATTTGCCCTTGCTCCGCTATCCTCCCTTCTGTTGGAGCTTTCACCGTTTCAAGCAGTTCCTTCGTGCTTGACTTACCAAAACTTCTTCTGTTCGGCGCGCGGCGGTATCGACCCGCCCCTTCTTCTCGGCGCTGCTTGCCGCCTTGGAGCTGCTCTCCTGAGCTGCGCACCATGCGCAAGGGGCTAGCCCTTGCGGTTTTATTGCTCCTTGTCTTCGGGCACGTTCTCCGGCGCGTCATGTGCCGCTCCCGTGTCCGTTACATCTAAGATACCGTCAGGCAACGGAGATTCATCATCGACCATCCCTGCGCTTATATCGTGCGCCGCTTTCAGCGCGGCGGGCGATGCGCTCTTGTAGTCGATGGACATAACGCCCCAGCGTCCGAGCAAGCGGCGCATGACGGTTTTCCGCGCCATAGCGTCCCAGTCATCGCGCCAGCCTTTGCCCTGATTCTTTCCCTTGCGGTTTTTTGCTTCGTGCGCCTCGATCTGCTGAACGCTCATGTATACCGTCTTTTCCGTGCCGTTTACAAGGCGATAGTATCCAACATAGCCGATAATCGGCAGTTTCTCGCGCTCCGCCTCGTCCTGTTCCCAGTGGAACTCAAAGTCTTCGGTCAATCTGTCGCAGGAGATCAGCTCCCCTTCGCGTACATCCATGACGTTCAGCCGCTTGTATGCTCCGGTTCGGAGTGCGAGCTGAATCATGCCTTTGTAGCCGAGAATGAACTGCGCTTCCGGAATCTTGATCCAGTTTCCGTCATCCGTCTTTTTGCTGTTGTTGAACGGCACAATGTAGGCGAAACCGAGCGCGTTATCGACCGGAAGGTCATAACTTGCGGCTTTGAGCGCCGCCTGAATGACCGTCTGCGGGGCTTGGCGAACCGCCGCCGTCAAGTTTGCATCCGCGTTGCAAAGCGTGATGACCGCCGAGATAAATTGCGGCGCCCGATCACCCAGCAGATCGTTCAGGCGTTTTTTGTAGCCCTCGGAGTCGAACATGCCGTTCAGAATTTGGTTGACGGTTCGCGCTGCAACGGGTGCGGTTGTGGCCGCCGCGACTGGTGCGCGGCTGGCGGTTGCGTTTGTGATGATTCCCGCCGTGTTCCTTGCTTGTCTTTCCATCTTTTATGCCTCCTTGACCATGAATCGGCGCGTAGGTGCGCCAATCTTGATGTATCTGTCAACGATTTCGGGGTGTTCCTCTGTGAGCCGCTTGGTGTCGATGGTCTTTCGAGGGCTGCTGTTTTTCCAGCTTACGATGTAATTCGCGCTTTCTCCGCGCTCAGATTCGCCCATGCACTCCTTGATGCGCTGCTCATACAGGGCTTTATCTCCCTCAAGCTCTTTGATTTTGCTCGTCAGCGTCATGTACTGACTAATTGCATCGTCACAGTCAAGCGTGATGGTCGAGCCGTCAGATACGGGATAACGCTTGGTCAGGATTTCATCTGCCGCCTTGCTTCCGTCAACGGGCGGGCATTTGCCCTGTAAAACGTACTCGCGCCAAAAGTAGTCCTCGGCGGAGATGAGTGCCTTGATCTGGTCTTCGTTCTCTCTGCGCTTGAAGCTGTATGTGTACAGCCCCCGACCGATGACCAGCACCACGAGCTTCCACTCATCCCAACCCGTGACTGCGAGGTAGTGCATGCACTGCGCGTAGTACCACGGGTTGATGTCCCCTCCGGCAAAATCGGTCTTTGTGAAAGAGGATGTCGTCTTGATCTCAACGCCGATCCGTTTGCCCTTCACGCGGCGGTCGATATTTGCCAGCATGAAGGGGTGTTCGATGCTCTGCATCATCTGATTGCATCTGACGATGTTCAGACCGCTCTCTTCGGCGTATCGCCTCGCCACGTGGTCTTCCAGCACGTTACCGAGCCAGATTGCTTCGCTTTCGCTTTCCGCCTGTGGCTCGTCCGCGCTGGTCTTATCCGCCCAAACCGTGAGCGGCGATGAGAACGGGTTCAAGCCGATGATCGCGGCCGCATCGCTGCCGCCGATACCGGCTTTTCGAGCCGCGAGCCATTCTGCGCGGCTCATGTTGCGCGTGTCCTTGTACACGGTGTAGATTTCTTTCATTTTCAGACTGCCTCCGCAAACGTCCATCCGGTGCCGAGCAGCTCAAGCCACTCTGTCGTGCTGATGCTGTCGGCACAATCCTCACACAAAACATTGTTGCCGATCTCCGCGATTTTGTCGCCCTCATAGATCGCAGTCTTGCATCTGCTGCACTGACATACAGGGATATCGGGTTCAGCGTTCGGGCAACCGCTCAGGCATGGGAAGCTGTGGCAGATATCACACATCCTTCTTTCCCTCCTTGTCCATTTCCGCGATGATGCAGACGATCAGCAAGATCACCGCGCCAGCGAAAGCCGCCGCCAACGTGTACGCAAGCACCATGCCCAGACCTTCAAGCAGCCGGGCGAAAAAACAGATGAACTGCGCTTTAAGCATTGATATTTCATCCTTTCTGCGCTATAATAGCTATGGTTAGAATTTTCCATTGGATTCCGCTCGTGTTGCAGCACGGGCGGCTCTTTTTTTACTTTGCGATTCTCAAGCATGGCAACGCCACGCCATCAAACCCCGCTTGATACTCAAGCCCTTCGGCTTGCATCAGCTCGTACAACCTGCGCTCTTCGCGCTTGGTCAGCGTCTCCGGGTGGTTGAGCCGGTTATACAGCGTCTTTTTCGACACGCCGAGGTTCAGCGCCAGCTCAGCTTTATCCATGCCGGACACGCCGCAGAGCTGACCAACCTGCCGCCGGAAAAGATCGTCTTCCGCGTCCCAATTCCGCTGGCGCTTTTTCATCATGGTCAAACCTCCTTCCCTTCTTTTTCGGGCGCTTCGACGATATCTTCAATGGATACGCCGAGCACGTTTGCAATTTTTGAAGCATTCTCCAGCCGAGGGAAGCACTCGCCGCGTTCAAGCCGTCCAACGGTTATAAGCGACGTTCCGCTACGCTTTGCAAGCTGCGCTTGCGTAAGATTCTTTTGCTTACGCAACTGCTTGACTTTTGACACGCGCCAAATCCTCCTTTCATCTCAAAATTGACACCGAATCGGTTTTTATTGATTCAGTTCTGATACAACGCTATTATACATCATTACTGATACGTTGTCAATGGTTTTTGTATCAGTTCTGATATTTTTATTTTGTGTCAGTTGTGATATACTAGAGCTAAAAGGGGGTGATACAATGACGAATACATCAGAACGGATTCTGAATTTACGAAAAGTGAAAAAAATGGGGCAAGAAGAATTTGCCGAGCTTTGTGGGTTGTCCAGATCGTCTATTGCACGATACGAAAGCGGAAAGCCGATAAACCGAATTGCAGCTCAAAAAATATCTGCCGCGTGTGATGTTCCAATTTCGTATATTCTTGACGATCAAAAAGAACCCGGCCATTTTTCAGGCGGGTTCTCTGACGATGAGGTTGAAATTATCTCGATGTATAGGGCTGTTTCTCAAGACGGTCGGGATGCAACGAAATCCTTTTTACGAGCGCTCTCTGGTAAAAACGGAAAATCCACCGTCGCACTGGGCTAAGATCGCGATACATTGCAATGATATACTTTTCTTCTGTTGTCAGCTTTTGTGCGTTTTTTCCTTTTTTCGTTTCCATTTAGATCACCTCGTTCAGTAGTCACGCGCAAACGTGCTGACACAAACGGTTCAATTTGGTTTGTTACTTACCCTCTCCGGCGGCGGCATTTCAAGCGGCCTGCGCGGCTGAGGTAGAATTATAATAACCATCATCGGCGTTCCCTCCATTGCTTATATTATATACCTGTGGAACGTCAAAAAATGCACGAAAGGGGTTAATAAAATGGGAAGAACTCTAAAAAAACTTATACTTCCGTTGATTTTGGCGCTGTCACTCGTTCCAACCAACGTGACGGCTGAGAACGAGATCGACCCGAAAGATTGCATCCCGTTTCCGGCTGACTGCAAAAAGGCAGAAGTCGCCGCCACCGCTCTATATGCTGTCGATGTTCCTGATCCTCAAAGTTACAATTGGAGTTCAAGTGCGGAAGCCCTGCACGTCACGGAGGACGGCGTGTTCTCCCTGTTTATGGGGAAAGGCACGTTGACAGGCGTTCCGAAGGACGGCAAAGGGGAAACGATCAAAATATCATTGTCTGCGCCTACGCCGTATTTTAGTTCGAAGAACATCGTTGTCGATTCACCAGAAGGTGAGGAGCTGATCGTTGATACCGGAAACGGATTCATCATGGTTGGCACAAGCGGCGACGACTGCTTCACCTACGACGAAATCAGCGATAGAAAGTACGGTCTATCTGATGCATACCGAATCATGCCCAAAAAAGAGGGCAAGGGCGCAATCATCTATACAATAAACATGAGCAAGCAATACAAGATCAACATCACGGTCAAAAAGTCTGCGCTCATGTCCGAAGAGGAACGCCAAGCCCTGATGGAAAAGGCCGGGGAGAACGCAAAAATCGTTATCGCAGAAAAGAACGTGAACGTCCGCGCCGATGCATCCGCCGATGCCGACAAGGTCGGAAGCATCAAGGCCGGTGATGAAGTGATCGTCACCCAGCCGTATTATACGGAAAAGTGGCACCAGATTCTCTATGACGGCGAGCTGTGCTATGTATCGGCAAGTTATCTTAATGTTAAATAAGCAAAAGAAGAAGGTCGTCAGAAGATGAGACAGAAACAGGAAAAACAGGGATGCTGGCAGCGAACAAAAGGCTGCTTGCTGACTATTTTTGAGATCGTGGTTGCAACCTTTGTTATCGCCCTTGCGGTTTCGCTGTTTTTTGCAGTGATGAATCGAGACGAACTTTCTTCGCAGCCCGTCAGCCAAACAGAGGATGTAAAAGCAGAGCCGAAAGTCAAAAATACGCCAAAGCCGACAAGCACACCAAAGCCCACAAAAACGCCAAAACCGACGGCAACGCCTGAACCTGATACCTTGCAAGGCTGGGCTGAATCCTTGGCGGAGCGTGTGTTCTTCCCCATTGACAGTGGCATTTCAACGCTGATATCCGTGACGTGCGAACAGGTTGACGGGGAAACCGCGCCGATGGTTACAGTAAACGTCGAATTTCCGGACGGTGCGAAAAACGATTCCCGCGTAAGTGCATTTCTTTCCAGAGCGTCCAAAATGAATCGGTATATGTCAGAGACGGCAAAGGAAGGAAAGATCGAATACGGTTCTCTGCTTGTCATTGGATGGACGACATATATAGATAAGTATGGAAACGAGAGCGACGGTCACGCTGTCGATATTCGCGTCAAGGCCAGCGAGGCCGCAAAGGTGAACTGGGAGAATTTTTCTTCCGATATGCTGCCAGGGATCGCCGTTTCCTTCGGTATCAATCCGATCATCCGTGACGGTCTGTCACTTGAATACTACTCAAAAATCCGCTACTAATCGCTTGAAATGAAAACAAGCGATGTTTTGCCGACATCGACAAAACATCAGGTCGCGCTGAGCGACAAAAAAAGGCGCGTCCTGATGGGCGCGTCCTTTTGGTTTATTCGGCTTTTCCGCAGCATGGGGTAGTCGATGCAAAACCGAACCCCAACCCGAACCTGTAATCCGTCGCGTTCGGAACGTTGAAACAGTTTTCCGCTTTGAAAAGTTTGACCGCCCTTTCGAAAGCGATTCTTTTTTGATCCTGCGTCAGTTCACTGGGTAAGCCTTTCAGGCATGTCCGCAGATTCTCGACGATTGCAAGCACAATCGCGTTTTCCTCCGCCTTGGTTTCTTCATCTTCGACCATCCACTCCGGGACACACAACGCAAACATACGATTCACGTCTTTCATGCGTTCACCGCCTTTCTTTTTCTATCATATGCCGATTTTTGAGGAATATACTATCAAATAATTATCAAAAGGGGGATTATTTATGGCAAAAGCAAAAAAGCTGCCGTCCGGCAACTGGCGAACACAGGTTTACCTCGGCAGGGATGCAGCAGGAAAGCCAATCGTCGAATCATTCACCGCCTCGACTGCCCGCGAATCTGAACGCCTCGCCGCCGTCGCTGCCGCCGATCGCAAGCGGAAGAAGAAACAAACGCTGACGCTCGGCCAGGCAATGGACGAGTTTATAGATACTTGCCGTGTACAGGGCTATTCGCCGTCTACGCTGAGAGGATATGTCACCATCCGAAAGAACAGCTTCCCGTCGCTGGTCAATGTGAAGCTCGATCAAATCACGCCCCGCGATGTGCAGAAGGCGCTTGACGACCGGGCGCGGGAACACACACCGAAGACGGTCAGAAACGATTATTTCTTTCTCAAGACGATTTTGGAGAAGAACGTCCCCGATCTACAGCTAAACGGAATTGTTCTCGCAAAGCTCAAGCGGAAGAAAAAGCAGCTCTTTTCCGAAAAGTGGGCTGGCGACGTTCTCCGATACGTCGCGGAACGCTGGGAGACGGATTTCTACCTCTACTGCTGCTTCATCGTCAGCGCTGGCTTGCGTCCCTCTGAGGCTTACGCTCTGACGTGGGGGGATTTATCCGCATCCCCTATTGATGCGCTGGATTCGAGCGGCAGGACATACAAAATCGGCACGATCAACATCGACAAGGCAATCGTGCGCGGCGAAAAGGGCTTCCAGCCCAAAGGGACAAAAAGTGACGCGGGAGAGCGTGTCCTGCGCGTTGACTGGTCTTTCTTTGAGAACCTTTACGACGCAAAGCCACGAGGAAAAGACAACGAACAGGTTTTCCAGATGAAGCCCAGCCGTGTTATTTACAGATGGGATATAACGCGCAAAGACTTAGGGCTACCGGAAACCATGCGCTTTTACGATCTGCGCCACTTCTTCGCAACGTCGGTCGCATACTCCGGCGCGTCCGAGGAAGAGCTTGCTCGCGTCATGGGTCATTCAACGTCTGCTTTCTCGCATCAGGTGTACGTCGAGCTTTTCCGCGAACGGCAGGACGAAATCAACGCCAAAATGGCAGCGGGAACAGCGGCCTTGTACGGGTCTGTCTCGGCAAAAAAATAGCCGTTTTCGAGCCTTATTTCACACGAAAATTCACACGTCAAATAAAAAATCTTTGTATTCTTTGATTTTTTATGCCAGTTCGTCGGGTTCGACCCCCGCCACCGGCACCAAAACAAGGATTCCAGCTCTTACTGGAATCCTTTAATTTTTCCTTGCATTATAAGGGAAAATCGACTAAAAAAATTTGATAACTTATTCAAGCAAATTATCATTGTTTTTAGTGAGATTATGCCGCGGATTATGACACGGAGTTATACCTTGCGCGCCTCGCATTTTCTGCACATCAAAGAAAGCGAGCTCGAACATCCTTTCGAATGATCTCGTTCGCCTTCTTTATTCAGAGCCGCCTCTGCGACAGCTCCGGTTTTTGCGTCATTGGCCAAGGCAACGGGCAATCCATCGCGTTACTCGTTTTCCTCCGGATCCATCGCGGGAATACCGCGATGCTCCACCGGGGTGGAAAAGACGATCTGCGTGCGCGTTCTGCCGAACCGATGCAGTTGGTTGATGAATTGATCCAGCTCCTGCGTCGTGTGGAAACACACCTTGATGAACATGGAATAATCGCCCGTCACGCAGTTGCACTCCATCACGTTCGGGCAGCCCTCGATATACGGGTAAAACTCCGGCTTCTGGCTCGGCTCCACCTCCAGGCTGATAAACGCCTTGATCTGGTAGCCCAGCGCCGCGCAGGAAAGCTGCGCCTGATAGCCCTGAATATAGCCCGCCGATTCCAGCCGCTCGATGCGCGCGCTGACCGCCGGAGATGAGAGAAACACCTGTTCGGCGATCACCTTGAGCGGGGTGCGCGCGTTTTGCTGCAGGATGGTCAAAATCTTCCTATCAATCGTATCCATGTCCATCGCCCCTTGTCCTGTGTTCATATAATAAAGAGGATATCACGCTCTGCTTCATTTCGCAAGGGGTTTTAGAGAAGAAACGAAAGATTTCGTGCGCGTTGCCGAATTGGACGCGCCTTTTTTGTCGTTTCAGAAGCGGCGCGCTCACCCCGCGATGAACTTGGCGATCAGCGAAACCGCGCCGCAGCAGACCATCACCAGAATCGGGTTGCTGTGCTTGACGCGCAGCACGACCAGCGCGGCGGCAAACAGCGCGACGTAGAGCATCTGCACCGCCTCGGCGCTGACCACGCCGCCCGCGAACACGACCACCCGCAGAATCGTCAGCGCCGCGGAGGCGATCAGCGCCACGACCGCCGGGCGCAGGCAGGCCAGCACCGCCTGCATCGCGTCCATGCTGCGGTATTTTTCATACAGCCACGAGAGCAGCGACACGATAATCAGCGACGGCAGGATACAGCCCATCGTCGCCACCAGCGCGCCCGGTATGCCCGCCATGCGGATGCCGACGAACGTCGCGGAATTGACGGTGATCGGGCCGGGGGTCATCTCCGCAATGGTCATCAAATCGGTAAATTCGCCCATCGTCAGCCAG
>ULQX01003516.1_pt1 | contig 34243 bp, 30 predicted proteins | sample 1954941 | NCBI WGS metagenome assembly ULQX01 (sample SAMEA4835667, study PRJEB28245) | human gut metagenome | biome: gut microbiome; material: fecal sample | place: Denmark | collected 2008
AAGGGATATTAACCATAAATATATTGTAGTAGAAAAGGAGAAAAAATTATGGCAAAGTATGTATGTCAGGTATGTGGTTATGTTTATGAAGGTGATGCGGCTCCCGCAGAGTGCCCCATCTGTCACGCTCCCGCTTCCAAGTTCACCAAGCAGGAGGAAGGCAAGACCTGGGCTGCTGAGCATGTAGTAGGTGTAGCAAAGGGTGCTCCCGAGGATATCATTGCAGATCTGCGTGCGAACTTCCAGGGCGAATGCTCTGAGGTTGGTATGTATCTGGCAATGGCAAGAGTAGCTCACAGAGAAGGTTATCCCGAGATCGGTCTGTACTGGGAGAAGGCTGCTTACGAAGAAGCTGAGCACGCTGCAAAATTCGCTGAGCTGTTAGGTGAAGTCGTAACCGATTCCACCAAGAAGAATCTGGAGATGAGAGTAGATGCTGAGAACGGCGCTACCGCAGGTAAGTTTGATCTGGCTAAGAGAGCCAAGGCTCTGAACCTGGATGCAATCCATGATACCGTTCATGAGATGGCTCGTGATGAGGCAAGACATGGCAAGGCATTTGAGGGTCTGTTAAAGAGATACTTTGGCTAAGCTACAAGCCATGCAAGGATAAAATAAAAAGTCACTGGGAGGACATTTATGTACTTCCAGTGACTTTTTATTTTAGATTTATACGGCGACAGCCCTTATACGGTTCCGGAGATCACCAGCGTGCTGACGCCGGGGTTGATCCCCCACGCTCCCGTAACGGGATCCTGGGTGTAAGTCGCTGCGGGTACGGTAATACCTCCTGCAGTTCCGGTAAATAATCCGGTAGTCGTATCATACGTATAGTTTGTTCCCTCTGCCCATGCAGTTCCATTAAAATTCACAGTCAGATTCTCCAATACGGGATTAAAGGTATCTGTGATCACGACACCGGTAGCTGCATCTGCTGCCGTATTCCCCAGATTCTGTATCAGGAACGTATACGTCAATGTTCCATTCTCTGTCACGGGTACGGGACTGACGGACTTTGTGATCGTAAGAAGCGGTCCGCTTACCGCATTTACTGTCTCGTTCACAGTAACAGGAGTGACCCCTGCCCCGGCAATCGTCGCCGTATTCGTAATGGAAGCCTCTGCTGCCAGCGGTGCATAAGAGTTCACCTCAGCCTCATAGGTAAGTGTCACATTACCTCCCGCAGGCACGGTAATTCCCGTGATTGTCAGAGGAGGGCCTGCCGTTACAGCCGGTGTTGCCTGTAAAATTCCGTTTGCATAGTATTTTACGGTCCCCGGAATATACGTCAGAGGTGTCAGTTCTCTAGTATTAAACAAATACTCTCCCAGATTATCCGTTACTGTAATTCCATTAAATGCTGTAGTGCCTGAGTTCACAATGCTGATCACATACGTCACATTTTCATTCTGCCCGTAGGTATCACGCACTGCTGTCTTGGTTGCAGACAATACCTCCGTGATCTCACCCACTGCTATATTGGAGTTTGTAATCTCATTTCCATAGCGAAGCTGTGCCTGGTTCGTAAATCTAGCCATATATTTTTGTATCCTTTCATTGTATTTGGATTTACTATAATATATGACTGTTTTTAAGAAAGTTGACGGATTCTGTCACCGCATTTCTTGACTTTCCTCTTCCACCTCCGTATGATGGAATCACAAGCATTCGCTTGCGCTGCCCCAGAAAACAATGAGGATTCAACATGAAGAAAAAAGTATTTAACATCATCCAGATCGGTGACAAAAGTAACCGTCTGAGCCGGCTCTTTGATATTTTTATTGCTATCGTTATCTGTGCAAATATTCTGGTGACTTTTCTGCAAACCTTTGATGAGCTTGCTCTTTTATTTCCGATATTTCACGTGGTCGAGGTTATCACTATTCTGATCTTCTGTGTGGAATATATCCTGCGGATCTGGACTGCGGACTATCTATATCCTGATAAAAGCGAGTTCCTCTCCCGGCTGCGGTTTCTGATCTCCTTCGACGGCATTATCGACCTGCTGACAATTTTACCCTTTTTCTTCCTGTCCGGTATGGTCATCTTCCGGATGCTGCGGGTGGCGAGGATCTTCCATCTGTTCCGCCTGAATGCACGGTATGATTCCTTCAATGTCATCACTACGGTACTGTATGAAAAACGCAATCAGATCATTTCCTCCGTATTTATCGTACTGATCCTGATGCTCGCCAGCAGTCTGTGCATGTACAGCGTGGAACATGATTCCCAGCCGGAAGTATTCCGCAATGCCTTCAGCGGCATCTGGTGGAGCATGTCAACGCTGCTCACCGTGGGCTACGGTGACATCTATCCCATCACCACGCTTGGGCGGATCATGGCGATCTGTATTGCCTATCTCGGTGTCGGTGCCGTGGCTATCCCCACCGGTATCATCAGTGCCGGCTTCGTGGAACAGTACCAGCGCAAAAGCAGTCTCTCTAATATTAAAGAGGCAGATATTCATGAGATCGCCGAGATCTTTGTAGATAAACGCTTTGCGGGCAAATCCGTGGAAGAAATGGAAGAGGCAGAACAGGTCACGATCTTCCTCATTCTGCGGGAGGATCTGTCCATTCTGCCTCAAAAAGATACGATATTAAGGTTAAATGACATTATTGTCATTCGTGGGGAGCACTCCTAATTTTCCCCTGTCGCTGCAGTTTCCGTTTCCACAGTCTCCACAGCTTCCGTGGTTTCTGTCTCTGCAGTTTCTGTTTCTGCAGTCTCCGTCGCTTCGGTAGTTTCTTCCACCAGATCATCCAGTGTATAATTGAAGCCTGTCACCACGTTGGTGGCCACGACATACACTTTCATTTCAGAGGGAAATGCAATGTAATACTGGCTGGTCATGGAATTCAGATTACCGACATTAATGATCACGCTGCGATCTGCAGTCTCATACTGAATGGTACGCTCCGGATCTGCCAGTCCGTACTGCGACATATCCGTCACATTTTCAATCACCTGATCTGCCTTTAACGGTGCCACCTTCAGGATCATCGCCTTGATCCGATCCTGGTTCAGATTCAGGGAATGATCGTCCGCATAGTACCATGTTTCATCCTCTTTTTCAAAGGCATAGGTCTCTCCCTCATATACATAGCGGAAGCTGGTAATATCATTGGAGTTCACATCCAGCACCGTCTCCTGTGTATCCTCGGTAGTGGACGTCGCGGATGCTATATTTTTATTATACTGTCGGATGCCCAGGAATACTGCCGCCAGCACCACCAGTGCCAGCAGCATTCCGATCATCTGTCTTTGTTTCTTTTTCATATCTATAACTCACGCCTTTCCCAATTATTTCTTCCGTCTGTGGAACCAGATCACGAATCCGGCGATCATACAACCGACGGGAAGGATCATGGTAACCAACAAGCCCAACAACAGAATCTGTGCGGAATCCACTAGCAGATTAGAGACCTCATAGCTTTTTACCGGAATGGATACCGATGTCTCATGGTCTGTCATCCCACTGAATGTATTGGTGAACAAAGTCAGGTTCGCACCGCTGACGACAGAATTTGCATCATCCGTGAACAGCTGCTCGCAACCGTACACGACCAGTGTCGCATCCCCATCATCCAAAGTCTTTACTGCCTCAACACCTAATGCGAAGGGACCATTCATATCATTTTCACTCTGTGAAAAATCCTGTGTATTGTTGACATCCTGTTTTGCAAAAGAGCTGTCGGAGGTGCTCAGGAATACATCATAGGTAATATCACCGGTGGCTGTCTCGTCGGTACTTACTTCCTCCGGGACGATGATGCCCTGAGAATACGGCAGAAACAGATATTTTCCGTAGGTGCCTGAGGTATAGCTGTCAGAGCTCTGTGTCGGCAGGATATAATACGGACTTCTGTAGTAGCCGTTGGAATCATTCTCCACTACCAGTCCTTTGGCAATGCTCAGATTCATGTAGCTTAAGATAGCATCTATATTGGGTGTCTCCTCATCGGTATAACCGGTCACCAGGATGACCTTACCGCCATTATCCAGATAATCGATCACCTTATCCTTGTCATCGGAAGAGAAATCACTGGTGGCGCCGTTGATGAACAGACAGGCCGCATCGTCAGGGATAGCATCCAGATCCATCAGATTCACGGTCTCATAATCCACATTTTCCTTGTTCAGTGCGGATGTAAAAGTGTTACTTAAACTCAGTTCGTTATGTCCTGTTGTCATATATACCTTGGGCATATCGTCATTTAACACATAATCCAACGCACTGGTGATCTGTCCTTCGCCATCATAACCGGTGGTCGTAGTGTTATAACTGTACGTCGAATAGTCAAAATCATAGGAAGACTCATAGACATCGTTGTAATCAATGACCTTGCTGCGCTTGTCGCTGACCACGATCAGGCTGTTCGTGCTGATGTTGCCGGTGGTGTACTGGGTATAGAACATCGGGTTAACGGTGGGATCCACATATTCCACGGTGATATGATCCGACAGATCATCATATCTCTGTAAAGTCTGCCCCAATGTGGTATCCTGATTGTCCTGATTTACCAACACATAGATTGTCACATCATCCTGCATATTTTTCACATAGTCAACGGTCTGATCTGTCAGGGAATAGAGCTTCTGGCTGGTCATGTCGATTGCTGTCCAGCTAGAAGGCATCTCGCCCATGATAATATTAACGACTACTACCAATGCTACCGCTACAGCGATCATACCGGTACTGTAAGCACTGAAGCTTAAGTTCTTCACGGACATGCTGTAACGGCGTTTCTGAATGGACTGTACCGTCAGGAACAGAACCAACGCCGTAACGGATACATAATATACGATAGAAGATACATCCAGTGTGCCGTTTAACAGGTTGGAAAACGGTGTGTAAAGGTCAAAGCAACGCAGCAGCTTTGTCAACAGATTGCCGGTGCTGGAAATAATGGAGCAAATGGAATCCATCATATATCCCAGGAACAATACTAAAAAAGTAAGTACTGCTGCGATGACCTGGCTCTCTGTCACGGAAGACAGGAACAGACCGATGGCAATGGCGGTCATCCCGAAGAGGAAATATGCCAGAATCGACAGATAGGCCTCTCCCATGGGAACACTGCCGTACTGCGCCATGATCAGCGGGTAAAAGCAGATGATCGCTACGGGGATGGCAAATATAGTTAACAGCGCCAGGAATTTCCCCATAACGATGCCGCCTACGGACACCGGTGCCGTCAGGATCAGCTGATCCGTCTTGCTCCGCTTTTCCTCCGCCAGAATACGCATGGTCAGGATCGGCACGGTGAGCATGAATAGAAAGGTAACGCTGGATACCACATACGCAAAATAAGGATATCCGTTCATCAGGTTATAAACACTGAAATACAGTCCCAGGAAAAACAGGGTGACTGCAATAAATAAAAATCCGATAAAGGAACGGAAATAGGATTTCAATTCTCTCTTATAAATGGCCAGCATATTATTCCGCCTCCTTTGTAGTTACAGTTTCTTCGGCTTCCGGCTTTTTTCTTTTTGAGAATAGTTTGTGCTTCTCCGGCTGTGTGGGTGCCACATCCTCGGTCAGTTCCAGGAAGATGTCTTCCAGAGACTTCTCCGCATGGGTCATCTCTAAAATAGGCAATTTTGCTTCTGCCAATGCATAGAATACCTGCTCTCTGATATCTGCATTCTCTTTGGAGATCACTTTCAGCTTTGCAACATTTTTGGATGCCTCTGTGTTCTCTTCGATCCGGTCGATCTGTGAGATCTCCTGCAATGCACTCTTCACCGCAGCGGCGCTTCCCTTTACTTCCAGGTCCAGTTCCATGGAACCGCTCATAAGCTTCTGCAGATTCTCCGGAGAATCGCTGGCTACCAGCTTACCATGAGCTATGATCATAATATGGTCGCAGACCGCGCTGACCTCCGACAGAATATGAGAGCTGAGGATCACGGTATGATTTTCCCCCAGCTTGCGGATCAGATCACGGATCTCGATGATCTGTTTCGGATCCAGACCTACCGTGGGCTCATCCAGAATGATGACCTCCGGGTAGCCAAGGATCGCCTGTGCCAGTCCGACTCTCTGCCTATAACCTTTTGACAGATTCCTGATCAGGCGCTGCTGCATATCGGCGATCTGTGTCATTTCCATGACCTCATCGATCTGCTGCTTCCGCTCTTTTTTCGGCACTTTTTTCAGTTCTGCCACGAATTCCAGATACTCTCTGACAGTCATGTCAACATACAGCGGCGGAAGCTCCGGCAGATAACCGATGGCACGCTTTGCCTCCTCCGGATCCTTCTGCACATCCTTGCCGTCAATGGTCACCGTGCCCTCCGTGGCTGCCAGGTAACCCGTGATGATGTTCATGGTCGTGGATTTACCTGCGCCGTTAGGACCAAGAAAGCCGTAAATCTGTCCCTTTTCCACACGAAAAGAGAGATGGTCTACGGCAATATGGTCACCATATTTTTTTGTAAGATTGCTTACTTCTATCATATTTGCCTCCCTGATATGGTGTGATCCCCCACCTGATATCTATGGGTACCCAAAACTGATACCTACGGATTGTTCCGTGCTGCGCACTCTCACAATCCTACCCGCTATTCGTACATCGTGGGATTATCATCCCACTTTTGTACTCATATCGGGGCAAATCTCAAAGTCTCTCAACCACATCTGAGCAAGCTCATGTGGTCTCGGACTTTTCGATTTTGGTATCAGTATATGTTTCAAATGTCATGAAAAGGTGAAACCTTTGTGAAAATTGTGTGAAACCACAACCCTTAAAGCTTTGTCACGGTCAGAGAAATGCTTAAATTTCCTGCCTCCGCCGCCAGATGCAGCGGCAGCTTCTCCACAGGAATATCTTCAAAAATGAACTCCGGATCACCGGATGTGGCCGTCTGGAATAAAAAAAGTAATCCGTCCACATAGAGCACCACTTTTTTCTGATTGCTGTAAATTGTCAGGGAGACCAGTCCGTTCTTCTGACGATGCAGAGTGGAAAGTGCCGGATAGAGCACCGGTTCGCTGCTCCACTTCGCCTGATAATAGTAATACCGCTCCGTCAGCGTTCTGCCATTCGCCGAAAGAAGTCCATCTTCTGCCGTTTCTCCGGATAATCCACGATATACCGGAAGATTTTCCGGTCTTATCCACAGGTCCCCAGTGAGAAATCCACGCTTTCTGCACAGGCTGTAAAACGTTCTCACTTCGGAGCAGTTCACCCCCTCTGCCCCGGTCCCGGTTCCTTCCAGCCGGATCACATTTACCCCCATCCGGACCAGTCGTTCCAGATCTCTTTTCATCTGCGCCTCCTGTGTCCCGACATCACTGATCTGCGGGGGGAGCCTGTAGGATACCTCCCGTAGCAGGAACTCTTTTTCGTTGAGAAAAATTCCTTTTTTATCGATGACACGCACGTCATAAATTGCCAGTTCCTGCTGCCAGTACACTTCCACTGCCTCGGTTATATCCTCAGCATGATCTGATTCTTCCTCGTTCTTTGTACCCCCCATATTTTCTCCATACTCCACGGTTCCGAACCTCCCCTGCGCCTTCACCAGATAGACATAGGGATCCCGCATGCCGTCCCAGAGATGCGGCCGCAACAGCAACGCCGTCATGGAATCCGCTTCTTCTGATGAGTATTCCCCATGAAAAACAAGGCGTTCGCCCTCCGCACCTTCCCAGATCTCAATCTGTAATGCGGACTGCAAACGCCCTATAGTTTCCGGCAGGACAAATTCCAGATAAGCCTTGCCATTTTCCAGTTTTGTTGTAATTCCAAGATCGTCTCTCATCTGCATTTCTCTTTCCTGCCTTTCGCATTCTGTTACTAAGAGTTTTTGCAGATAACATTTTATTTATGCCGGAAATCCATCTTTCCCGCACACTATTATTACATGGGACAAGACCTGCGGCCGGGCACTTCCTCTCCGGATACATAACCTGCATGAAATTCCATGTTGATGTCCCGAAGCTCCTTCTTCCCGTCGATGTATGCCTGATACATTTCCGCCAGCCCTGAACTGCAGCCATCGCAGTTTGCTTCCATATATCCCAGTGACTCCGCCACAATCTGCTCCCTTTCTTCTCTTGTAGTATCCTTGATCAGATATCCTGCCATTTTCTCTTCCTCGCTTGTCTTTCTTTTACAGCCAATGTATCACAGCAATCTGCCGGGTGCAAGTTTTTCTCTGCATTTAGAGTAATCGAAAATCTACGACCGAAGAATTCTCTCATAGATCTGCAAATCCTCATTCTTAAACACATTAAAGATCACATTTTGACACTGCTGTCAGGAGTCTCCTCCAAATACTCCTGTACCGTCTGTACGGCAATCTGCGCCGCCTTGTCGTTCGGAAAGCAGAATACCCCAGTGGATATACAGCAGAATGCCACACTTTCCAGCCCGTATGCCGATGCCAGTTCCAGACAAGACAAGTAACAGGACCGAAGCAATGCGCAATGTTTCTCCGTCAGCTTTCCCTGCACAATAGGACCTACGGTATGCAGGACATAACGGCAGGGCAGATTGTAGGCTTTCGTGATCTTCGCCTGTCCGGTGGGTTCCTCATGCCCCTGTTCTCCCATTTTGCTTCTCCTATGCTCGTTTCTGCTCTTTTTACGCTCTCCTGTAATGAAATCATTATATCCCCCATCGCCGGGATCCGTAAAGCAGGCACAATAAAGTGCCCCGGTTACCCAAAAGATACTATTGGGACAAACATATAAACCTCCAATTGAAATATTTTTACGTTTTTGTAACAATAGGAACAGGAACCTTCGTTATGACTCATAGAAAGGCCTGGGAACAACAAATGATATATCTGATGATGATCGACGCCGAAGAAGACAAACAAAAGTTTGCGATTCTCTATGAAACCTATCGGCACCTTATGATGAAAGTAGCTCTGAATGTGCTGAAGGATACTTTTCTTGCGGAAGATGCCGTACATGAGGCGTTTATAAAAATTGCGAAAAACATGGAAAAAATAGGGGAAATCGACGCCACGGCGACGAAACGCTACCTGCTTACCATAACGAAAAATGCGACTATAGATATTTACCGGAAGCAAAACCATCAATTTCAACGGGAAATCTATGTGGATGAGCTGGAAGAATGTAATGTCCCGGTGACTTATGCGGAGACGAATGTGGATGACGGAATACTGGACATCCTTAGGCGCCTGCCCGTAAAATACCGGGATGTATTTCTCCTCAAATACTCCGGCAATATGGACAACGATGAAATCGCAAAAGTATTAAACATCACCGAAGGAACGATCCGGCAGCGATTATCCCGGGGAAAGATTATGATACAGGAAGCTTTGAATAAACGGGAGGAAAATAATGAGATCCATGGAAGTAACGGATGAATGGCTCTATCAGCATATGCCTGTGGTGGACAATGCCATGATAACAGCATTAGAAAATCAGGTTGATCGGGAATATGTATTTTCAAAACGTTTTGAACAAAAAATGCAAAAAGTGATCCGCCGGGAAGCCCATCCGGTGCTGACCGGTGCACAACAGCTCCTAAAACGCATTGCAATCTTTTTCACCGGTATCGTATGTGGCGGACTGGTTCTGACGTTAAGTGTGGATGCCTATCGGGATAAGTTTTTCATGACACTAAAGACCCTGCGCGAGGATGCTACGCAGTATAACTACTCTTCCGAGGAAAAAGATGCGGTACTCGCTCCTACGATACCGACCTGCATCCCGGAGGGCTATACAGAGACAGACCGAAGAGACAGTCCTCTTTTTTGTGAAATTTTCTATGAAAACAATGCCGGAGAACAGCTCATCTGGGAGCAAATGCTAATTTCCGCAAATAATGCCCTGACACTCGTATTAGACAATGAATACGATGCCGAAGAGGAACATGTCATCGGCGGTCACATTGCCACGGTATATACTCATGTGGATGGTTACGTCATGGCTTATTATGAAGCTGACAATTATGTATACGTGATCACCGCAGATCACATGACCGCCGAGGAAATGTTTCAGCTCATTGCCAGTATGGATATCTGATTGTATAATAAAATAAAAAGGAGGAAAGAACCATGATGCGAAATAAAAAATTAAGAACCGTTTTCTGCGGCATTCTGATTTTTCTGCTCGTATTTGCCTTATTTTGCCTTGGAGACTACGGGATCCGCTATTATCATACTCCCATCAAAAAGGATTATGACTATACCGGAACCGGAATGCTGGTCAGTCTGACGGAACCGGATACCTTCGAACAGGTATCGGTGGAGATCCACGGGAAAGCCTTACATTATCTCTGGGGGAATCAGGAAGACGCCATAGCGGGAAATGTCTGGATGAACGGAGAGAGGCTTTTCGTGGAAGGTGCGGATGACATGGGATTCTATGCACCTTTTATCGATGAAGAACCCTATTACTCCTGCCTGACCGAATCTGTAACAAATATCCCGGGAAATATGTTTCTTATCTCCCGGGATCTGAAAACCGTATTCTGCGGTGTACTTATGGACGGGAAAGAATTTCTGCTGATAATACCGGCAGAAAATAAATCGGATGCCGACCGTACCCTGAAATCCGGTCTGGAACAGTCCCAGCCTCTTTCCCGTTGGCTGAGTGACTATCCCTTATTCCTGTAACTGTCCGTCCACAATACGCACGATACGTTTCGCAGACTGTGCTACGCCCAGGTCGTGGGTGATCATGACGATTGTGTTGCCCATATCGTTCAGTTCCCGGAACAGTTTCAGTACTTCTCTGCCGCTGGTCTGATCCAGAGCACCGGTAGGCTCATCCGCCAGAAGGATCGCCGGCTGTCCCACCAGTGCTCTGGCAATGGATACTCTCTGCTTCTGTCCGCCGGACAATTCGTTGGGCTTATGTCCGATACGATGATCCAGCCCCAGCAGTTTGATAGTATTTTTACACTTTTCTTCTGCTTCCTCATGAGTCATGCCACGCATCAGCAGGGGCATGATAATATTCTGCATGACATTATAGGTCGGGATCAGCTGATAGTTCTGGAAAATAAACCCGATCTTCTGGTTGCGTACCATGGTCAGATCGTCCTCCTTGGTCTTGTGGATTGCCATGCCATCCAGATAATACTCTCCGCTGTCCATCACATCCATACAGCCGATCATATTCATTAACGTAGTCTTACCGGAACCGGAAGGGCCTAAGATTGCCACGTATTCTCCCTTATTTACCTGAAAATTGATGTCCTTCAGGATCGGCAGACGCTCCTCTCCCAGCATATAGCCTTTATTTATATTTTTCATGGTGATCATTGCGTTTTCCATCATAATCCTTACACCTTTCGCACTACTCCTGATTTAAAGCTTCTACGGGGATCAGTCTCGATGCCTTATACGCCGGATAGAAGCCAAAGATACTTCCGGTGAAGACACCAAACAACAGCGACAATACTGCACCCTGTACCGATAAGGACACTCTCACGTTGAACAGCTGCACGAATGGCGTAATTCCAAGAGCCACCAGCACCCCCAGTACGGCTCCTACCAGACTGGTAAAGCTTGCTTCCAATAAAAACTCCAACAGGATATCCTTCCGGGAACAGCCCAGCGCTTTCAAAATACCGATCTCGTTGGTACGCTCCTTGATGGATACAAACAGCACGTTCATAATACCGATACCGCCGACGATAAATACGATCACCGCCATGGAGATTAACAGTAATGTCAGTGTCTCGTTGGAAGCAGAGGCTGCCTCCATCTTGCTTCCGGCATCGCTGATGGTAAATGTGGTGTTGGGATAGCTTTCTTTTAAGGCACTCTCCACATCCGTCGTTACGGTATCCACCTGATTCACATCCTCCGCGATGACCGTGATGGTTGGACTGATGCTCGTACCGGTGATGTATTTGATGCCGGTTTCGTAAGGTACATAGATCGCCGTATCTGGGCTGATGCCAGATGCCACCGTTCCCATCTCGGATAATACCCCTGACACTATATAGGGCCGGCCATCAATATAGACTGTACCGTCATAGGCATCGTAGGCGCTTCCAAAAATTTCCTTTGCCACGGTGGCACCCAGTACGCACACCTTTTCCTTGCTCTCGTTGTTTTCTTCTGTGAGGAAATCCCCGATGGCCATTTCCAGATTACTGATGGTGGCATAATTGTCCTCCACACCGGCAATGGTGTAATAGGAAGCAGAGGTCATATCGCCTCCCTCCACCGATGCTGTAGTGGAATAAGAGATCGTAGTTGCAGAGATTCCCGATACAAAAGTCGCCAGATCATCACAGTCTTCACTGGTCAATGTCACGGCTTCGCTCTCTTCCTCCTGTCCGAATCCGAAAAATCCGCCGAAATCCATGCCACCGCCGGGACCACCAGACGTACCGCCGCCGGAACCTCCTCTGGGATCTCCGCCCATATTGGTGACGGTAACGCTTCCTCCACCGCCCGGCATTTCAAAGCTAAAACCGCCGCTGTCACTGCTGTCACAGGAAATATCAATTGCCCCGGCATTCAGGTTCTTGAACTGCTCCGCCACCTCTTCTTTTCCACCGGTACCTATCGCCAGCACCAACATTATGGTAGCGGATCCCACAACGATACCGATGGAAGTCAGGATCACTTTGAATTTATTCTGTGACAGGTTCAGCCACACCAGACGTAATATTTCGGATAATCTCATATTCTACTTCTTCCCTTCCATTGACCTTACTTTCCCACAGGTCTCCGCTCTACTTCGTAATGCTGCTTTCGATCAACACAGTGTCTCCTTCTGCAATATCTCCGGAGATCTCCACATTAGAACCATCTGACAGCCCTGTCGTTATTTCTTTTCTCACAATGCTGCCATCTGCAGTCTTCACTTTTACATAAGTCTTGTCATCCTCTGTGATAATGGCTCTGCGTGAGACATACAGCACTTCTTCCGTTTGTTCCGTAACGAAAGTCACATCTCCTGTCATGCCCTGGAACAGTCCGGAGACATCCCCTTCTAATGTGACAGTTACGTCATAAGTTATATTTCCACTGGAATCCGATGTTGCATCTCCGATAGCCGTCACCTTTGCCGTAAAGATATCTTCCGGATATGCCGTCAATGCAATATTCGCCGCAGATCCCAGAGAGATATCCGTCATGTCATCTTCATCCACTGTTACCGTTATGGTCACTTCGTCCATATCGTATAAGGTAACCAGAGAGGTTCCGGTACTGATCTTGTCTCCGGCCTCCAGCTCCACGCCGGTGATGACGCCGTTGTATCTTGCACATACTGCATTACCATCGATATAAGTGCTGAACTCATTCCATTTTTCCAGTGTCTCATTATAGGTTTCCTGCTGATCGGACAATTCCTGCGCAAGATACCCCAGTGCAATGTCATAGGTCTCCTGTGCGGTATTGTAAGCCAGCGTCCGCAGTTTTTGGGTCTCAGCTGCGGTCAGCTTCCCCTGCTCCAGTTCCCGTTTTGCTTTATTATAAGCGGTCTCGGCTGTGGTTACATTTTCCTCCGCCTGCTCTACTCTCTGTTCCAGCTCTTCCTTCTGCTGCTCCAGGGAATCTGCCGTGGACTGTGCCTGCTCCGTCAGCTGCGCATAATAGACATATCCGTAAGTATCATCTGCTGCGTCCGTACTGTTCAGGCTGTATTTACAGTTCGACAATACCTGTGCCGCATCCTCATAGGCTGCCGTTACCTCCTCCAGCTGTGCCCGGTAATCTTCCAGGCTGCTCTTCGCCTGCTCCAGCGTGCTCTCCGCAGAATCTACCGTATTCTGAAGCTCCTGCAATGTAGTACTGTACTCGGTATCAATATAACTGCCGTAAGCAGTGCTGCTGTCATAAGTGTATTTTGCCTGTTGTTTTGACAGGGTCTGGTCGGCTTCCACCGCCTCTAGATCCGCTTTTACTTTCTCTACGTTAGACTGCAGTTCGTCTTCCAGGTCGGAGACACTGTCTTCTTCTAGCAGGTACAGGGGATCTCCCTCGGACACCTGCTGCCCCACGGAGACCACTACCTCTGCCACGGTCAGGGTAGAATCGTCACCATTGCTGCCGGAGCTGCTGCCGCCCATATTAAAGATCTGCCCAAACATGTCTAAGCCTCCCTGGGCTCCGCCACCGGAAGCACTCATGCCGCCAAATCCACCGGATCCAGAGTTGCTGCCGGCAGTACTACCGGAGGAGCCGCCGGAGGAACTGCTGCCGGAAGTATCAGTTCTCTGCAGGGCACTCATATCCAGATCAAAGGTCTGATCTACCGTACCGATGTCCACGGAACCACTCTCCGTCACACCTTTGACCAGTGTACCGTATTTTACCGTGGTCTCTTTATAGATGACTTCCGTATCGGAACCACCGGAGAGACCAATGGCACCTGCCACTACAACGATCGCACAGACACCTCAGATACCTGTGGTGAGCTTGCGTCTTTTCGACCAGCTTTTCCATGATCCGATCCGGCACATTTGATTTCTTATATTTTCTTTGATCTTTTTCCCATTTTCATTCTGCTTCATAACTGTTCCCAATCATTCCTGTCTGTTTCTCAACATTTGCTCCATCCGCCTGATTTATTGTCCTCCGTGACCGCCCGGAATTCCGCCTCCGAAGCTGCCGGAATTACCACCCCCGGGACCACCCTGGGGCATGTCACCGCCTCCCGGCATCTGCATATCCTCCGACATCTCAAACTCCGTATCACTGCCGACTGCGGTATCAGAACTGTTGCCGGAATCAGCAGTCTCCTCCGTACTCTTGACTTCTTCCTCGGAGCTGACTTTACTTGCCAGGTAGATAGTATCGCCCTCTCCCAGTCCTGACAGGATCTCGATGTCCACACCGTTGGTGATACCAGTCTCTACCTCTGCCAGTTCCCTGCCGCCCAGTGCTGTCTTACGATAGACATAGGTCTTGCCGTTCTCTTCTACGATCGCCTTACGGGATACATAGAGGACATCTTCCTTTTCTTCCGTGACGAAGATCACATCTGCCGTCATGCCACCGTAGAGATGCTCCAGTTCACCTTCCACGCTGATCTCCACAGTGTAGCTTACCGTGTTGCTGTAATCGGAAGTAGCCGTGGTATTGATGGAGAGAATGCTTCCGGTATAGGAATCCTCCGGGTATGCCGTAAAGGTGATATCTACCGCATCTCCCACCTGCAGATCCACAATATCCTCCTGGGTCACATCCACGGAGATTCTCATGTCATCCGACGTTGCATAGGAAAACAGAGCTCCTGTCGTCGTCAGACGGTCTCCCGCTTCGTAGCTGACCTCTGTGATCACACCATCTTCTGTGGCATAGAGAATACCATCACTTCCGACGAAATCTTCAAAGGCCTGTAACTGTTCTTCCCGTTTTTCTTTCGTCTCTTCCGCTTCGTGTAAGGTCTCCTTCAGATCTTCCACGGTAGCATTGTAGGTAGTCTGGGCGTTCTGCCCGATGATCACCGCTTCCTGATAGGTCTCTTCTGTATCCAGCTTGTCGATTTTCTGTTTTGCCTGTGCTGCCGCCAGCTGGTTGGTAAGTTCAGTGATGGCATTTTCATTATCTGTTACCGCAGTTTCTGCCTGTGTCAATGCTGATTTTGCCTGTAGATATTTTGTTCGTGCGCTGAGATAACCGTTCTGGATCGTCATGAAATTCACTGTATTATCGGTTCCGACACCTTCATAGCCTTCCTTTGCCGCTTCGTAGGTCTCCAACGCATCCTGATAATCTTCCTGTGCTTGCGTCAGTTTCTCCTGCAAAGATGCGGTATTCGCCTGCTTCTGCTCCAGCTGCACCTGCAGAGATGCCACATTGTCCGTCACGCTCGTACCGGAAGTATTGCGGATGGATGCCGCATAGGAAGCACTGATCTTCTGCGTATCATAATCAGTCTGGGCTTCCAGCAGGGACAATTCATAAGTACTCTCTGCCTCCGCATAGTCTGCCTTCGCCTCCACTACCGCATTCTGCAACAGTGCCCGAACCGCCACCACGCTGTCTTCCGTGAGTTTCAGCAGTTCCTCGCCTTCGGTGACACGCTGCCCGCTGGCAGCATAGATCTTTTCTATCTTCAGATATTTCTGTACGGCATCATCGTCATCCTCGTCGCTGTCATCCTCGTCATCGTCACTGACATCCAGATCCAGATCGTAATCTACGGATTTTGTGTTGTATTCCAGAGAGCCGCTCTCAGTAACACCTACCTTTAAAGTACCACGCTCCACCGTCTCTTCCTTGTAGATCCACTGTTCTTTCTGAAGTAAAGGTGCAATAAACACGGTATAACAGGCTGCCAGGATCAGCAGAAACAGTGCGATCCCCGCCAGAATCAACTTTTTCTGCTTCTTCGTGAGGGATTTCAGTTTATCAAAATGTGGTCTTTTTAATTTCATGACTGTGTCTGTCCTCCCTGCATGCTCTGTCTCTGCTGTAACTGCTTGATCTCTTCCTCCGTCATGCCGAAGACTACGGTAACGGATTCGTTGGCACTTAAGCTGTCCTCCTCATCTTCTACGTTGATCTGTACCGTCACACTGTATGTAACACTGGTACGGCTGTCAGACGAGGATACCAGATCGATAGCTGTGATCACTCCGGTAAATCCGCTGCCCGCAGAGGACTGCACATAAGCACTGTCGCCTACGGTCAGTTTTGCAATATCCGACTGATCTACCGATACGGTGACGGTCAGCTCCTTCGGATTGCTGTAAACGAATACGACTGCATCGGAAGTCAGAGTCTGATCCGCCCGCACCATGGTCCGCAGGATCGTACCATCCTCGGACGCATAGAAATATCCGTCACCTACGCTGCTTTCAAACAGTTCCAGATTCTCTTTGGCATCTTCATAAGTACTTTTCAAAGATGCCAGGTCGGATTCTGCCTTTTCCACTGTGGTATTGTAATCGCTCTCTGCACGTTCCGCACTGGACAAGGAAGTCTCGTAAGTCAGCTTTGCCTGCGCCAGCTGGATCTCATAATTTTCCTTCGCTTCAGTGACTGCCTGCTGAAGGCTGGGAAGCTTTAACTGCAATGTCTGTAAGTTAAAAGAAGCATTGGTGACTGCATCCTCATATTTTTCCTGTGCTTCTTCCAGATCCTTCAGGTTCTGTTCCAAAATACTGTATAAGGATGCCAGAGTTTTCACATTCGAGGAATTGCTGTCCTGTCCACTGCTGCCCAGCACATTGCCTGCGGTTCCACCTGCTTGCACAGATCCAGCTGACCCGCCGGTGATCTGGGACCAGCTGATTCCCCACTCATCCAGTTTATCCGTCAGGGCTTTCAAGTTCTCATCATAGATTGCCTGATATTCATCTGCCTTGAAATAACTCTTATAGGAACCGTCATTAACGTAAGACTCATATTCCGCTATGTCATCCTCGGCATCCTGCAATTCCTCTTCCGCCCTGGCCACAGCACTCTGCAGACTTGCTACCGTCTCATCATAGACTTCCTTAGCCTGTTGTCCGGTAAGAATGGCACTGTCTCTCGTATACTCCGCTGTGATCAGGTTCTGCTCATATTCGATAGCTCCGGTGCGATACGCAAGCTCCGCATCTTCCAGCGCTCTCTCCAGTTCCTTTCTGGCTTCCTCCACACTGTCCTCCGTAAGCTTTAAAATCTTATCTCCTGCCGTTACCTCCTCCCCGGAGACCGCATAGACTTCCTCAATCTCTAACTCTGTCGTCATATTTTCCACGTCAAAGCTCGCCTCCGTGATACCGACATTGGTAACACCTGACGCAGCAGTCATATCCTCCGTGAAGGTCAGCCCCGCCATATTCCCCGGCATGGAAAATTCTGATTGATTGCCGTTTCTATGTAATATCACCACTGCTGCCACAGAACCTCCACCCAGCGTAAGTACCAGTACCAGCGCAACGATGATCCATTTTTTGTTTTTCTTTCGGGAAAAAATTATCTGTTTGATCTCTTTGTTCTTCACGGCGAACCTCTGATTGCTATTCCGTCCAAATTCCATTGTTTTCTCAAGTATAGTTGGATTTTGTATTGAAAAAGTGTTCACTCTGTGAAAAATCTGTGTCCTATAGGAGCTTTCCCCCTGCCTGCTTCTATGCAATTACACAAATAACGCACAAAAAAAAGGTCCTGTTGGAGGCTGCTTTCGCAAAAGTCTCTAACATGACCTTCTATCCATACGCTTACGAATTCGTGCTATCGCGCTACTGTGTCCGGAAAAACAAATCACCGCTTCCGGGAGATGCAGATATCCTCCAGATTCTGCGCGCCCTCCGGTCCGATGGGTCTGCCGCCCGTGGTGATGCCCCATCCTGCACGGATCCTGATAATATCGTCGATCTGTCCCTGGGACAACAACGTCTTCTTCCCTAAGATAAAGTTATTCATCATCAGGATCTTCGCATAATATTCCGTGGTCTCCATGCGGTAATATGCCTGCATGAGGTTATCTCCCCAGGTCAGCGCGCCATGGTTTGCTAACAGTACAGCATTGTATTCCCGGCAGTAGGGTGCCACCGCTTCCGGCACTTCCTCTGTGCCCGGCAGCGCAAAATGTACTAACGGCACACAGCCTAAGGACAGTACCCCTTCCATCAGCACCGGTTCTTCCAGACTGATGCCCGCACAGGCAAACGCCGTCGCTGTCAGAGGATGTGCATGTACCACGCCCTGTACCTTCGGGTTCTCCTTGAATACTCTGAGGTGCATCTTGATCTCGCTGGAAGGCTTGTGCGTTCCCTCCAACACATTCCCGTCCAGATCCAGCTTTACCAGCATGTCCTCTGTCATAAATCCCTTAGAAACTCCCGTAGGTGTTGCCCAGATCTCATTATCTCCGACTTTACAGGAAATATTCCCGTCGTTCGCTGCCACAAAGCCGCCCTGATACATTCTGCGGCCTACCTCTAAGATCATCTGTTTTGCCTGTGCATCTGATATATATTCCATACTAATCTCCATTCCGCAGACGATTCCTTCCGTCGGAGGAATCCTCCTTTTCCGTTCCGGCATGCAATAATATATTACCTTATTGCCCTTCTCCTTGTCCAGCTGATATTCCCAATAATTTTTTATGCATGCGAGTAGAGGGTAGGGTGCCATGTGCCAGTGGCACATATTTAGCGCGGATCGAAGCGGAATGAAATATCTTCTCATGTCTATACAAAAAAACGTCAAAATGCTATAATTAAATTGGATTTATTTTGCCAACACATACGAAGGAAGCATAACACTATGACACGGAAGAAAATTAAATTTTCTCATACCAAATGGCTGCTGCCGTTATGGATACTTCTTATCGGCAGTATTGTCTTATATATGATCGCTCATGCGGTACAGCAGGACGACTTCAGGCACATCCGCACTCTTGCGGAACTAAATGCTGTAACCTACGGTGATAACATGATCGCAGATCTGTATGCCGGTATCAGTATCACGGATACACTGGAGCAGCTTCTGATCAGTACGGACGGCAGAATCGACAAATTTGATATCATTGCGGACAGAATGATGGCAGATTACGTCCGGAGCATCCAAGTGGCTCCCGGGGGCATCGTAACAGATATCTATCCCGCCGAAGGCAACGAAGCAGGTAAAATAGACCTGATCCATGACAAATACCGCGGAGAGACCGTAAATTACAGCATTGCTAATGATGTGCTTATCATACATGGTCCTTTCGAGCTGGAGCAGGGAGGACACGTCCTTTCGATCCGTAATCCAGTTTTTTTACAGGATGAGAAGGGAACTCCCTATTTTTGGGGCATGACCATGGTTATCATCAAGGTTCCTGATATTTTTCAGCATTCCGCTGATGCCTTAACCAATTTCGGTTATCAATACCGGCTATCGAAGACCATCTCACCTCTGACCGATGAATATACCGTGGTAGACCAGTCGGAGGAGACTCTGATGGATCCCGTCTCTTATGATTTTACTCTGGGTGGATGTAACTGGAGGCTGGAAATCATGCCCACCGGTGGCTGGAAGAATGGCACACTTTTACAACTGATAGTATTATGTGGCATTGCAGTGATCCTACTACTGGTGGTTCTAACGATATCTATACTACTCGTTGACGAACAACGCAAAAAATTTCGCAGACTCTCTCTGACGGATTCTATGACCGGTCTCTTAAATCGTAACGGATTTAATTTGCAGCTGGAGGAGTATCTGGAGGGAAACAAGCAGAAAAACTGTGTCGGTATATTACTTGACGTGGATAATTTTAAATTTATCAATGATGTCTATGGTCATACTATCGGTGATCAGGTTCTATTGCAGCTTTCACAATCCTTAGTGCAGGCTTTTCCGGATAATTCCATTATTGCCAGAAATGGCGGTGATGAGTTCTGTATTATCCTGAAGGATTGCAGTGCAGAAGAGGCTGCCCCAATGATAGACGCTTTCAGCAAGGCTTCCCGCTCTTTTTCAGCCAAAGGCGTCGAACACAATTACAGCATTTCCCTGGGCTATGCGGAATACCCCGCCAACGCAGAAAAAGTCTCTGACATTCTCCGTTATGCCGACATTGCACTCTATGAGGTAAAATTACAGGGAAAACATGGTGCTCTGGCCTACCGGTCGGATTTCCACAATTCGAAACGGACACAGCTTGGTTTTTCATTATCGGATATTTCTGACAACCTGCCGGGTGCCTTTTTCATCTACCGGGCCGAAAAGGAGGATGAACGCATCCTGTATGCTAATCAGGAAATGCTTCAGCTGACAGGATGTACGGATCTGGATGATTTTATGCATTTTACGAAACATCAATTCCGTAATCTGGTGCATCCTGAAGATCTGACACAGGTAGAAGAAAGCATCTGGCAGCAGATAGAATCCGGCATGAACGGATACAATGATTATGTCAAATACCGACTTGCTGTCAAAGATGGAACTTATAAGACGGTTCTGGATTATGGGCGTATCGTGGAGAGTGAACATTATGGCTCGGTTTTCTATGTATTGGTAGTGGATTGCGAATTTATCAAAACACTCTACGATGATTAATCATAAAAATAAAAGAATAACAAACTTTCCTCCGGGGCATACTGGTTCCGGAGGAATTTTTATATGAAAGATCAGATTAAGTCTTACTTACAACGTTTGAATCACGGAGAAGCTCTGGAAAATGTCCAGGCGGATTTCGTCCGGGAATGTAAGGATGTGGATCCTGCCGAGATTATGCATGCCGAGCAGGAGCTGCTGCGGGAGGGTACTTCCATCGAAGAATTGCAGCGGCTCTGTGATGTGCATTCCGCCCTGTTCCATGGTTCCGCGACAGATGCCCAGAAATTGCACGCTAAGGACATACAGGACCAACGGCTCTCCGCTGCTGCCGCCCTGATTCAGATCTCCGGGCATCCCCTGCAGACTTTTACGCTGGAAAATGCAGCACTGGAAAAGCTGATTGCCCGCGCGAAGCAGGTTCTGGAAAATGGAACAATAAATGACGGATCATTAAATGAGCTGCGCCAGATCGCTATCCACTATGCCAGAAAGGGAGACTTACTTTATCCACATTTGAAGGTGCAATATGGGATCAGCGGTCCCTCTGCGGTCATGTGGACAGTGGATGATGAGATCCGGGATGAACTGAATGCCCTTGCAAAACAAAAAGACCAAAAAGAAACCGATGCATGGAAACAACGTTTGAATGCCGTATTGACCCGCATGGAAGAAATGATCTACAAGGAATCCAATATCCTCTTCCCCAACTGCGCACTGAATTTCTCGGAGGAGGAATGGTATCACATTTACCGGGATGCCAAAGATTATGCGGAATGCTTCGGTATCCGGGGTGATAGTTGGGAGGCTGCGGAAGCACATCTGACCGACACTGCCTCTACGGCTGACACCATGTCTGCGGAACGCGCTTTTACAGGTAGTGAGACCCGAATCCACCTCCCCAGCGGCAGTCTGACCCTGTCGCAGCTGACCGCCATGTTGAATACGATTCCTTTGGAGATCTCTTTCGTAGATATCGATAATATCAATCGCTACTTCAACGAAGGTCCCAAGGTATTCAAGCGTCCCGGTATGGCATTGGGCCGGGAGGTCTTCACCTGTCACCCGCCTAAGATCGAAGAACGGGTTCGCCGCATTATCGGAGAATTCCGTGCAGGGAATCTGGACCAGGTACCAGTCTGGATGGACAAGGACGGCCGGACTTTCTTAGTGACTTATTATGCCGTCCGGGATAAGCAGGAGCAATATCTGGGAACGCTGGAACTGGTACAGGACATGGAGTTTGCAAAAGAGCACTTCCGCTAGGACAGTGCTCTTTTTACCGAACATAATGTAGTCATCCGGCTCTTTTGATTTCTTTTTTCGTTATAGTTTTTAATCCTTATATTCCAGTCCAAAATAATCCATGTATGCCTTAAATCTATCCTGGGCAGTCAGACAGGTATCCATAAGATATCCCTGTTCGTTCTTCCATTCCTTCAGACCCCGATAGTAGAATTCCTTTATATCATCCTCGATAATAAAAGGGGTAATTCCATTACGGAGGCACTCCTTAAACATAATTAATCTTCCAACACGGCCATTTCCATCCTGAAAAGGATGGATCTTCTCAAATTCATAATGAAATTGTATTATTTCCTTCAACGTCTTTTGTTTTGAAAGATTATATCTGCTTAATAAATTCCGCATTTCTCCGGGTACATCGGCGGGCTTTGCGGTTGCGCTTCCTCCGACCTCATTTTCAAAACGTTTATATTCACCAACAGCAAACCACGTTTTTCTGCTATCTGAAGTTCCTGATTTCAAAATATAATGTAATTGTTTAATAAATGCCTCACTCAAGGGATAGTTTGCTAACTCTATTATTTGATCAATGCATCGGAAATGACTGGCTGTTTCAACAATGTCATCCACATTCACAACTTCATCCTGAATTCCAATCGTATTCGTTTCAAAAATATATCTGGTTTGATCATGGGTCAAGCGGCTGCCTTCCATATGATTCGAATTATATGTCAGTTCGATCTGAACCTTATGATATATTCCTCCCGGTATCCCTGCTTCCTTTTCCATTTTTAATCTGGTCAAAAGATCATTTGCTATTTTTTCCGCTCGTTTCTTTCTGAACGGCTTTACGGCATCCTCCGGAATCCTCCATGTTTTCCCATCAAGAATTACACCCGGAATTTTTCCATGGGCGCAATAATTTCTTACACTTCTTTCTGATAAATTCCATTTTGCAGCTATTTCATTTACATTTACATATTTCATACACAACCTCCGTAAAACGGCTCACCGGAAATATTATATCATTATCGGCAATATATCTCAAACTTTTTTCTTTTAGATTTCATTTATATTTTGCCGATAAGAGTCGCTTAATTCTTTCTGTGCTTCCTCTACGTAAATGTGTGCGTTTTTCAGATTCCACCGGATCTCTTCTTCGGTAACAGCACGTTTTACTTTCCCGGGGTTGCCGATGACCAGTGAATTATCCGGAATCTCCACGTTCTGTGTCACCAGTGCTCCGGCACCGATGATGCAGTTTTTCCCGATCTTACAGCCATTCATTAGAATGGCTCCCATACCGACCATGGTATTATCGCCAATCTTACAGCCGTGGATGATCGCACCGTGTCCTATGGTCACATGGTCTCCGATCTCCACCGGATATCCACTGCCTAGATGCACTACTGCATTGTCCTGAATATTGCTCTCTCTGCCGATGACAATGGAGTCCCGGTCGCCCCGGACCACCGCATTGTACCAGATTCCGCTGTTTTCTCCGATCGTCACATCTCCCAGCACCACCGCACCGGGAGCTATAAATGCTGTATCATGGATCTGCATATATATTTTCTCCTCTGTTCTATCTATATTTATTATGCTACTCTTCCTTACAAAGTGCAGTTTACCACATTTTTCCTAACCATATAAACCTTATATTTTACTTTTTTTCCTACCAAAAAGGAGACACTATAAAATGTCCCCTTTTGTTACAATCTTTACAGACAGTCTCCTGTCTGGCATTGTATCTCATATTCTATTCTGCTCATTCGCAGTAAAATGAGTCCCTGTATCCCGGCGCTGTAATATTTGATTCCATGCTCTGCAGCATACTCTGCCAAAAGTGCATTTCCAATATCCTCCGCATCCGTGATAATGGCATTCGGCTGTACTGTTTGCAGCCACTTTTGTCCATTTGAGGTATAGGTGCCGTGATGATTCGATTTCATTACATCTGCTTTCAGAAGATCACCATATTGCTCTGCCAGTTTTTCTTCCATCTCTATATACAAGTCTCCACCGGTGAGATATTTTGATCTTCCATAGACAAATTTCATCAAAATAGATACATTGTTCACGCTCTCATCATTTCCGACACATTTCTCCAGATCCTCAGTCGTCGGATGATATGCGGTTATACGTACATCCCCTACCGTCCACTGATATCCCGCCAGGACATTTTCATAAACATGTGTCCCGTTCTGCTTAAGATATTCCTCAAATAAGGGCTCCTGCTTACTGGATGCTATATAGGAGCTCCGATAACAGGCATCAATCCCTCCTCCATGCTCATACAGATATTGTGCCACAGCCAGGGCTCCTCCTGCATGATCATCATGCGCATGAGACAATACAAAATAATCCAGATGATGCAGTCCCAGATCCTCCAGCAGTGAAATAATATGTGCACTGCAGGCAATGTAACCGGCATCTATCATCATTGTTTTGCCATTCGGGAATACCACAAGCGTACAATCTCCGCATTTTGCCCGGATTCCCGCCTCTGTCAGATCCGGTGTGAGAAAATACAGATTACCGTCTCCGCCGTAAGACAACGCTTTTTTTACACAATAAACCATCTCTTCATAGTGATCTGCAACCGAATTATCATTAGTCTTTTGGTATCCTGCAGGTTCTTCCTTCAGGCATCTTCGTTCCGCTGCCAGAAGATATTGATTATCGGATGCGGTTCCACTGATCAGAATTTTCTCCCACTGTGCCTCCGTTCCATGATAAATAACCGTATGAAGAGCCTCATCTTTCGCAAACGCTCTCATATCAATATTTTTCAGGCTGACAGGCAATTCCACCTTCTCCAGTGCCGAACAATTATGAAACGCCTTCGCACAGATAATGCATATTCCTTCCGGCAATTTTACATCCCTTAATGCGGTACATCCGCGGAAGCTATACACCCCGAGATAGACAAGCGTCTCCGGCAGTTCTACTTCCTTCAGTGAAGTACAATTCTGAAAAGCACAATCTCCCACGCTCTCCATTCCCACACAAATCCTGACCCGGCGGATTTCATCTCTGATTTCTTCCCATGGTCTCTCTTGATGTTCCGCCCAGTTCTGCATCTTTCCGGTCCCTGTAATCGTCAGGCATCCTGTTTCCTGCGTGAAACTCCATTCTACATTATTCAATTTTTCATTCATATTCTTCCTCGTATCCAAAGCGTTACAGCTTCAGTTTCCATACAAACTTGTTTCTCTCCAAAGGATAAATACTTTCCGATATTTCAATAATCTGTCCCTCTTCATTCCTGGTAACAGAAGAAATCAGCATCGCAAGAGCATTTTCCTTCATTCCCATCAGATGACTCTCTCTGCTCTCTAGCGGACGGGCCGTCATTTCTTTTTCCAGGCTGAATCGATTCTTGGAATGATCATTGAGCGCCTTCGTCAGAGATGTCTTCGTAAAATCATAGTCAAACAAAAATGCATCACTCTCCGGCATATAGGACGTTGTCAATACAATCGGTCCTTTGTCAAAAGAATCCTTTACGTATCTGAGACGGCTCAGTTTAATGACTCTGCTGTCACCGTTTTCGAACTTTTTCGCCAGTTCCTCCGTCATCTCCATATAACGGAATTCCAGCACTTCCGTCTCTACCTCAATGCCCCGGCGAAACATTTCATTAAAAAAGCTCTCAATAAATACCGTCGTATCCTCCAATACGCGTGGTGCTGTAACAAAGGTACCTTTTCTCTTAACTCTTTTCAGATGTCCATCCTGCACCATCCGCAGCATTGCCGTACGCACTGTGGAACGACTGACACCAAATTGTTCACAAAGCTCCACTTCTTTCGGAATTTTATAACCGATCGGCCATTCTCCCGTATGAATCTTGTTCATGATATATTCTTCAATCTCTGAATATCTGGCTGCCATATTTCCCCCTATTAACACTTTCCTTTTCGTTTTCTGTGTTTTTGTTATCCAATCTCATTATGATATTACATATTACTAACAGTATAGCGAATTTGGGAATTTAATGTCAATAATCGAGCGTACTAATATGTACGAATTTCAAAAATTCTTGCAAAATGGATACCGTAAGCACGGTGAACCGTCACCTTTATGGTATCACAAATTACATTTCCCAGCGGAATTCTGTTCAATCGCTGATAATTGTCATGTATTTCCTTGCAAAATACTTCTTTTCCTTCTCTGAAAGCACGCACATCATAATCCCGTACAAGTTCATCCGGCAGTCCCTTTACCTGTCGGTTCCGTACATTTCTTGTAAGAGATGGCATGATCTCTTTTGTCAGGTTCGTATCAAATGTCAGCTGAATCTGATGTAGCACCAGTTTCCCGTCATAGGTAAGGGTTATTTCGGCACCCTGTTCTCCTATCGGTGCCTCCCAGCAGTTACTTTCTTCCTGCTCCTGTCTGGCAATTCCGTTCAATACTTTCCATGGTTCATTTCCATGTGTATATCCGGATGCAGCTACCTTAGCTGACTTTGCATAATCGGCCGGATCCCGGTTACGGACTCCCGGAATATAGCAATCATCCCGCAAAAGCTCCTGTTGTAGTTCTTCCATATGTTCCCCGATCTGTCTAGGGGTACAGCCATATCTGACAGCCATTGCTGCTGCCGTGCCTACCGCCTGTCCTCCCACAGCGCAGGTTCCCATAACTCTCGTTGATCCAAATGCCATTTTTGTAGTACTGATGTCACGTCCCGCCAGCATTACATTTTCCAGATCCTTTGCATAATAGCATCTCCATGGTATTGTATAACAACCGTTGAAATTCAGGATCTGTGAAGGAATCTTATCCGTATCCAGAAGTCCCCTGCGCACATGCTGATCCATCTGCCAGCCACCATATGCTACTGCGTCCGGGAATATCCTGTTGGCTAGTACATCCTTTTCATTCAACAGATAATCCCCTTCAATTCTTCTGCTTTCGCGATATCCCGGCACAAATCCGACCCAATCCAGATCCAGATTTTCCACACCGTGGTTTCCCACATTTTTCAGATGATCCCATACGCCGTACACACATTTCAGCAATTCATCACGGATTTTCTCACCGTCACGGATAATATCTTCATCCTCACCACCCAGTTCAATCCACCAATATCCGGAGTCCACATTGGAAAAGTGTGGCAGTCTCCCGCTTCCTTCTTCGAATTTGGTCAGCTTACCGCCTTCCATATGGGAGGCAATACTGTTCGCATGTTCCCGGTATTTCAAATCTTCCTCCGTGTAATGGTTTGCCCATTCCGGACACACAAATTTTACCGGCTCTCCACGGTCCACAGCGGAAAACAACAAAGTGTTTCCCATCGTATCGCTGTTCGGTTCTTCCGGAGCATCGGGTTCCTTAAATTCGTCTCTTCCTTCACTGCCCATACGCCCCGTCGCACCGCACATGGTAGCTAAGGTACCGTGCCCTGTGGCATCGACAAAGATGTCTCCGTAGATGGTATACTCGGTTTCCGTACTGTTCTGATGACAGACTACGGCCTTTATTTTTTTTCCTTCCAGGATCACGTCATCCATATTCGTATTCAGAAAGGATTCCAGATTTTCCTGAAAATGCACTTTTTCCCAGATGACGGAATCAAATACCGGAAACGATGCATAGGGATTTCTGCGTTTGTTTGCCAGCAGAATCTCCAGCAGGATTCCTGTCTCTCCAAGATTTTTTTTGGCACCGTGGGAGTTGGCTCCCACAATGTGCATACGGATCTCCGAGCTGGCGTTGCCACCAAACATAGAGCGATTCTGTATGATGGCTGTTCTGGCTCCTTTTCTGGCGGAAGCGATTGCCGCACAGACACCGGCCAGGCCGCCTCCCACTACTACAACTTCATATTTTCTGGTTTCACTGTGAATTGACATATTGTTCTCTTTATTTTCTCCCTTATAGCAATATAGCAGGCACAGAGTCTTCTCCTGTCCTGCCACACTGCATCTGCCATTTTCAATTTATTATCCCTTAACCGCACCTACGGACAAGCCTTTCAGGAAGAACTTCTGTCCGAACAGGAATACGATAAATACCGGTACAACCGCCATACAGCAGGCCGCCATGGTCAGGTTATACTGTGTTACCTCTGTACCGACAAACTGGTTCAAAGCCAGAGGAATCGTCCATTTCTTCCAGTTGGAGATAAATACCAGAGGATCCAGGTAGCTGTTCCATGCATCCAGGAACTGTACTGTCGCCGTCGCCGCTATCGTCGGCTTGACAAGTGGCAGCATAACCTGTGCAAAGGCTCTGTATTCACCGGCTCCATCAATTCTGGCAGCTTCCCGCAGTTCATCCGGAGTACTTAAGAAGGACTGCCTGAGCATAAAGGTGGAAGATACCGCTATGATCTTCGGTACGATCAATGACAAATGGGTATTCATCCATCCCAACTGCATAAACATTATGAATCTGGGAATCAGTGTCAGCTGTGAAGGCACCATCATCTGCGCCAGATATATAATGAACAATACATTGGAGCCCTTGAATTTCAACTTTGCAAATGCATATCCGGCAAGTGTTGCGGAAGTAATTGCCACTACCGTACTGATTACGGCTACCTTGATAGAGTTAAAATAAGCCAGACCGAAATGATAATTTGTGGAGCTGGTCGTTCCTATGCTTAATACTCTCTTATAGTTATCCGGGTAAAAATACTTCGGGATCCACTCAATAGGGATCTTCATAACATCCGCTTCTGTCTTGAAAGATGCTGAGATCATCCAGACAAAAGGAACAATCATAACCAATGTAACCAGAATAATTACAATAGTAATCAATATTCTGGCTACCTTTTTGGAAACAGGTACATTCTTCCTCATCTTAATCCCTAGCCTTTCTCTTCTTTATTGTTATGTACCCACTGGATAATGGTCACAATAAGCAGCATCACAAACAGAATTACGGCAATTGCCGAAGCATAACCCATCTTATAATACTTAAATGCTGATGTATAAATATAATAAACCAGTGTGTAGGTAGAGCTTCCGGGACCACCGCCTGTCATAACGTTCGTATATCCAAATACTTTAAAGCTGGATATAATACCTGTAATTGTCAGGAAAAAGGTCGTAGGCTTCAACAGCGGAACCGTTAATTTGAAAAATTTCTGAATAGAATTCGCTCCGTCAATCTCAGCAGCCTCATACAAATCTCTCGGAAGTCCGGTGATTGCGGCGCTGTACATAAATACGCGGTATCCCAGGCTTGCCCAGATTACGACCAGCATGATCGCGGGAAGTGCCCATTCATAGCTTGCCAGGAATCGGGGAGGATCCTGCCATCCGAGAGCCCTCATCAATTGTGTAAAGGGTCCGTATTTAGAATACAACGCCATCCATACAACGGAAATTGCCACAATATTACAGATATGCGGCATATACATAGCGACACGTACCACACCCGCTATTTTCTTATGACAAAATTCATCAATCAGTACCGCCATTATAATTGCCAGGAAAAGTCCGATGGGCACGGTTACGACGGTGAAGATCAATGTATTTTTCAAAGATGCAAGGAACCATTCATCCTTCCACAGATTGATAAAGTTTGTCAGTCCGATGAAATTCCAGTTGCCGAGTCCTTGAGAGAAATTCCAGTCAGTCAGGCTTACATATAAAGAAATTATCAGCGGAATCAGACTGAAACATATTACACCTATCAGACTCGGTGCCAAAAAGGAATATGCAACCAGGTTCTGATGCAATATTTTTCGTCTTTCTCCTTTAGTCTTCTTTTTCTTGCTCTTCATTTGCTTTATCCCTCTTTTGTTCGTTTCAGAGCAGGGGACGGTTCGCCTGTGAAAACGACCGCCCCTTCCCACTGCTGTTTTTATTTTTTTACTTCTGACTGCTTAATTCGGTCTGGATCAGTTCGTTACCTCTCTTCTCCATGTTCTGAACGGTCTGATCTACAGACTGTTTTCCATAGCACATAGCATCAAACTCTTCGAACCAGGCAGAACTGATTTCAGAGGAAGCATTTCCTTTAATAGCGGCAACACCCTGCGTAGTATCGAGAGACAGATAGTTCTCCATGGAATCCATATCAATGGAGCCCTGTGCCTTCTCCTTCAGCACGCTCAATACTTCATCCTTATTAACACCATTCCACAGAGGGATTCTTCCGCCCTGTACCAGAGGGGACATACCACCCTTTAAATACCACATTGCAAACTCAAAGCTTGCTTCCGGATACTTTGTATTCGCTGAAATGCTCAGCAGGTCTCCTGCACCGGTAGTACCGATCTGCTTACGATAAAATTCGGTGTTGTATTTCTCATCATCGGGAACGGGTGCCGGTACCAGTGCAGTCATGAAATCATGAGGATAATTCTCCTGATCCATACACAGTCTCATCTGTGCTACACCAAGCATGATGGCACATTTGCCCTGAAGGAAAGTATTGGCAACGCTGATATCCTCGGAGAATTCATCTTCGATGGGAATCGCATAACCCTTATCCAGCGTCTCTTTTACAAGGTTAAGACCTGCACGATATACATCATTATCGAAGTTTACCTCTGTACCTTCTTCATTCTTGTAAATCTGATTTGCACCCAGTACACCGTCTAATGCATACAGAATACTCTTACCGCTCTGCTTACGTGCCCAGCATACTCCGTATACCTTATCCTGGCCCTCGCCATGTGTCAGCTTCTCGGCATCCGCAAGGAATTCGGAATAGGTCCATCCATCATAAGGAATATCCAGTCCTGCTTCCTTAAACATATCTTCATTGATCAGAATCCATCTTGAGTTCTCGTATTTGGTGGGGAATCCATATACGGCACCATCATCGTAGTGATACTCTGCCATATTTGCCACACCCAGCTCATCATCCAGATTGAATCCGATATCATTGAGCATACCGGACATATCCAGCAGCAGGTTGGAGTCTACACGCTTGTCCATTTTGGTACGTCCGCCATAGCCAATGAACAGATCGACATCACCACCGCCCATTAAGTAGGTCTCCAACTGAAGGTTACCGTTATCATCATTTACATATCTTACATATTCTACCTGAAGTCCTTTGTCTTTGTACTCCTCATTGAAGTTGGCACACAGATCATCATATCCGTACTCCGGCTGAACACCACCCCAGAAATGAAGCGTGATCGTCTTTCCGTCTTCCGTGCCATACCATTCCTTCTCGGATTCTGTGGTTTCTGCTGCTGCGGTTCCTGCGGCTGCTGTAGTATCTTTTGCTTCTGTAGATGCATTTGTGTCTGTATCTGCTTGTCCACATCCTGCCAGACAGGTACCTAACATTGCCATTGTCAATGCAAGCGCAATTTTCCTCTTCATAATTGTAATCCTCCTACATTTTAGTTTTCTATGGTTAGCCTGAGTTTTTCTCAGGAATACACCCTTACTTCATAAATATGTACGTCTTTTTCCCCATTGGTGGTATGAATCGTAATGGTTACTTTATCACATTCCGTAGGCTCAAAGGTTACAACGTTCTGTCTCTGGTCATTTTCTGTCACTTTCTGTTCTGCCATCTTCTGTTCTCCCCGCCAGAGTGTCACAGTGTAATCTTTTACCAATTCGGGAGGTACTCCTATCCTCTGCTGGAGCTGACGTTTCTTCGATAAAGTAATCTTGATCGGATAATTAAAGTTGGAATCAAACGTCAGTCTGACCTGGGATACTTTTTTCACCGAGGCAAGCTTTAAGGTTAACGTCTCTCCTTCCGGGCTTATGCCATCGGAGCTCCACATATTTCGAATTCCGTTTTCATCTCTGGACACTCCGTTGATCACTTTCTCCGGAGCGAACCCTTCTCTGGCAGAGGTTGCACTGATCTGCGCGGTTCTCGCCAGATCCTGCGGATCGGTGTTTCGATAACCCGGAATATAACAGTCATCCTTCAGCAGAAGCTGTTGCAATTCCTCCATGTGCTCCGGCATATCTTTCGGCCCGCAGTGATATTTGATGCAAAGTGCCGCTGCGGTTCCCGCTGCCTGTCCTCCTATGGCACAGGTTCCCATAACTCTTGTGGATCCCATTGCCATTTTGGTAGCACTGATATTTCGTCCCGCCATCATCATATTGGGAATATTTCTGGAGCAATATGACCGGTACGGAATCGTATAGGCTCCGTCAAAGCTGACAACTCTGGAAGGAAGTTCATCAAAATCATATAGACCTCCGGGAGTATGGATATCCATCGCCCAGCCGCCGTATGCTACAGCATCCTCGAATACCCTGTTGGATAAGACATCATTTTCATTTAATATATAATCTCCTACCAGACGCCTGCTCTCTCTGACACCGGGCAGCATACCGACCCATTCCAGATCATAGTTCTCGGCTCCATGGTCACCACCGTTTTTCAGATGATCCCATACCCCATAGATACAAGACACCAGCTCATCCCGGATTTCTTCATACTCATCTATGATATCTTCTGTCTTGCCGGGAAGCTCGATCCACCAGTATCCATAGTCCACAGAGGAGGTACTGTAGGAGGTCATACGTAAGTATGCCTTATCCACATCTCCCTTTGTCTTAGCTTCGTGCACGGCAGAGTGTGTTCTGTATTTGAGTTCCTCTTCCGTAAAATGTCTGGCGATCTTCGGTCGTTTAAAATTCACCGAATGTCCTCTGTCCACCGCCTTGAATAACAGCGTATTTCCCATACGGTCATTGTTGGCCTGTTCCGGCGCATCCGGTTCATTGAATTCTGCCCTTCCCTCGCTGCCGGTACGATATTCCGCTCCTGCATAATATCCCAGGGTCGCATTGCCGGTACAGTCAATAAATATGTTCCCTCTGATCTGCCAATGTGTCTCTGTCGTGAGCTGGTATGCGTCGATTTCACGGATCTCATTGCCTTCCATCCGGCAATCCTTCATCGCGGTACTCAGATACACTGTCAGATGTGGCTGACTCTTCACTGCGGTAAATAATACCATATCCCAGATCGAATAATTAAAATAATCATTTCTGCTCTTGTTGTCAAGCATGATTTCATGGAGAATTCCGCTCTCTTCAAGCTCCGGTTTCGCAAGATTCTCGGATGCTCCGCAGATATGCATTCGGATTTCACTGGATGCATTTCCTCCCAGTACATGTCTGTCATGCACCAACGCTGTCCTGGCTCCGTGTCTTGCAGATGCAAGTGCCGCACAGATGCCAGCCATTCCACCACCGATTACTACAACATCATATTCAGCTTTTTTAACTTTTCTGTTCTCTGACATTTCGTTCACCTTTTATGTTGTAACTTATGTCTATATAATATGCTTATGCATGCAATATGTCAATACATATTTTAAAATTTATGCTATAAATGTCTGTAATATTTAGTGACATAATAGGAAAATTGCCTTTTTTCTGCATTAAAACCATACAAATATACTTCAAATTATACTTCTTCCAGATAATGAATACCCTCTATCTGACTCACTTCCGACAAAACCTCTGCATGATTTCTTCTTTTCTTCAGATCCAGCATCATTGTAAGGACAATATCGGATCCCTTTAAGGTCTTATCTCTCTTTTTCTCCACAGAACTCAGCTCATATCCACACTCATTGATATAGTCATAGACTCCCCTTGTCATTGACTTATCAATTTCCATATACAGACCAATGTAACGATTGTACTGCTCCTGCACACGACTGACTCTGGCAATTCCGAACATTGTGACAATGATCAGTGCAAACATCATCAGACTGACCTCCAGCATTCCGGATCCCAACATAATTCCAAGGGTTGCCGTTGTCCACAATCCGGCAGCCGTTGTCAATCCTCTGACCTGATTTTTCCCGGTAATAATGATGGTTCCCACCCCCAGGAAACCGATACCGCTGACCACGCCGGCGGGAATACGTCCCATATCTGTCCTTCCGACGCCCAGGGCTGTCCCAAGGTAGATATTGACGACAGCGGAAGCCGCCGCTCCGATACATACCAATGCGAAGGTCCGCATTCCTGCCGGATGATGCTTCGTCGCTCTCTCCAGTCCGATCACACAACCCAATACAGCCGCCAGCAGCAGCCGCAAAGCTATGGCGCTTAATTGTAATCCAAGATTCCATACCCGCTATCTTGGATAA
>ULQX01025193.1_pt1 | contig 32244 bp, 25 predicted proteins | sample 1954941 | NCBI WGS metagenome assembly ULQX01 (sample SAMEA4835667, study PRJEB28245) | human gut metagenome | biome: gut microbiome; material: fecal sample | place: Denmark | collected 2008
GCCCGGCCCGGTTGTGTAAGGCAAGCAGGTGCTTGCGGGAAGGCTGCGGGCCGGGCATGCCCGGCCCCTACAAGGCGGCTGATTCTTACGCCAGCCCCGGCACAAAGAATCGTGTGCAGGCAATGGCTACCAGCGCCACGGCAATGACCGCCAGGCATTTAAAGTCCTCGCCGGTGAATTTCAGCTGCTTGAGCCGGGTGCGGCCCTCGCCGCCGTGATAGCAGCGGCATTCCATCGCCATGGCCAACTCGTCGGCGCGGCGGAACGCCGAGATGAACAGCGGAATCAGGATCGGCACCAGCGCCTTGATGCGCTGGGTAAATGTGCCGCTGTCCAGCATCGCGCCGCGGGCCTTCTGGGCGTTCATGATCTTTTCCGTCTCCTCGATCAGGGTCGGGATGAACCGCAGCGCAATCGTCATCATCATGGCCAGCTCATGCACGGGAAAGTGCAGCTTCGCCAGCGGGCGCAGCAGGCTCTCGATGGCGTCGGTCAGCACGATGGGACTGGTCGTGTAGGTCAGCAGGCTCGTGCCTGCAATCAGTGCGCAGACGCGCACCGCCAGCAGGATGGCATATTTGACACCTTCGACGTAAATGTTCAAAACCCAGAAGTGTACAAGCGGCTCCCCCTGCCCCGTGACGAAGAAAAGGTTCAGTACCGCCGTAAAAATCACGATGGGCACGATGGGCTTTAGGCTTTTCAAAATCATCTTGCCGGGAATCTGTGCTACCTTGTACAGCGCGGCCAGCAGCAGGATGGACAGTGCCAGCCCCAGCGGGTTCGGGGCCACAAACAGCACGACGATATAGGCAATCGTCGCGACCAGCTTGAGCCGCGGGTCGCAGCGGTGCAGGATGGAATGCCCGGGAAAATGCTGACCTATCGTAATATCTTTAAGCATTTGCCCCACCTCCCTGTTTGGCGGCCAGCGCCTTTTGAATCGTTTTGACCGCATAGGGGATCGTGTAGACGTCCGCGGGGATGTCCAGCCCCATCTGGCGCAGCTTTAAAAAGATCTGCGTGACCTGCGGTACCGAAAGCCCCAGCTCCAGCAGCTCCTGCGCGCGGGCAAAGACGTTTTCCACCGTGTCATACATGGCAATTTTGGCGCGGTGCATGACCAGCACGCGGTTGGCGTACTTGGCAATATCCTCCATCGAGTGGCTGACCAGCAGTACTGTGATGCCGGTTTTCTCATGGTAGTCCCTGATCTGGCTCAGGATCGTGTCGCGGCCCTCGGGGTCCAGACCGGCAGCGGGCTCGTCCAGCACCAGCACGCGGGGGTGCATGGCCATGACGCCCGCAATCGCAACGCGGCGCTTCTGTCCGCCCGAAAGCTCAAACGGGCTTTTTTCCAACAGCTCATCGGACAGGCCGACGAACGCGGCGGCCTCCCTGACGCGGCGCTGGACCTCGGCCTCGTTCAGGCCCATGTTGCGCGGGCCGTAGGCGATGTCGCGGGCGCAGGTCTCCTCAAACAGCTGGTACTCGGGGTACTGCATGACAAGGCCGACGAGAAAGCGGAAGCTGCGCAGGTCTGCGCCCTGCTCCCACAGGTCCCTGCCGTCCACAAGGACGCGGCCCGACGTTGGGCGGTTCAGGCCGTTGAAATGGCTGATAAGCGTGGATTTTCCGCTGCCCGTCGAGCCGATGATACCGACAAAGTCGCCCTCCTCGACGGTGAAGGACACGTCATCCAGCGCCTTCGTCGCGTCGGGCATACCCTGGTTATAGATGTAGCTCAGGTTTTCAACACGAATGATTTCGGACATAGTTGTTCCTTTCCCGCCGGATACAGCCCGGTTGCGGTGCCGTTCCGGCATACGTGGGAGTTTTTCATCAGAGTGGCTTCCCCCTTGGGGGAAGCTGTCGGCGGCTCCGCCCGCCGACTGATGAGGGGCGGCTTCGCGGCGATTTCCCATAAACGGGATACCTCGGCAAGCTCGCCCCTCATCCGGCCTCGGGCGGGGCCTCGGCCACCTTCCCCCAAGGGGGAAGGCTTCCTTTATTTCAGCAGCTTGTATAATTCCTCCGCGCAGGCGTCGGGGGTAATGACATTTTCCGGCATCGGGATCCCGGCCTTGACCAGCTCGTCGCGCAGCTCGGCGGCCTGCGGGACATCGAGGTGATACCCGTGCAGCCGCTCGGTCTGGCTGAACACCTGCTCGGGTGTGCCCTCCATGACGATGCGGCCCCGGCTCATGACCAGCACGCGGTCTGCCTGGGCGGCCTCCTCCATGTAGTGGGTGATGGACACGATCGTGATGCCCGCCGCCCGCAGCTGGCGGATGGTTTTCATGACCTGCGCGCGGCCATGGGGGTCCAGCATGGCGGTGGACTCGTCCATAACAAGGCAGTCGGGCCGCATGGCGATAACGCCCGCAATCGCGACGCGCTGCTTCTGGCCGCCGGACAGCTTGTACGGCGCAGCCTCGCGCTTTTCATAGATGCCCGCCAGCTTCATAGCCTCGTCGATGCGGGTGCGGATCTCCTCGGGCGGCACGCCGAGGTTCTCCGGCGCAAAGGCCACGTCCTCCTCGACGATGGTCGCCACGATCTGGTTGTCGGGGTTCTGGAACACCATGCCGACCTTCTGGCGCACATCGTAGAGATGGTCCTCGTTGCGGGTGTCCATGCCCTCGACCAGCACGGTACCGGCCTCGGGCAGCAGAATGGCGTTGAAGTGCTTCGCCAGCGTGGACTTGCCGCAGCCGTTCGCGCCCAGCACGGCGACGAACTCGCCGCGGCGGATGTCCAGGCTCACGCCGTCCACAGCGTACTTGGGCTGCTCGGGGTCGTAGCGGAAGCGGACGTCCTGTACTTTGATCATCGGTTCCTGATTCGGCATGACTTATTTCTCCCAGATGGCCGTTGCGCCGCAGGGCACCACGCCGCCTGTGGCGGAGACCGGCAGACCGATCTCGTCGCAGTGGGTGTGGCCGCCCTTGACGGGGCAAAGCGTCGTTTTGACGATGTATTCCATGACCGCGGGGCTCAGACCCTCGGTGTAGGAGTTGATGGCGAAGAACAGCGGGTCGTCGCTCAGCACCTGCTCAGTCAGCGTGATGAGGTCGTAGACGTTGTCCTCGAGCTTCCAGATCTCGCCGCCCGGGCCGCGGCCATAGCTCGGCGGGTCCATGATGACAGCGTCATAGCGGCTGCCGCGGCGGATCTCACGCTGCACAAACTTGGCGCAGTCGTCCACGATCCAGCGGCAGGGGCGGTCTGCCAGCTCGCTGGCGGCAGCGTTCTCCCGCGCCCAGGCGACCATGCCCTTGCTGGCGTCCACATGGGTGACGGACGCGCCCGCGGCCAGGCACGCCAGCGTTGCGCCGCCCGTGTAGCCGAACAGGTTCAGCACGCGGATGGGACGGCCAGCCTGCCGTATCTTTTCCTGATACCATGCCCAGTTCACGGCCTGCTCCGGGAAAACGCCGGTGTGCTTGAAGCCCGTGGGGCTGACGATCAGGGTCAAATCGTTCCAGTGGATCTGCCATTTCTGCGGCAGCTTTTTGTGATAATTCCACTGCCCGCCGCCCTTGGCAGAGCGGTAATAGACAGCGTCGGCCTTGGCCCACAGCGGGCTGGTCTCGTCGTTTTTCCAGATGACCTGCGGGTCGGGACGAATCAGCAGGGTCTGGCCCCAGCGCTCCAACCGGTTGTGGTTGGTAGCGTCCAGCAGCTCATAATCCCGCCAGGAATCAGCAGGGCGCATAGGTGATTCTCCTTTGCTATATGTGTTGGTTCGATGAATTTTGTGGTTAAGGCCAAGCGGCAGAGCCCCTCAGGCCTCGTAAACTCGGCCAGTCCTTCGGACCCGGGCCCCTCTGTCGCTCCGCGACATCTCCCCCCACACTGTGGGGAGTACCCCACTTCGTGGGGCGCCTTTCTCGCGGACAGTGCCCGCGCAAAAGCCTCCCCTCACAGGGAAGGTGAGCGAGCGAAGCGAAGCCCGGAAGGGCTCTACCCGTTTCCTTATTTAAAACATACTCGTCTGGCCGGAATCCTCGTCGTCAAAGCGCTTCGGCACGGCCATGTGCAGGTGCTCATAGGCCAGGCGGGTCACGCAGCGGCCACGGGGCGTGCGGGTCAGCATACCCATCTGCATCAGGTACGGCTCGCAGATGTCCTCCAGGGTGACGCTCTCCTCGCCCAGGGCTGCGGCCAGCGTCTCCAGACCGACGGGGCCGCCGCCGTACATCTCAATGATGGCGCGCAGGACACTGCGGTCCAGCTCGTCCAGACCCAGCTCGTCAATGTCCATCCACTTGCGGGCGGCGATGGCGGTCTCCTCGTCAATTGTGCCGTCGCCCTGCACGGTGGCAAAGTCGCGCACGCGCTTGAGCATACGGTTGGCGATACGCGGCGTGCCGCGGGCACAGCGGGCCAGCTCCAGCGCCCCCTCCTCGGTGATGGGCACGCCCAGAATGCCCGCACTGCGCAGGATGATGCGGCCCAGCTCCCGGGGGCTGTAGGGCTCTAATTTGAGCAGGATGCCGAAGCGGTCACGCAGCGGCCCGGTCAGCTGGCCCGCGCGGGTCGTGGCGCCCACCAGCGTGAACCGCGGCAGATTGATGCGGATGCTCTGGGCACTCGGCCCCTTGCCGATCATGATGTCCAGCGCGAAATCCTCGAGAGCCGGGTACAGGACTTCTTCGACCTGACGCGACAGGCGGTGGATCTCGTCGATAAAGAGGATGTCGCCCTCCTGCAGGTTCGTCAGAAGCGCGGCCAGGTCGCCGGGCTTCTCGATGGCGGGGCCGGACGTGATGCGAATTTGTACGCCCATCTCCTGCGCCACGATGCCGGCCAGCGTGGTTTTGCCCAGGCCCGGCGGGCCGTAGAGCAGGATGTGGTCCATCGGCTCGCCGCGCTGCTGCGCCGCCCGCAGATAGACCTTTAAGTTGCCCTTGGCCTTCTCCTGACCGACGTAATCGTCCAGAGTTTTCGGGCGCAGGCTGACTTCCTCCGTGTCGGCGGGGGTCATATCGGGGCTGACGAGACGGCTGGGGTCCACGGTGTATTCCTGGTTCAATTCGGCACTCCCCTTCTGTTACACGCGCGACAGACTGCGCAGCGCGATGGTGATGATCTCCTGCACGGAGAGGGTCTCGTCGACGCGGGCCACGGCGGCGGCAGCGTCCGACGGCGCATAGCCCAGGCTGACGAGCGCGGCGACGGCCTGCGCGGGCGCAGAGCTGGGGGCCGGGGCGGCAACATTGCCGGAGAAGCCCGTGCCCGCGGCCAGCCCCTTGCCGACCTTGTCCTTCAATTCCAGCGTGATGCGCTGGGCCAGCTTCGGCCCGACGCCCGCGGCCTTGGTGAACGCTTTGTGGTCGCCGCTGGACGCGGCCAGCGCGATCTTTTCCGGCGTCATGATGGACAGGATAGACAGCGCAGCCTTGGGGCCGACGCCGGTGACGCCGGTCAGCATCTTAAAGCAGTCGCGCTGCTCCTCGGCAGCAAAGCCGTAGAGCGAGACGTCGTTCTCGGTGACGTTCATAATCGTATAAACGGTCCCCTCCTGCCCGGCGGGGGGCAGGGCCTCGCCGGTGGTGGCGGGGATCTGGACAAAATAGCCGACCCCGCCGCAGCTGATGACGACGGAATCCAGCGTTTTCTTGATGATTTTTCCGGTAAGGCAGTAGATCATGGTGTGTCCTTCTTTTGTATGGTGGAAAGCCTTCCCCCTTGGGGGAAGGCAAGGGATTATCTCACCGGTGTCCCCATCAACCGGCTGCGGCTGCAATGGCAGTGGGCAATCGCCATGCCGAGGGCGTCGGCGGTATCGTCGGGCTTGGGGACGGACTCGAGGTGCAGCATTATGCGGGTCATCTCCTGAATCTGCTTCTTCACGGCCTTGCCGTAGCCGGTGATGGCCTGCTTGACCTGCATGGGTGTGTATTCGTAGATCGGCACGCCGCACTGCGCCGCGGCCAGCAGAATGACGCCGCGGGCCTCGGCCACGCCGATGACGGTGGTCTGGTTGTGCTGGTAGTACAGCTTTTCGATGGAGAGGGCCTCGGGCTGGTAGCGCTTGCAGATGTCGAATACGCTCTCATAAATTTCAACGAGGCGCTGTTCAAAGGGCGTGTCCTTCTCGGTGATGACCGCCCCGTAGCCGATGGGTGCAAAGCGGTTGCTGGTGTACTCCACAACGCCCCAGCCCACAATGGCATACCCCGGGTCGATGCCCAAAACGCGCATAGTCCTATACCTCCCCACTTTAACCGATATAGTATACCATAAAATTGCAGTTACGTCCATAGGTTGTAAATAAAAAAGCCTCCCTTTCGTGTGAAAGAGAGACTTTTGGGAACGAGCGGCTTCCCCCGAGGGGAAAGGTTTTGATAGATCAGTACCCAATCTGCCGTTTTGCCGCCCTTAGCGCCTTGCGGCGGACAGCGCCAGGGACAAAATCAGTGCAGAAAGCTTTTTCATGTGGAAATTCCCTCTCTATGTTCAAATAAAACTACCGCGCAGGCTAAGTTGCGCGGTAGTTATTATACATAGGTACCGGGAAAAATGCAAGTGCCGGGGCGAAATGACGGCTGTACGTGTATCACTGTGCGTAGGGCGGGGTGCCCTCACCCCGCCGCAGGCTTCCGCAATAGACCGTAAGCGGAGTGGCAGCAACGGCGGCATGAGGGCATGCCGCCCTACGGGGCTGCCCGTGAAAGGCCTGCAATGGCAGGCTTGCCCCTCATCTGGCCCTGCGGGGCCACCTTCCCCCAAAGGGGGAAGGCTTTAGGCTCTTACCCCTCCAGCTGCTCCTTATGATATTGCAGCGTGTACAGCTGGTAATATCTGCCGTGCTTCGCCAGAAGCTCCTGATGGTTCCCCTGCTCGAGGATCTTGCCGTGGGACAGCACAATAATGTTGTCCGCGTGCTGGATGGTGGACAGCCGGTGCGCGACGATCAGCATCGTGCCGACGGACCGCATCTTTTCCAGCGAATCCTGAATCAAAAGCTCGGTCTCGGTGTCAATATTCGCCGTGGCTTCGTCCAGAATCATAACGCTTGGCTTGTGGATGATCGTCCGCGCAAAGCTCAACAGCTGGCGCTGCCCGGCGGAGAAGTTGTTCCCGCGCTCGCGGACCTCCTCGTCCAGACCGTGGTCCAGCTTGTCAATGAACTTGTCGGCGTTGACATAGCGGCAGACCTGTAGGATCTCCTCGTCGGAGATGCCCTCCTCCCGCAGGACGATGTTGCTGCGGATCGTGCCCGAGAAAAGGAACACGTCCTGCAGCATCTGCCCGAAGTGACGGCGCAGCGACGAAATCTTGATTTTGCGGATGTCGATGCCGTCAATCAGGATCTCGCCCTTCTGAAACTCGTAGTTGCGGCAGATCAGCGAGAGAATCGTGCTCTTGCCCGAGCCCGTCGAGCCGACAAACGCCACGGTCTGGTGCGGGTCAATGTGGAAGGACACGCCCTGCAGCACCCACTCGCCCGGGAGATAGCTGAACCAGACGTCGCGGAACTCGATTTCGCCCTTTACCTCGTCCAGCTCGATGGCGTCGGGGGCGTCCACCATTTTGGGCGCAATGTCCATGATGGAGAACACCTTCTCCGACGAGGCCAGCGCCGACTGCAGCCAATTGAACTGCTCAGCCAGATTCTGGATGGGCGTGAAGAATTTGGAAATGTACATGTAGAACGTGACGATGGTGCCGCCCGTGATGCTCTGGCCCAGAAACGTCACGCCGTTCAGATGCCCCATGCCGCCGAGATAAAAAAGACACAGGATCGAGCAGATATACAGCATGTAGACCAGAGGACGAAACACGCCGAACACAAAGATCTGCTCCCGGTTCGCGCGGGCGAGGCGCTGACTTTTCTCGCGGAACTCCGCCATCTTCTCGTCCTCGCGGCCAAAGATCTGCGTGACCTTGATGCCGGACAGATTCTCCGACAGGTAGGTGTTGATGTCGGTGGTCGCATCCTTGACCTTGCGGTAGGCCCGGCGGGAGAACTTGCGGAAGATGACCGTAAAAATCACGATGAACGGCACAAAGCAGAGCACCATCAGTGTCAGCTCATAGTTGAGCGCCAGCATGGCGACCAGGATGCCGAGGATGACGAAGATGTTCTTGGTCAGCGTGACCAGCAGGTTCGTGAACATCATCGAGATAGCGTTCGTATCGTTCGTCACGCGGGTGACGAGCTTGCCGACGGGAATCTCGTTCAGCTGCTCGTGGGACAGCGACTCAATGTGGGTGAATAGGTCCTCGCGCAGGTCGGAGATGATGCGCTGGCCGACGCGCTGCAGAATGACGGCCTGGAAGTAGGTGCTGGCCATCGAGAAAACGAGCACGCCCGCATAGACGGCGACGCCCGCGAACAGCCGCGGCAGCTCGAACTCGCCTGAGACCAGCTCCTCCAGCGCGCCGACAATCAGCGGCGAGATGATGTCATAGGCAATCGAGAACAGCATTAAAAACAGCACAACGACGAATTTCGCCCAGTACGGCTTGGCGTACCCGGCCAGGCGGCGCAGAATCTCGCCGTCGTTCATCGTGCGCTCATAGCCCATCGTCTCCTTTTTGTCCTTGACGAGGGCGCAGGCCAGCACCAGCAGCGCCGTGACGACACCGATGACTGCGCCTACCAGCAACAGCGGATTTACGTTAGCCATGGCTGCCGCCTCCTTCCTCGTCCTCGAGCTTCTGCAGATCGACCATGCGGCGGTATTCGGCGCAGCTGCGATACAATTCATCGTGCGGGCCGACGGCCTCTACCCTGCCGTCCTCGATAAAGACGATCTTGTCCAGCTGCTCCACCGTCGAAATGCGGTGGGCGATCAGCAGCGTCGTCTTGCCCGCGCGGCTGGTCTTGAGGTTGTCAAGGATGATTTTCTCGGTGCGGGTATCGACAGCCGAGACAGAGTCGTCCAGAATCAGGATCGGCGCGTTTTTCAGCAGGGCACGCGCAATCGAGATGCGCTGCTTCTGTCCGCCGGAGACGGTCACGCCGCGCTCACCGAGTACGGTCTCGTAGCCGTCCTTGAAGTCCACGATGTTGTCCCGCACATCGGCCAGCGCGGCGGCGCGGTCAATGTCGGCCTGGCTGGCGTCGTCCACGCCGAAGCCGATGTTGTGGGCAATCGTGTCCGAGAACAGGAAGTTGTCCTGCGGCACGTAGGCGCAGGCGTCGCGCACCGAATGGATGGACACGGCGTTCACGTCCTGCCCGTCCACAAACAGCGTGCCGTCGGGCACATTGTAGGTGCGCAGCAAAAGGTCCACCAGCGCGGTCTTGCCTGCGCCGGTCTTGCCGACGATACCGACGCTCTCGCCGGGCTTGATGGTGAACGATACGTCCTTCAGCACGTCGTACTCGCCGTCTGGGTAGCGGAACGTCAGATGGCGGAACTCAATGCCGCCGTGCGGGTCGCGCAGGTCGGCGACGCCGTCGCGGTCCGCCACGTCGATGGGCGCATCCAGAAGCTCGGTAATGCGGTTCAGCGATGCCTTGCCGCGGGAGGTCTTTTCGATCAGCATCGAGATGGCCATGATGGGCCAGACGATGGCCTCAAAGTAGCCGATGTACTCCACAAGCTGACCTGCGTTGAACTGCCCGCGCCAGACGAGCCAGCCGCCGTAGCCCAAAATCACGCAGATGACCGACTCAACGAACAGCGTGACCAGCACCTCGAGCAGTGTTGCAATCTTGGTGTAGGCGACGTTGACCTCCTCGTTCTCCTTGTTGAGCCGGCGGAAGGCAATCAGTTCCTTGAGCTCCTTCACAAACGCCTTGATGACCGCAATGCCGGAAAAGTTCTCCTGCGCAAAGTCGGACAGGTCGGAGAACGCCTGTTGGCGCTCCTCCCACCGTCTGGTCATGACTTGGCTCATGACGGTGCCGAGTACGAACATGACCGCCGCCGGGATCAGCGCCAGAAGCGTTAATTTACAGTCCATCCGCCACATCTTGACCAGCGCCATAATGCCCAGCACGGCGGCGTCAAAGAACATCAAAATGCCGTCGCCGAAGCACTCCTGAATGGTGTCGAGGTCGTTGGTGTAAAGGCTCATCAGGTTGCCGACCTTGTTGACCTGATAGTACTGCTGGGACAGGCGGCGGCTGTGGTCAAACATCCGCTCCCGCAAATCGGCGGCCACGTTGACCGCTGACCCGAAGAAACAGACACGCCACAGGAACCGCCCGATGACCATGAGCACGACAATCCAGATCATTGGCAGGCAGATGTGCTGAAACAGCACCTCCCTGGTAAAGGGCAGCGTCTGGCCGTCCACGACCACCTGCCCCAGATTTACGCCGTTGATGACCAGCCGGTACAGCTCCGGGATGAGCAGCTGAATGTAGTCCACCGTCAGCAGCGACAGAATGCCCAGCAGCAGCACCGGCGCGTGCTTGAGATAGTATCGGTTGATCGCTTTGCCGAAAATCACGGCGATCCTCCCTCCTTTTCCTATTTCTGCTTTGAACAAAGTACGACAAAATGCCGTAAAATATAAGTATATCGTACCAGCGCAGGTTCGTCAATGGGGACACAAAAAGTGCATTATAGGCAGTGCATTATAGGGGCGGGCGCAGCACGCCCGGCCCTGCGGCAGTCGTTCAGCTCCCGGGTCGATGACGAGCATCGCCCCCTGCATGCAGAAACGGATGCTTGCATCCGCGGAAACAAAAGAAAAGCCCCTTGCCGAACGTATCGGCAAGGGGCTTTCTCTGGTGCGCGGTACAGGACTCGAACCTGTGACCTCCTGCACGTCAAGCAGATGCTCTACCAGCTGAGCTAACCGCGCATATACGTCGCTGCATTTCAGCGACGTATGTTATTATAGCATACTGCTTTGCGGAATGCAAGCCCTTTTTGCAAAAAAAATCAGTCCAGAATCCGCCCGTCGGTGGAGATCGTTACGACCTGCCACGGAATGAACTTGCCGGACGCCTGCAAGGCGCGCTTGGCGGCATTTTCCAGCCCGCCGCAGCAGGGCACCTCCATGCGCACAACGGTGACCTCTTGAATGTCGTTGCTGCGGATGATGGCGGTCAGCTTCTCACTATAATCGACGTCGTCCAGCTTGGGGCAGCCCACCAACGTGATGTGCCCGCGGATGAACCGCTCGTGGAACGCGGCGTAGGCGTAGGCCGTGCAGTCGGCAGCGATCAGCAGCCGCGCACCGTCAAAGTAGGGTGCGTTCACAGGCACCAGCTTGATCTGCACGGGCCACTGGCGCAGCTGGCTGGGGGCCGTCGTCGGGGCGCTCTCCCCTGCCTCGGCGGGGTGCAGGGCCTTGGCCATGCTGCCCGGGCAGACGTGCATCGCTTTGGGCGCACTGCCGGGGCAGCCGGGCGTGTGGGCGGCCTTGTGCTGCCTGGCGGCCTGCACGGCGGCCTCGTTGTAGGGCGCGGCCTCGCGCTGCTCAAACGTAATGGCCCCCGTGGGGCAGTGCGGCAGGCAGTCGCCCATGCCGTCGCAGTAGTCGTCGCGCATCAGCGTGGCCTTGCCGCCGATCATGGCGATCGCGCCCTCGTGGCAGGCGGCGGCGCAGGCCCCGCAGCCGTTGCATTTCTCCTGGTCGATGTGAATGATTTGTCGTTTCATGGTCAGCCTCCTTGACTTTGTGCTGTCATTTTACTACAATGGCAGCAAGAGTTCTGTTGTAGCAACAACATGTGAGGTGCATAATTATGGAATTGCCGGATGTACCACTGTTCCGCGGACTGACCGCCGACGAGGCCGAGGCAGCCGTAACCGCGCTGCGGATGCGCCGCAGGGCATTTGCCAAGGGGGAGATCCTGCTGGAGGCCGGGCAGAGAGCCCCGGCGCTGGGCGTGGTGCTGGCCGGGCGGGTGCACATGGAGCACCTGGACGTCTGGGGCAGCAAGACGCTGCTGGGCCAGGCCGGGCCGGGTGACCTGTTTGCCGAGACCTACGCCTGTCTGCCGGACGAGCCGCTGCGGGTCAGCGTTGTGGCCGCAGAAAACGGCGAGGCACTGTTTTTGGAGACCGGGCAGCTTTTGCAGTGCGGCTGCGAGCCGTGGCGCTGGAAGCTGACGCAAAATCTTTTGCGCATTGCAGCGCGTAAAAATCTGGGACTGGCGCAGCGCAGCCTGTACACCGCCCCCAAGACGATCCGCGGGCGGATCACGGCTTACTTCTCGGTGCTGGCGCGGCAAAACGGCAGCCTGCGGTTTACGCTCCCCTTTGACCGCCAGCAGCTGGCCGACCACCTTGGTGTGGACCGCAGCGCCTTGAGCAATGCGCTGAGCCAGATGCAGAAGGAAGGACTGCTGGTGATCGATAAGCGGGAGGTAGAGCTGAAACAGGTGGAGGAGATGTGAGGGAAGCTCAAACTGTCGAAAAAGTGCATTGTAGGGGCGAGCATTGCTCGCCCGTGCCTGTTTGCCTTGGAAGAAACTTTCCCGGAAAATGCGTTGCTGCGGTAAGTTGGCGGGCGACCAATGGTCGCCCCTACACACGCAATAAGATAAGAATGCAATTTTTTGACACGCAGGGCTTCCCCAAAGGGGAAGGCTTGAAGCCTGTATAAAAAGGCCGCTGACAATTATGCCAGCGGCTTTTTTATAAATTTATCGTACCACCGTCTCCACCTGCGGTGCGCCGCCTGCCAGCTGTTCCGCGGTGACAGGCTGTACCTCGCCGGGCTGGTCCAGCTTCTCGCGGGCTACGGCCAGCATCAGTTTGATGCGGTTTTCCTGGTTGACGCGGGTCGCGCTGGGGTCGTAGTCCACGGGGGTGATGTTCGCGTCCGGGTGCAGGGCGCGGATCTTATTGATCATGCCCTTGCCCACAATGTGGTTCGGCAGACAGCCGAACGGCTGGGCGCAGACAATGTTGCCGTAGCCGCCCTCGACCAGCTCGATCATCTCGGCGGTCAGCAGCCAGCCCTCGCCCATCTTGGCACCCAGAGAGATGATGCCCTCGGGCTTTTTCATCAGCTCACGGAACGAGCCGGGCGCGTAGAAGCCGTACTTGCGCATGGCATCATAGCTGGCGCAGCCGATGCCGTCCAGCCAGCTCAAGAATGCGTCCGCGCCGCCCGCCACCAGCTTGTTGCCGCCGTACAGGTCGATGTCCAGCTTGTAGTTGGCCACGCAGTACTCCACAAAGCCCATCAGGCCGGGCAGGTTGACCTCGCAGTCCTGGCTTTCCAGAAATTTTTCCAGATCATTGTTGCCCAGCGGCGAGTATTTGACATAAATCTCGCCGACGACGCCGACCTTGACCTTCGGCACGCGGGTGATGGGAATGGTCGCGTAGTCCGCGGCAATGTCGTAGAACCGGCGCTTCATGTCATGGGCGGAGTAGTTCTTGTCGTCGCGGATCCAGCCCTGAATCGTGGCAATCCACTTCTCGGTCATGGCGTCGGCGTCGCCCCTGTGGTTCTCGTAGGCGTGGGTCTGGCTGCGCAGGGCGACCAGCATATCGCCGTAAAAAATCGACGCAATGACCTTGCGCAGCAGCGGCACGGTCAGTGGCAGACCGCTGCCCTTTTCCAGACCGGAGAAGTTCAGCGATGCTACGGGAATATTGCCGTAGCCCGCCTTGACGAGCGCCTTGCGCAGCAGCTTGATGTAGTTGGACGCACGGCAGCCGCCGCCGGTCTGGGTGATGAGCAGCGCAGTGTGGTCCAAATCGTATTTGCCGCTGTTCAGCGCGTCGAGAAACTGCCCGATGACGAGCAGCGCCGGGTAGCAGGTGTCGTTGTGGACGTATTTCAGGCCCAGCTGCGCGACCTCGCTGCCGCAGTTGCCGAGCACCTCGGTCTGGTAGCCCTCGCTGGCCAGTGCCGCCTGCATGAGCCGAAACTGAGTCACGGCCATGTTCGGAATGAGAATTTTATGGGTCTTTACCATGTCCTTGGTAAAGTTGGGAGTCATGTATTCCATGGAATTGCCTCTTACTTTTTGTCCTCTTTGCGTTCTTCCAGCGCCGCAAACAAACTGCGCAGTCTTATGTTCACCGCGCCCAGATTTGTGATCTCGTCGATCTTCAGCTGGGTGTACAGCTTGCTGCCCGCCTGCAGAATCTCGCGGGTCTCGTCGGTGGTGACGGCGTCCAAGCCGCAGCCGAAGGAGACGAGCTGCACAAGGTCCATGTCGGGATTCTCGGTGCAGTATTTCGCGGCGGCGTACAGGCGGCTGTGGTAGGTCCACTGGTTCAGGACGGAGGTCTGGAACTTCTGCTCGTGCCAGCTGACGGAGTCCTCGCTGATGACGGCAGCGCCCTGCCGGATGATGAGCTGGTCAATACCGTGGTTGACCTCAGGGTCAACGTGGTAGGGGCGGCCCGCCAGCACAATGATGCGGCGGCCTTCCCTGCGGGCCTGCGCAATGATCTCGGTGCCCTTGTCGCGCAGCTGCTGCATGTGGCGGGCGTACTCGTCGTAGGCCGCATCAATGGCTTCGTGCACGGCCTTCCGGTCCAGCCCCGGGAAATAATGGTCCAGCGTCTGCTGGAATTTCTTGTAGAAATCCTTGCGGCGCTCAAGGTTGAAGTAATCGTAGATGAACTTCGTCGCCTTCAGCTCGGGGCAGTTGCCCTCGAGCACCTCGGGATAGTAGGCCACGACGGGGCAGTTATAATGGTTGTCGCCCAGATGCTCGTCCAGATTGTAGCTCATGCAGGGGTAGAAGATCGCGTCCACGCCCTGCTCACACAGCCAGTGAATGTGGCCGTGGCTCAGCTTGGCCGGGAAGCAGGCCGTGTCGCTGGGGATCGTCGCCTGACCGCTCTGGTACAGCTTGCGGTTGGAGAAGGGGCTGACAACGACCTCAAAGCCGAGGCGGCTGAACAGCGTGTGCCAGAACGGCAAAAGCTCGTACATATTCAGGCAGAGCGGGATGCCGATCTTGCCGCGGCTGTTCGCGGGGGCTGCTGCCTTGCGGTAGCCGTCCAGCAGCTTGAGCTTGTAGGCGTAGAGGTCCAGGTCCTCGTTGTTGGCCTTGCCGGTCACGGGCTTGTCGCACCGGTTGCCGGAGATAAAGCGCTTGCCATCGGCAAAAACGTTGACGGTCAGCTGGCAGTGGTTGCCGCACCCCTGACACTGCACGGTGTTGACCTTCTGGCTGAAATGCTCCAGCTCCAGCTGGGTCAGCACGGTGCTGCGGGCGTGCGCGCCTGCCTTGGCCTTGCCGTACAGGGCCGCGCCGTAAGCGCCCATCAGGCCCGCAATGTCGGGACGGATGACGTTGACGCCCATCTCCTTCTCAAAGGCGCGGAGCACAGCCTCATTGTAGAAGGTGCCGCCCTGTACCACGATGTTGCGGCCCAGCTCCTCGGGGCTGGACGCGCGGATGACCTTGTACAGCGCGTTCTTGACGACGGAGATGGACAGACCGGCGCTGATATTTTCAATCGAGGCACCGTCCTTCTGCGCCTGCTTGACAGACGAGTTCATGAACACGGTGCAGCGGCTGCCAAGGTCAACGGGCTTGTCGGCAAACAGGCCCAGCGCGGCAAACTCCTTGACGTCGTAGCCCAGCGCCTGGGCGAACGTCTGCAAAAAGCTGCCGCAGCCGGAGGAGCAGGCTTCGTTCAGGAAGATGTTGCTGATCGCACCGTCCTCAATTTTGAAGCACTTCATGTCCTGACCGCCGATGTCGATGATGAAATCCACGTCGGGCAAAAAGTGCTTGGCGGCGGTAAAGTGCGCGACAGTCTCGACAAGACCGCGGTCACAGTGGAACGCATTTTTGACGAGCTCCTCGCCGTAGCCGGTAGTGGTCACGCTGGCGATCTGCAGGCCCGGGTGATCCCTGTAGAGACCGAGCAGCGTCTCCCTGACGAGCGGGATTGGGTTGCCGAGGTTCGGACGGTAGCGCTCGAACAGAATGTTCGCGTCGTTGTCGATGACGACGAGCTTGATGGTGGTGGAGCCGGAGTCGATGCCGATATGTACCGGCCCGCAGTCTGCGCCAAAGGGCAGGCAGGGCACGGTGGCCTTTAAGTGGCGGGCGTGGAAGTCCTCGTACTCCTGTTTGTTTGCGAACAGCGGCGGCAGGCTGACGTAGGTCGCTGTGGCGCTGTAGTCGTCGAGACGCTTGGCAACCTCGCGCAGGTCGGATTCCTCGTCGGCATAGAACGCCGCGCCCATCGCAACGAAGAGCAGGCTGTTCTCCGGCAGGGTGCCGGTGACACCCAGAGTCTTGTCAAAGCTCCGGCGCAGCGTCTCGGAGAAGGTCAGCGGGCCGCCGAGATACAGGATATTGCCCTTGATGGGACGGCCCTGTGCCAGACCTGCAATGGTCTGGTTGACAACGGCCTGATAGATCGACGCCGCGATGTCGCCAGCCTGTGCGCCCTGGTTGATGAGGGGCTGGATGTCGCTTTTAGCAAAAACGCCGCAGCGGCTGGCGATGGTGTAGGTGCGGGTCGCGGCCTGCGCGGCCTTGTCCATCTCGTCGGCGCCCATCTTCAGCAGGGTCGCCATCTGGTCAATGAACGCGCCCGTGCCGCCGGCGCAGCTGCCGTTCATGCGGACCTCGGTGCCGTTTGTCAGGAAAAGGATTTTGGCGTCCTCGCCGCCCAGCTCGATGATGCAGTCGGTGCCGGGGGCCAGCCGATTGGCGGCCACACGGGGGGCAAAGACCTCCTGCACGAAGGGGACCTTACAGCTGTCGGCCAGGCCCATACCGGCGGAGCCGGAGATGGCTAAGTAGGCGCGGCCATCGGGCAGATATTCGGCGGCAACCTTCTCAAGCAGCGCCCTGCCCTTCTCTAAAATATGGCTGAAATGGCGCTCGTAGGTCGAATAGACGATCTGCCCGGCGTCGTTCAGCACAACACATTTAATGGTGGTGGAACCAATGTCCAGACCAACTCTCATAGGATTTTGCCTCCTGCGGATGGAGTGAAATTGCGGGATATGTGCGCCGGGTCTGCCCCGCGGCGATACAATATCAGATTATATTATACAGGGTTCTGCACGATTCGGCAAGAGTACGGTGCAGGAAAACACGTTGTCAAATGCAGAAATCTGTCCTAAAAAAACACCGAAGCGGTGCAGGAAAGTCCTGCACCGCTTCGGCATCAAAAGAAAAGAGGAGTATGGATGAAAAACTTGGGGTTCTGTTCTCAGGCCCGGGTCCCTGCTCCCTTCCTGAGAACACTTATAGTATACCCGCCATTTGTGTTAAAGTCGTGAAGGAAAATTCAACAAATTAAGAAGGGTTTGTGAACAAACCAAGCCTTTCCCCTAGGGGGAGCCGCTCTAAACAAAAACCACCCGGCGCGAAACCGAGTGGCTATGTACAAACTTATTGCTCCTCCCGGCCCAATTTGTCGATCTGATCCTGCAAAAGCTGGGAGATCGGGCGGCGGGTGTTGCGCAGACGGTGGACCGGGGCAGCAGGGGCCGTGTGGTGCACGGGCTGTGCCTTGGCCTTGACGCGCAGACGCTCGGCGGGCTTTTCGGGAGACGGGGCGGCAGGCTTGGCGGCGGCAGCGGGGCGCGGCGGCACCGGTGCAGGAATATCCGTTTCCGGTGTGCCCTGCGCAAAGTTGCGCATATCGGTGCCCAGATCCTTCAGCTCGGCCTCGGTCTGGTCAAGCGCCTGATAGATGGCCTGTGTCAGGCCGTCTAAATCCAGCGTGGCGGCGCTCAGGCGCTCGTCCACGCTGGCCAGACGCTCCCGCACCAGCATGACGCCCGACGCAATGCTGCGGGCATTCTCTGCCATGCGGTTCTTCTGGGTCTCGGCCTGCTGTTTGAGCTCCCGCTCTGCGCTCTCGGCGTACAGGCGGGCATCGGCCAGGATCTTGCCGGCCTCGAGCTTGGCCTCCCGCACCAGATCGGATGTGGGGGCAGCCGGGGCGGCGGCAGTGTTCAGCGCGCGCGCGGCGGTCAGCTGCTTTTGCAGCTCGTCCACCTGCTGCTGCAGATCGTGGCATTTCAGCTGCCAGATGTTGGCGTTTTTCTGGGATTCCCGCTGGGTGGACTGGAAGGAGGCCGTCTTTTTCTTGATGGTCTCCAGCTGCTCGTCCGCCTCGCGGCGCTTGGCCTCGGCCGTGTCTGCACGCTGGGTCGCGGCAGCCAGCTCGGCCTTCAGGGCCTCCATGCGGCTGTCGGCGGTGCCTCGCTCGCTGCGCAGCTCGTCCAGCTTGGACTGCAACTGCTGCAACTGGCGGTTGTACTCCAGCTCGTGCTGCTGGGCCTCGTTGGCCAGTGCGTTCATGTAAGCCAGCACGTCATTTTTATCAAAGCCGAACAAGCTGGAACGAAAACCCTGTTCCTGAATGTTCATCGGTTCAGACGGCATGGCTTTTTACATCCTCTCGCAAAAAAAATCATTAAGAACGCTTGTTCAGGATGCTGAGCAGGTCGTCAAAGTAATCGCCGTCATCCTCTTCCTCGGCAGGGGCTGCGGGCTGTGCGGCCACAGGCGTGTCCATGCCGGTGCTGAAGGACTGGGTGAAGATCGGGTTGGGCATGACGGGGTTGACCTGCGGCTGGACAGGCTGCACGGGCTGGACCGGAGCAGCGGCAGGCTGTGCGGCGGGCTGGGTAGCGGCCTGTGCGGCACGCTTGGCGTCAACATGGGCCTGAATGGGCTCGTCGACCTCGGGCGTGCTCTCGAAGCCTGTGGCAACGACGGTAATGCTCATCTCGTCGCTCAGGCGCTCGTCGAACGCAGTACCCCAGATGATGTTGGCATCGGGATGCGCGCTCTGGGTGATCATGCTGGCAGCGGTCTCGACATCCTCCAGGCCGATGTCGGGGCTGGAGGTGATGTTGATGATGACGCCGCGTGCACCGGCAATGCTGGTCTCCAGCAGCGGGCTGGAGATGGCAGCCTTGGCGGCGTTCTCGGCCTTGCCAGCACCCTTGGCAACGCCGACGCCCATGTGGGCAAAGCCGGCGTCCTTCATGATGGAGCGGACGTCCGCAAAGTCCAGGTTGATGAAGGCAGGAATGTTGATCAGGCTGGAGATGCTCTCAACGCCCTGGCGCAGCACGTTGTCAGCGGCCTCGAAGGCGTTCATCAGGGTGATCTTCTCCTGGCTGATGAGCTTCAGGCGCTCGTTGGGAATGACGATCAGGGAGTCGACGTGCATCATCAGGGAGGCGATGCCCTGCTCGGCCTGCGCCATCTTGCGCTTGCCCTCAAAGGCGAAGGGCTTCGTGACGATGCCGACGGTCAGGATACCCAGGTCATGGGCCGTCTCGGCCACGACAGGGGCAGCGCCCGTGCCGGTGCCGCCGCCCATGCCGGCGGTGATAAAGACCATCTGCGCACCCTTCAGCGCGTTGGTGATCTCGTCCTTGCTCTCCTCGGCGGCGCGCTGGCCGATCTCCGGGTCAGCACCGGCACCGCGGCCCTTGGTCAGCTTGGCACCAAGCTGGACCTTCTGGGTGGCCTTGGAGTTGAGCAGAGCCTGCTGGTCGGTGTTCATCGCGACGAACTCGACCCCGGACAGACCGGACTCCACCATGCGGTTGACGGCGTTGCCGCCGCCGCCACCTACGCCGATAACCTTGATATTGGTTACATTTTGCATTTCTTCGTCGAGAACGAATGCCATGAGTGTATCCCCCTAAAAGTGATGTTGTGAAACCGGATTCCTGGGGTGCACCCACGCATGGGCACACTAATCCGTGATTTTTTACATATAACTGTTTATAAGAATAGCAAATTTTCCGCGCAATTTCAATACCTTAGCGAGAAATTCATAAAAAAATACGGCCTGCCCTGCCCTTTTGGACAACGCAGGCCGCAGCAGCGGATGGATTTTTGGTGGAAAGCGACAGACTTTGCATGAGAATGTGAAAAAATTGAGAAGTGGAGCTGCCATGATTGGCCGTGTACCGGGGCGGCTCCCCCGTAGGGGCCGGACATGCCCGGCCCGGTGGTGTAACGTGAGCGGCAGTCTGCGGGCAGTCTCAGGAAATCTCTGCCCCCAGCCCGCGCAGTGCGGCGGGTAAATTTTCATACCCGCGGGGGATGTGCCCAGGGTCGCGCAGGCGGGTCTCACCGTCCGCGGCCAGTGCCGCCGCTAGAAGCGCCGCTCCGCCGCGCAGATCGGGCGCAGTGACGTCCGTCCCGTGCAGGACGGCCCCGCCCGGGAGCGTCAGCTGCCGCCCCCTGACCGTGCAGGCCGCGCCCATGGCGGCAAAGCCCGCGGCACAGGCAAAGCGGTTGGCAAACAGGCTGTCGTAAATTTCGCTCTCCCCCGCTGCCGTCAGCAGCACGGCGGCGGCCAGTGGCGCAGTGTCGGTGGCAAAGGCGGGCCAGGCGTCGGCCCGCAGGTGCGCCCCGCCCCGCAGCGGCACGGCGGGGTCACGGGCCAGCCGCACGCAGTCTCCGGCCCGGCTGACCTGCACGCCGGTCCCGGCCAGAAAGCGCAGAAACGAGTCATAGCTGGCCGGGTCGCAGCCCGCAATTTCGATCTGTCCGCCCGCGCACGCCAGTGCGGCGGCGTAAGTCGCGGCGGCGATGCGGTCCGGCAGCGGGCGGTGAAAGGCTCCGCCCAGCGGTCTGCCGCCCTGCACGGTCAGCACCGGCGTGCCCGCGCCCTGAATATCCGCCCCGCAGGCAGACAGAAACGCGATCATGTCGCCGATCTCCGGCTCCTGCGCAGCGCCGCGCAGCACGGTCTGCCCCGCGGCGCAGCAGGCGGCCATCAGCAGGGTCATTGTGGCCCCGACGCTGGGCAGCCGCAGTGTAAAATCCACCCCATGCAGCGGCCCCGTGCGCCGCAGCGTGACGGCGATGCCCTCCAATTCGACCTCGGCCCCCATGGCGGCCAGCCCGGCCAGGTGGATATCCACGGGCCGCGGGCCGAGGCGGCAGCCCCCGGGCAGCGGCAGGCGCACATAGCCGACGCGGCAGAGCAGCGGCGCGAGATAAAACACCGAGCTGCGCATGGCCCCGGCCAGATGCTCCGGGATGTCGCCGCAGAGACGGTCCGCGGGACGGGTGCAGAGGTCCGCCCCGCAGCGCCGCACCCGGGCTCCGACAGCGTCCAGCAGCGCCAGGCTGGTGTCCACGTCGGCCAGACGCGGGACGTCCCGCAGGCGGCAGGGGCCGTCGCAGAGCAGCGTCGCCGCCAGCAGCGGCAGGGTGCTGTTTTTGGCGGCGGCAGGCCGGATACTGCCGTGCAGGGTGCGTCTGCCGTGGATGGTGATCGTCTGCATGAGCGGGGCCTCCTAAACCTATGATATTGCCGGAAAGCGGGAGAATGCGCGGCAGGGGCCGCATATAGGCGGCCCGCAGCCTTCCGGCAGACAGCCGGCTGCCTTACACGCGCGGGCCGGGCATCCCCGGCCCCTACCGGGCGGCATTGTCAGTCAACGGGCCGCCGCCGCATACGCTCCCCTCGTCCGGCCCTGCGGGGCCACCTTCCCCCAAGGGGGAAGGCAAGGGGTATCTCTACCCCGTTATATGCCGTGTTCCCTCCCGCTTATTACAGCAGCAGCGGCTGGATCTGCACGCCGCGCAGCGCAGCCTCTAATGTGTCGGGCAGGAGCGTGAAATCGCTTTTCAGGCTGCACGGCTTTTTGTAGCTGTCGTCCTGACCGAAGGGCACAAAATAGTAGCTGCGCCGCTGCAAAAGCTGGCCCAGCGCCGGGGCACTGCCCGAAAGCCCATCGTTCGTGGACGGCGCGATAATAATGGGCCGTCCGCCGCGCAAAAGGCTTTTTGCGGCCAGCGTCACGGGGGTCGAGCTGATGCCTGCGGCCAGCAGCGCCATCGTGGTGCCGGTGGCCGGGGCGATGATGAGCGCCTCGGCAAGCCGCTGCGGGCCGAGCGGCTCAACGGCCTGCAGGGTCGTCAGCGGTCTGTGGCCGGTCACTTCATATAAGGTCTGCCGCAGGGCCGACGCGGTGCCGAAGCGGGTATCCAGCCCGGCGGCGCTGGCACTCAAAACGGGCAGGACGTCCCACCCGCGGGCAGTCAGGACACGCAGCTGGGGCAGCACCGCAGCAAAGCTGCAAAAGCTGCCGCACAGCGCAAAGGCGACGGTGCGTTTGGATTGGGTGGTCATGGGGCGGTGCTCCTTTCGTCGGGATCGCGTTCTTCCAGGATCGCCAGCACGGTCTGTGCTATCAGCGCCCCGGCTGTCTGCGGCGCGCAGCGGCCCGGCAGGGCCAGGGCGTGCTCGGCGTGCAGACCCAGTTCCTCGGCAGCGGCAAAGTCGGTGCCGCCGGGCAGACTGGCCAGGTCAATGATGAGTGCCCCGCCCGGCAGCTGCTGCAGAAGGGCCCGGGGCAGCACCGGCGCGGGGATCGTGTTGATGACGGCGTCAAAGCCGGGCAGCAGTGTGGGCAGGGCCGTCAGGGGCGCGGCGCGGCACCCGGCACAGCGGGCATTGGCGCGCTGCTCGGGGCTGCGGGCGGCCACGGTGACGCGCCCGCCCAGCAGCACCAGCCGCCGTGCCACGGCACGCCCGACGCGGCCATAGCCCAGCACGAGAAAGCCGCTCTCCCAGATCGTGCGCTCCCGCAGGCGGAGCAGCAGCTCAAGACAGCCCTCGGCGGTGGGCACGGCGTTCAGGCATTCCAGCTCGGGCCGCAGAAAATAATCAATCAGCGGCAGCCCGGCCTCCCGCGCGGCCATCCGCACCGGCATCCCGGGGCGGCCCGCTAAGATCAGCGTCCCCTGCCCCGCACCCTGCAGTGCGCGGGCGACCTCGTCACTGACGCGGCCCTGGGACATGGGCAGCAAAATGTAATCGGCTGCGGCGGCATTGTCGGCGGCGGTCACGCCGTAACCCGCACGGCGCAGCACGCGCGCCGCCGCCTGCTGGCGGGCATCGTGCCCGACCACGCAAAATGTTTTCGGCATAGGCGCTCACCTCGGTTTGATTTGCGCCATACTATGCCGGGGCGCGTGTAGCTGTGCCTTCTGCCTTCCCCCGAGGGGGAGGCGGCCCGCAGGGCCGGAGGAGGGCAGCGTGTGCCCTATTGCCAATTCACGGGCAATTGCGGCGGCTCTGCCCTCATCAGTCGCTTTCAGCGACAGCTTCCCCCGAGGGGGAAGCCCCGGCACTCAAAAAAAGGCACCCACCTTTTCTTAAAAGATGGATGCCTTTTTACTCAATAATATTTCAGCCCGTCGCACTGGCCGCGCCAGACGAGGAGCGGGTTGATGGGCACGGTGCCGATGCGCAGCTCGGCCACAACGGTCCTGCCGCTGGTGCCCAGCAGCTGGCCCTGCTTGACATCGTCCCCGGCCTCGACGTCCAGTGCGGTCAGGCCGTAGAAGATGCTCCTGAGGCCCGCGCCGTGGTCGATGACGACAGTGTAGCCGTAGCTGCCGCCAAGGTCCTCGGCCAGTAGCACATGGCCGCTGGCGGGCACGATCATAGAATCCTTCGACTTCTTCGGCTTGATGACGACATTTGTCGAGGTGCGCCCGCCGTAGCCGTAGTTCGTGCTGCGCTCGCTGTAGGAACGGCCCACATACTCGGTCATGCCGTAGAGCAGCGGCGTGTCAAAGCTGTCCAGGAACGGCTGCACAAAGCCGCCCGTGGCCCACTGGATCTCGCCGCCGTCAGTCGTCAGCAGCCTGCGGACGGCATCGGGGGCGTCGTCCGCGCCGATGTAGGGCGACGTCAGCTGGGACTTGGCGCTGTAATCCTTGTAGGAGTAGGAGGCCGCGCGGACCGACAGCGTCAGCGTCTCGGTATAGCCGTCGGCAGTCACGGTCAGCTCGGTGTTTCCGGTTTCGGCGTTCCACGGGATGGGCAGGTAGCAGATCCAGCCGTTGGCGGCCCTGACGAAGCCTGTGCTTTCCAGCGGGCCAGTCAGCGTCGGTTCGATCCGGCTCATGGTGCTGCCGACACGCACGGCGGCCACGCTGCCCTGCTGCACCGTCGGTGTGCAGAGCGTGACGGACGGTTTGATGCCGACGGTGAAGCGGAACTGCCAGGTCTCGGTGCCGGTGACGCTGGAGCTGTCCTCGGCGGCGCTGTCAGACGCGGTGACGACGAGTTTGGCGTCAAACGTGCCGTTCTCCGCAAACAGATAGCTGCGGAAGCCGGTGACGCTGCCCTCGTACACGGTCTCCTTGTCGGCGTCGGTGATGGTCAGCTGGGTGCTGTAGTCGGACGGCGTCACGATAATATCCGGCGATGCGTCGGATATGGCATCCTCGAGCACAACGGGAGAGGAATTGAGCGTTTCGGCGTAGGTGCGCCTGAAAAAGCTGCCGACCACCGGCACGTGCCACTTGTAGGCCGTGGGAGCAAGCTCCTGGCCGTCAAAGGTGACCTTGACTTCGGGCAGCATGTCAGGCGTGGCGCTGCGGTAAAGCCATGCCACGCCGCCGCCTGCGATGATGAGCACGAACAGCACAACGAGGAGCAGCCACTTGAACATACCGAACACACCGCGCCCGAGGGCCTGCGGGATCGTATCCTGCGGCTCGTCGTCCTCGTCGTCGTCGGCGCTGTCATGCTGCGGTGCCTCGGGCGCCGGGGCAGGCCCGGCAGACGGCGCGGGGTTCTCCTCCAGCCCGGCCATGATCTGCGCAATCGAAAGCTGCGCCGTGCGGGAGATGTTCGCCATGCGTGCGGCCTCAGCGGCAAGGGCTTTATCGTTGGCAAGGTCATCGCTGAAAACAAGGCCGGACGGCTCGGCAGCGTCCTCCGCGGGGACGTCCCCGGTTTGCTCGGGCGTGTCGGTGACGGCTGTGTCTGCTGCGGCGGCTTCGGGGGGCGCTTCTGCCGCAGGCGTATCGTCGACGGCAGGGGCGTCCGCTGTCGGTTCGGGCTCCGTCCCGGCGGGCTCGGCCCTTTCCGCAGGCTCGGGCAGCTCCGGGGTACTCGGGACGTCGGGCACGGTGGGTGCGGCAGCGTCCTCCCGGGCGGGGGTCTCCGGCGGTTCGGGCTTGCTTTCGGATTTGGGCTCGGCAAGCTCCGGCGCGGCGGGAACGGGGCTCTCCTGTGCGGGGGCCTTGCGCTCCGGGGTCTCGTCAGCCGGGGCTTTTTTCGCCGTCTTAGCGGCCTTCGACGTCTTGGGCTTTGCGGTTTTTGTTGTCTTTGTGTTTTTTTTGGCCCGCGGCTTCTTGGGGGACGCGGCAGGCTTTTTTGTGCTCTGCCCGTCTGCGGCGGGCGGCTCGGCGCTGTCCGTCGGCGCAGGGGGCGTGTCGGCGGCAGACTGGGGGCTGGCTGCCTTGCGGCGCTGGGGCTTCGGCTTGGGGGCCTCCTCCGGCTGTACCGCAGTGGATTTCTTATCTTCTTCCATACTCACACTCACTCTTTTAGGGACCTTTATGGATGCCCGGCAAAACGGCAGCGGCACGGCAGGCCGGGTGTGCCGTGTGCAGCTATTTTATTCAGCCTCGCGGAATTGCAGACCACTGTTTCCGTCCAGCGCGGTCTGCGGGTCGGTGGATTTGCTGCCGATGCGCAGCTCGTAGATCAGGTTGTGGGCCGTCCCGGCGGTGCCCAGCGGGTCGCCGGCGGACACACTCTGCCCGCGTTCCACGCCGACAGTCTCCAGCCCGTACAGGTAGCTCTTTACGCCGCAGCCGTGGTCGATGACCACCGTGCCGCCGGTCAGGGTCAGCGTGCCCGCAAAGACAACGTTGCCTGCCTGCGGGGCGGTGACGGTCTCGCCGTCCGCGGCGGCATAGGTAAGGCCGGTGGCCTGGCCGCTGCGCTGGCCGTCCACCATCTGGGTGACACCGTACTCCATAGCGACAGCGCCCGCGCTGGGGGCCTCAAAACGGCCATTCCAGAGCTTGGCGGAGCTGCCCGTTGTGTACAGCGGCCATATAGCGTTGCGGAACTCCTCCCCGCCGCCGGGGTCCTCCTCGGCGGGGACGGTGACCGTATCATATATGGTGCGGGTGACGGTCAGGGTGATGTCCTTTTCCAGGCTCCCGCAGGTCAGGTGCAGCGTATGGTCGCCGCCCTCGGCGTTGTAGGTCACGGGAATATAGCCCATGTAGCCGCTGGCGGTCTTGCGGAACCAGACGGTGCCCAGATCGGTCTCCAGGCTCGGCTCGCCGTCCAAAATGCCGGACAGCTGCACAGCCACGATGCTGCCCTGCGGCGCGCGCTCGGTGCTCAGGGTGACCTTGGGGTTCATCGCCATCGTGTAGCCGGCGCGGTAGGCGTACCAGCCCACGGGGTCGCCGGGGTTGTCCGCACTGCTGTGGTGCGCGGTCACGATGATCTGATAGTCCCCGTTTTGTGTATAGGTATAGGTATTGCAGTCGGCCAGTGCGCCGGTCCAGACCGTGCCGTCGGGCGCGGTGATCTGAAGCTCGGCAGCGGTGACCCAGTCGGGCAGGACGAGCTGCGGCACGGTATCGGTGAAGGTGCCCAGCTTCTGCACGGTCAGGTTCGTCGGGCTTTCGTAGGTCTTGTTGACCTTATCGCCCAGCACCGGGATGACCCAGCTCCAGCCGTTGGGCTCGAGGGTCTGCTCACCGAAGGTGACAGCCTCCTGCGGCAGGGCATCCGTCCCGGTGCGGCTGTAAAGAAAAGCCGCCGTTCCGCCCAGGATGGCGGCAATCATAACGACGACCATCACAAGCCAAAGCAGCAGTTTACGCATATTGTGTTTTCTCCGTGGCAGTATGGCATTGCCAAAAAGCCGGACGCCGTCAGGTCGGTGCCCAGCCGGGTTGTGGTGGCAGAAAGGCTTCCCACGCGGGGGAAGCCTTGAGGATCATTTACTCCTTCTCCTCTGCGGGGGCGGAGGGGATGTTCTCGTAGGTGGTGGAATCCTCGTCGTCGTAATCGTCATCCTCGTAGTCGTCGCTGAACAGCAGGCGCTCGTACTCGTCCAGCTCCTTTTCACGGTGGTAGAGATAGAGTGCGGCGGCGGTCAGGGCACCGGCAGCGGCAAACAGGAACGCCAGAACGGCACCGAAGGTGGTTTTCTTCATCATAGTAGTTCTCCTTTTGCAAATGCTGCGCTACAACGCAGCTTTCGTGAAAAACGCCGCAGCGGGCGTGCATACAAAGCAATAACGCTAACCTTATTATACCCGACGCAGAGGGCAATTACAACCCGAACATTTGTAAAATATTAAAGGAAAGATAATAAACCACAGCTTTAAAGCGAAAAAGAGGAAGGCCGCGGGCCGGTGCTGCCGACGGCGTGAGGAACGGACGACCCGTAGGGGCCGGGCATGCCCGGCCCGGTACCTTCTCGCAAACGCCCGTTTATGGGTAACCTCCGGGCCGCATATATGCGGCCCCTACCGCGCGGCAAATAAAAAAGCCCCCGGCAGCATGACACTGCCAGGGGTATTCTTATGTGCCGGAATCAGAACAGTCTATCCACCGGGTACAGCCCATCTTCGCTCATCTTTTTCAGGGCTTCGACCAGCTCGGGCTTGTCCTCGCGGTAGGTGATGCCGTGCCATTTGTCGGCACTGGTCAGCACATGGACATCTGCCTTGCCGGCCTCCAGCGCGTTCGTCACGACGGTGGGCAGGTAATATTCGCACTTCATCGGGTTGACGGGCAGGCTGGCCTGCAGGAACGCGGCAAAACCGGCCTTGGCCTCCTGCACGTAGGCGGGGGTGAAGCCCCACAGGTTCATCGAGACAACACAGTCGGCGGGCAGGTCGGCCCAGCTCTTGCCGCCGTCCTCGCTGTAATGGATGCCGTCGGCGTAGGGCTCGATGCAGGTGCGCTCGGTCACGCTGACGAGGTTGCGGCTCTCGTCGGTCACGCAGACGCCGCGGCTGACACTGCCGTTGGCGCTGACCGTGTTGCCCAGCAGGAAGCCGACCATGGCCCAGGCGTAGCGGTCCCCGTCGGCGTGGGTGCTCAGGTAGTCGTAGATGAGCTTGAAGCCCTGCGGGCCGTAGTAGTCGTCGGCGTTAATGACCGCAAACGGCGCGTCGCCGATGGCCTCCTCGGCCACGAGGATGGCATGGGCGGTGCCCCAGGGCTTGACGCGGCCCTCCGGCACGGTGAAGCCCTCGGGCAGCTTTTCCAGCTGCTGGTAGGCGTAGCGGACCTCGAACCCGGCGCGCACGGCACGGGCACCGACGGCCTCTTTAAACGCCTGCTCGATCTCGTGCTTGATGATAAAGACGACGGTCTTGAACCCGGCGCGGCGGGCATCGTACAGGCTGTAGTCGAGGATGGCCTCGCCGGACGGGCCGACGGGGTCGATCTGTTTGAGTCCGCCGTAGCGGCTGCCCATACCGGCGGCCATGACAACGAGGATCGGTTTGGTAGACATAGGCTTTTGCTCCTTCTTCTAAGAGTGACTGCGCTGTAGGGGCCGGGCATGCCCGGCCCGCGCGTGTATGGCAGACGAACGCCCGCTGTAAAGCTGCGGGCCGCACATGTGCGGCCCCTACCGGGCGTCGCCACATTGATTTTTATCTTACTCTTTTTTTCTGCCACTTGCAAGCACCTTATAAAATTAGAAAAAACTGCGCAATTTCCGCAGATTGTGACCCGGTTTGCTATGGCAACTTAAAACAGAAAATGCTATAATGAATAAAACTACAAAACAGGAGGGCTTTTTTCCGATGGAACATACCGGAAAACGTGCGCTGGTGCTGGCTGGCGGCGGGGCCAAGGGCAGCTATCAGATCGGCGTCTGGCGCGCTCTGCAGGAGCTGGACTGGACGCCTGACATCATCACGGGCGCAAGCGTCGGCACGCTGAACGGCTGCCTGTTCACGATGGGCAAGATCCAGGAGGCCGAGGACCTGTGGCGCAGCCTGGAAATTCACGATGTTCTCGAAGTCCCCGCAACGCTCAAGCCCGAGGAGCTGCGCGCGTTCTTCCTCGACATCATCCGCAGCGGCGGACTGAACGTTGAACCGCTGGCCGAGATGATCGACCGTCTGATCGACGAGGACGCCGTGCGCACATCGCCTATCCACTTCGGCCTTGTCATGACCGAGCTGGGCAGCCTGCGCAGCGTGCAGTGCCCCATCGAGGACATCCCCGAAGGGCAGTTAAAGGACTATATGCTGGCGTCCAGTGCCTGCTTCCCGGCCCTGCGCCCGCGGGAAATTGACGGTGTAAAGTACATTGACGGCGGCTGGCGCGACAATATGCCGCTGGATCTGGCCGCAAAAATGGGCGCAGCGGAGCTGCTCGGCGTCGATGTGGACGGCATCGGCATTGTACGCCCCAACACCACCGGCCTGCCGACGCGCATCGTGCGCAGCCACTGGGATTTAGGTCCGACGCTGGACTTTGACCCCGCCCGCGCCGGGCGCAACATCGCGCTGGGCTACTTTGACACGCTGCGGCTGTTTGGCCGCTGCGGCGGCACGGCCTACGCCATGCTGCCCGACAATGAGGAATTTCTGGCTCGCTTTGCCGAGCAATACCAAAAGCTGCTGGCCGAGGTCTGCGCCCGCGCACCGGAAATTGACCTGGTGGAGAAAAACGCGCGGCTGCGCGCAAACTACCCGGCACCCTACGCACCGAACCCGAGTGCGCCCACCCGCGGTGCACTGGCCCCGTTGGAGCTGGCCGCCGAGCGCGTCGGCGTGCCCGAGGACGTGCCCTACACGCCGAAGCTGCTGGCCGCGACCTTCATGGGTAGCTTTGACAAGGACCCGGCAGACCGCTTCCCCGCCCTGCTGGACGGCAGGGACAACACCCTCGTGACCGAGCGTGCCATCGCCGCCGCCGTGCCCGAGGAATTCGTGACCGCCCTGGTCAGCAAGACCCTGGGCGAGCTGCCGATTTTGTAAAAAGGCTTCCCCCTTGGAGCCCCGCCCGCGTTTGCCAAAGTATCGCGCTGTAGGGGCCGGGCTTGCCCGGCCCGCGCGTGTATGGCAGAGGAGCGCCCGCCGTAAAGCTGCGGGCCGCACATGTGCGGCCCCTACCGGGCGGTAAGCCTTTAACGGGTGTCTGCGGCGAACCCGCCCCTCATCCGACCCTGCGGGAGTCCCCTCCCGGAGGGGGCCAAGAAGAAAAAAGGAGGCATCCTATGCACACCTATACCGGCGTACCGGCGTCCACCGGCATTGTGGTCGGCCCGGTTGAGCAGATCGACCACGGCACCACCGGCCTGCACCGCATCGTCTGCGACCCGTTCCGGGAGCGTGCCCTCTACGACGTCGCCGTCGTGCTGGCCAAGGACGAGCTGCGCCGTTTGAGCCAGCGCGCCAAGGGGCCGGACGCGGATATTCTGCTGTTCCAGATCGCCCTGCTGGAGGACGAGTCCTTCACGAACGAGATCGGTGACTATATTGCCGCCGGTGCGGGCGGGGCTGCCGCCGTCGAGCGCGCCGAGCAGATTTTTGCGGGCCGCCTGAAAAACGTCGATGATGAGTACATCCGGGAGCGCAGCGTCGATGTCTGCGACGTCTGCCGCCGCGTGGTGGATATTCTGGACGGACGCCCGCGCCGCCGCCTGCATCTGAAGCGCCCCAGCATCCTGGTGGCGGACCGCTTCTTTCCCAGTGACCTGTTCAGTCTGGACCGCCGCATGGTGCTGGGCCTGGCCAGCGACCAGGACAGCACGGTCAGCCATGCCGCCATCATGGCCCGCAGCATGGGCATCCCGGCGGTGGTTCAGCTGGGCGGCGGCACTGCGGCCATGGCCGTGGGCCACCGTGCGATCCTTGACGCCGACAACGGCACGCTTATTGTGGAGCCGGACGGTGCGCAGATCGCCCAGGCGGACTGTAAAATTGCATTGAGCCGCCTGCACGGCCAGAAGCCCGACCCCGTGGCCGCCCTGCCCTGCCTGACGAAGGACGGCACGGCCTTCCGCCTGATGCCGACCTGCAACATCAGCGACAGCGACGTGCCCCATACGCGCGGTGCGGCGGGCATCGGCCTTGTGCGCACCGAGACCGCGATTCTGTACGACCAGAGCGACGAGGTGCAGACCACCCGTCTGCGCGAGCTGCTGAAAAGCGCCGAGGGCGTGCCCGTGCTGCTGCGCACCTGCGATACCCGCGCCGACGACGACGCCCCCTGGGCCGGGGAGACGCAGGACCGCCTGCGCGGCAACCGGCTGTTCAAGCCGCAGATCCGGGCGCTGCTGCGCGCCGCCACGGACGGCGACCTGCGGGTCGTGTTCCCGATGATAAAAGATGTGGCCGACTGGGATCGCTGCGTTGACGAGGTCAACACCTGCCGCGACGAGCTGCTGGCCGAGGGCCGCGAGACCGGCCCGATGATGCTGGGCTGCGTTGTGGACATGCCGTCCGCCGCGGTCATGGCCGGGGATATGATGGAGCACGGCGCGCAGCTGATGGCTGTGGATATTGAGGATCTGACCCGCTACACGCTGGGCCTTGTGCAGAACCCCACCGCCGCCGTGAACCAGCTGACGAACCCCGCCGTGCTGCGCCTTGTCAGCGGCATTCTGGAGCAGGCGCAGGAGCGCGGCGCACAGGTCTACCTTTGCGGCATCACTGTGGCCGCCGTGGATGCCATGCCGGCCTATTTAAAGCTCGGCATCCGCACCTTCAGCGCCGAGCCCGCGGCGCTGTTGCCGCTGAAGAAGCTGCTGATGGAGCAGGAGCTGACGCAGTAGCGCTGTAGGGGCCGGGCATGCCCGGCCCGCAGGCTTCCCATAAGCAGGGCGATTTCGCGAGGTGCAGGGCCGCACATGTGCGGCCCCTACCGGCAGCTTGTAGGGGAGGCATTCATGCCTCCCGTGTACCTACCGGCAGCACCAAACGCCCCGGGAGGGATGAATCCCTCCCCTACTACTTAAAAAATGAAAATGCCCGCCGTGTTTCCACGGCGGGCATTGTTCATGCGATCAATTACTGAGCAGCAGCCTTGTTGGCGCGCTTAGCCATGCGGCTGATCTTGCGGGCAGCGGTGTTCTTATGGATAACACCCTTGCTCTTAGCAGAGTCGATGGCAGAGACAGCAACCTTAACGACGGTCTCCTTGTCAGCAGCATTGCTGTCGATGGCAGCGTTTGCCTTCTTGACCACTGTTTTCAGGTTGGACTTGACGACCTTGTTGTGCAGAGCCTCTTTCTTGGCCTGAACAACACGATCCTTCTGAGATTTAATATTAGGCATTCGTTCCACCTCCTTGGTTCCCCATAACAGTACAAGTTATCCTACCACACTTTTTGCAAAGTTGCAAGGGCTTTTTGAAAAAAACTTCATAGAAACCAAAAAAATCGCATAAAATTCTGGTACAAGGGGGTGTGTGCCATGCAAAAGCTGCGCCGGTGGGCGGCGGCTGCGCTGTGCGGGGCCGCATTTGCGGGCAGTGCGGCGGCGGCTCTGGCCGCGTGTGCGGTCTGCCCCGGGCGGGCGTGGATCGTGCGCGGGGCGCTGTTTTTGCAGGACCCCGCGGCGGCTGCGGCCATCGCCTGGCCAGC